>Ga0194127_10000575_pt1 | contig 58749 bp, 63 predicted proteins | sample TA2KigC100mmetaG_FD_148624 | JGI IMG/M metagenome (GOLD analysis project Ga0194127, IMG submission 148624) | Freshwater microbial communities from Lake Tanganyika, Tanzania - TA2015036 Kigoma Deep Cast 100m | ecosystem: Environmental > Aquatic > Freshwater > Lake | place: Tanzania: Lake...
CTCAGGATCTTCTTGTTGGCGACCGTCTTGCGCGGGCCCTTGCGCGAACGAGCGTTGCTGCGCGTGCGCTGGCCGTGCACAGGCAGGCCGCGGCGGTGCCGCAGGCCGCGGTAGCAGTAGATCTCCTTGAGCCGCGTGATGTTCTGCATCACCAGCCGCCGCAGCGCACCCTCCACCGGGTAGTTCTTCTCGAGATGGCTCGCAAGGTTCGCGACCTCGTCGTCCTTGAGGTCCTTGGCGCGCACGCCAGGATCGATCGCGAGTTCCTTGAGGACCTTGCGCGCGATCGCCGAGCCGACGCCATAGATGTAGGTGAGCGCGATCTCGATGCGCTTTTCGTTGGGGATGTCGACGCCGAGAAGACGTGGCATGGGATTCCTGTGGATGCGGGGCTACTTGCCCTGGCGCTGCTTGTGCCTCGGGTTCGTGCAGATGACGCGCACGACACCGCGGCGTCTCACGACCTTGCAGTGCTCGCAGATGCGCCGGACGCTGGCTCTGACCTTCACGACTGTTCTCGCTGGTTGGGTTGGCTACGGTGGACGCTGGGCTGGCTGATGCGGTCCGACTTCCGCAAGCTGCGGATCCTGGCCTTGTCCGGGTCGAACGGCGACACCTCGACCACCACCACGTCCCCGGCGCACAGGCGTACGAACGCCACGCGCAGGTCCTGGGCGGCGTGTGCCACCACTTCGCGGCCGTCGGCCATCCGCAGGCGGAACATGCCGTTCGGCAGACTCGCCACGACCGTCGCCTGGGCCCGTTCGGGCTGGCCGGTCGCGCCGCTCCGCCGCGACGACTCGTCCGCGCTGTTCGTCATTGCATCAGCTTCAGCAACTCCTGGTAAACGACATCGGGAGACCGATCCGCGTCGATCTCCCGCAAGAGACGGTGGTCGCGGTAGTACGCCAGCAGCGGCGCCGTCTGCGACCGATAGACTTCGAGGCGCTTGCCGACCGCTTCGGGGCGGTCGTCGGAGCGCTGGACCAGTTCGCCGCCGCACGCGTCGCACAGGCCGGGCCGCCGCGTCGGGTGGTTCTGGACGTGCCAGATCGCCCCGCACTTGCCGCAGGTGCGCCGCCCCGCCAGCCGCCCGACCAGCACCGGTTCCGGCACGGCGAACGAGACCACGAGAGACAGCGCGGAGGCCCGCGACAGGTTCCTGTCGAGGGCCTCCGCTTGTGGCAGTGTACGCGGGAAGCCGTCGAGGATCCAGGCGGCGCGCGCGTCGGGTTCGGCGATGCGCGCGACGACCATCGCGACGATCACGTCGTCCGGCACCAGCTGGCCCGCGTCCATGCAGCCCTTCGCCTGCCGGCCGAGCGTCGTGCCGGCGGCCACCTGCGCGCGCAGCATGTCGCCCGTCGAGATGTGCGGGACCGATCCCGCCGCGGCGAGTTTCTTCGCCTGGGTGCCCTTGCCGGCGCCGGGAGCGCCGAGGAACACGCAGCGGGACTTCATGGTGACGGCCATGGTCAGCTGGAACGGCGGCCCCAACCGCCGCTGCCGCCGCTGGCGCCCTCGGCGCCCGGCGCGGAGCCGCCGAGGAAACCCTCGTAGTTGCGCATCACGAGCAGCGCGTTGAGCTTCTCGACCATGTCGAGGGCGACGCCGACGACGATCAGGATCGACGTGCCCGACATGAAGTAGATCAGCACCTGGTCCATCGTGCCGCCGCGCCGTGTGCCGACCAGCGACGGGGCCACCGCGATGATCGCGAGGAACGCCGCCCCGGCGAGCGTGATGCGGACCATGGTGCCCTCGAGGTACTCGGCGGTCGGCTTGCCCGGCCGGATGCCCGGGATGAACGAGCCGCCTTCCTTGAGGTTGTTGGCGATCTCGTTCGGCTGGAACATCATCGAGGTCCAGAAGAACGAGAAGAAGAAGATCAGCACGGTGAACGACGAAACGTACCAGAAGCCGCGCTGGCTGCCGAACGTGTCGGCGAACCAGTTGAAGCCGGTCGCCGAGCCGAGCATCGTCGGGATCAGCAGCAGCGTCGAGCCGAAGATGATCGGCATCACGCCGGCCTGGTTGACCTTGAACGGCAGGAAGTGCCGCTGGCCGCCGTAGACGCGCCGGCCGCGCGTGTGTTTGGCCTGCTGGATCGGGATGCGCCGCTGCGCCTTCGTCATGTAGACGACGGCGACCACGACGACGCCCCACGCGCCCGCGAACAGCAGCAGGTTCTGCCACTCCTCGCGGTCCATGCCGAACGCGAAGTAGCTCGCGAGCGACGGGTAGAGGTTGGCGATGATGCCCGCCATGATGATCAGCGAGATGCCGTTGCCGACGCCGTGTTCGGTGATCTGCTCGCCGAGCCACATCACGAACATCGTGCCGGCCGTCAGCGACACCATCACGACGATGCTGTAGAGGCCGAACCACTCGCGCACGCCGGCGTGCAGCAGCTTGCTGTCCTCGGCGCCGAGCGCGCCGGCGATCACGAACCAGGACTGCACGAAGCAGATGCCGACGGTGGCGATGCGCGTGTACTGGTTGATCTTGCGCTGCCCGGACTGCCCTTCCTTGGCGATCTTCTCGAGCGAGGGCACGGCCTTGGCCAGCAGGCTGAAGATGATGCTGGCCGAGATGTACGGCATCACGCCGAGCGAGAACAGCGTCGCGCTCTGCAGCGACCCGCCGGTCAGCACGTTCATCATGCCGAACAGCTTGCCGACGCCGCCGAGGTTGCGCGCCTGGTCCATCGACGCCTGGTAGTCGACCCCCGGCAGCGGGATGAAGAACCCGATCCGGAAGACGAGCAGCAGGCCCAGGGTGATCAGGATCTTGTCCCTGATCTCCTTGACCTTGAACAGGTTTGCGAGGCTGAGGTTCATGATCGCTGGGCGCCCGCTCCGGAAGTCACTTGCCCGGCTTCTGGCGAGGGCCGCCGGGCTTGCGCACGCTACCGTCCTTCGCCACGAACTTCGCGCGATTCTGCTTCTTCGCGATCAGCAGCACCGTGCCGCCGGCCTGCTCGATCTTCTGCTTCGCGGAGGCGGTGATCGCGTCGACCTTGACGGTCAGCGCCTTCGCGATCTCGCCGTCGCCGAGCACCTTGAACAGCTCGCTGTGCTTCTCCTTCGACGTGAGTCCCTTCTGCAGCACCGCGGCGAGGTCGACCACGGCCCCCACGTCGAACACGTCGAGGTCGCTGACGTTGACGACGGTGTAGATCTTCTCGAAGTTCTTGTTGTTGAAGCCGCGCTTGGGCAGGCGCCGGTAGATCGGCATCTGGCCGCCTTCCCAGCCGATGCGGCGCGACCAGCCCGAACGGGCCTTCGCGCCCTTGTGGCCGCGGCCCGACGTCTTGCCGAGACCGGAGCCCGTGCCGCGGCCGACGCGCGTGCGATCGGGGAACTTGAGGCCGAGGGCCTTGGCTTCTGCGAGGTTCATTCGAGGGTCACTCCGCGCAGCGCCGTCGTCTGCTCCCGACTGCGCAGCTTGCTGAGGGCCACCATGGTCGCCTTGACGACGTTCAGGGCGTTCGTGGACCCGTAGTTCTTGGTGAGGATGTCGCTGATGCCCGCGCGCTCGAGGACCTTGCGCACGGCCTTGCCGGCGATGATGCCGGTGCCCGGCGCCGCCGGGACCAGGCGCACCTTGCTGGCGCCGTAGAAGCCCTCGACGGCGTGCGGGATCGTGGTGCCGGTGCGCTCCACGCGCATGATCTGCTTGCGCGCGTCCTTGACCGATTTCTCGATCGCGGCGGGCACCTCGCGGCCCTTGCCGTAGCCGATGCCGACGAGGCCGTTGCGGTTGCCGACGACGCTGAGCGCGCTGAACGAGAACCGGCGCCCGCCCTTGACGACGGCTGCCGAACGGTTGATCGCGACGACGTCGTCGTCGACGGCGGCGGACAGCGCCTCGTCGATCGCGATCAGCGGGTATTTGCTCTTGGCCATGGTCAGAACTCCAGCCCGGCTTCGCGGGCGGCGTCGGCGAGCGCCTTGATGCGGCCGTGGTACTTGTAGGCGCCGCGGTCGAACGCGACCTTGGCGACGCCGGCGCGCCGGGCCCGCTCGGCGATCAGCGCCCCGACGCGCTTGGCCACGTCGGTCTTGCGCACGCCCTTGGTCGCGACGCGCAGGTCCTTCTCCAGCGACGAGGCGCTCGCGAGCGTGTGCCCGCGCAGGTCGTCGATGATCTGGACCGAGATGTTGCCGAGGCTGCGGAACACCGACATGCGCGGCCGGTTGGTGACCTGGCGGAGCCGCCGCCGCACGGAGACGGCCTTGCCGTGCCGGCGCTGGTGCTTGTGGAACGTGGAACTCATGCTGCTTCGTCCTCGCTCGTCGATCCCGACTAGGCGCCGCCGGACGCGAAGGCCTTGCCGGCCTTGCGCTTGACGATCTCGCCCGAGTACTTGATGCCCTTGCCCTTGTACGGTTCCGGCTTGCGGAGTTTGCGGATGGCGGCCGCGACCATGCCGACCTGCTGCAGGTCGACGCCCTTGACCGAGAGCGCGGTCGGGCTGGTCACGTCGATCGTGACCGTCGGCGGCACCGCGAAGCGCACGGGCTTGTTGAAGCCGAGCTTCAGCAGCAGCGTGCCGCCCTCGAGCGAAGCCTCGTAGCCGACGCCGGTGATCTCGAGCTTCCGCTCGTAGCCCTTCGTCACGCCTTCGACCATGTTGGCGAGCAGCGCGCGCGTGGTGCCCTGCAGCGCCCGCGACGCGCGCTCGTCGTCGACCGACTTCACGTGCACCTGGTCGCCGGCGACCGAGACGGCGACCTCGGGACGCAGGGGCAGCACGAGCTCACCCTTCTGGCCCTTGACCGCGACCGACCCCGGCGCGACCTGCACGGTCACGCCCCTGGGGATCACGACTGGCTTCTTGCCGATGCGGGACATGGAGACCTCTCAGTAGGAACCGCCACTGCGGCGCTGGATGCTGGGTTTCATCGGTTGCGGTCGCCGCGTTGCGGCGGTGGGAACCTCAGTCGACGGTGCAGAGGACTTCGCCGCCCACGCGCCGCTGCCGGCACTCGCGGTCGGACAGCACGCCCTGGTTGGTCGACACGACGGCGATGCCGAGGCCGCCGCGGACCTTCGGCAGGTCGGTGCAGGCCCGGTAGCGCCGGCAGCCCGGCTTGCTGAACCGCGCCAGCGACGAGATCACGCGTTCGCCCTCGGGGCCGTAGCGGAACTCCACGCGGATCGCCGAGCGCGGCCCGGCGGCCGCGACCTCGTAGGCGCTGATGAACCCCTCGCGCTTCATCGCGTCGAGGATGGCCACCTTCAGCCGGCTGCCGGGGACCACGCAGTTCGTGGCACCGCTCGTCAGGGCGTTGCGCATCCGCGTGAGCATGTCAGCAATGGGATCGGTCATCATGGCTCTGTGCTCCTACCACGAAGCCTTGCGCACGCCGGGGATCTCGCCCTGCAGCGCGAGCAGACGGAAACAGCACCGGCAGACACCGAACTTGCGGTAGTAGGCCCGCGCGCGTCCACACAGTTGGCAGCGGTTGTAGCGCCGAGTCGAGAACTTCGGCTTCCTCTGCTGCTTGACCCTCAAGCACTTCTTTGCCATGGCTCTTTGGAGGCGGTCGTATCGGGGTTACTTGCGGAACGGCATGCCGAGGTGCGTCATCAGCGCGAGGCCTTCCTTGTCGGTCCGCGCCGTCGTGACGAACGTGATGTCCATGCCTTGGACGAACTCGACCTTGTCGAGCTGGATCTCCGGGAACGCGCTCTGTTCCGAGAGACCCATGGTGTAGTTGCCGCGGCCGTCGAGCTTGTTCGGCAGCCCGCGGAAGTCGCGGATGCGCGGGATCGCCAGCGTGATCAGGCGATCGAGGAACTCCCACATGCGCGCGCCGCGCAGCGTGACCGCGACGCCGATCGCGTAGCCCTCGCGCAGCTTGAAGCCGGACACGGCGCCGCGCGCCTTGCGGACGAGCGGCCGCTGGCCGGTGATCGCGGTCAGGTCCTTGGTCGCGGCCTCGATGCGGTTCTTGTTCTCGACCGCCTTGCCGACGCCCATGTTGACGACGATCTTCTGCAGCCGCGGGACCATCATCGGGTTCGGGTAGCCGAACTCCTGGCGGAGCGCCGGCGCGACCTTCTCGCGGTAGATCGTCAGCCGCCGCGGCGTGATCTTCGGGGCCGGCGGGGTCTTCACCTCGGGCGCGGCCTTCGCATTGCTGGTAGACATCTGGGTTCCTCGGGGAGCGGCGGGTTCAGTCGAACTTCGTGCCACACTTCACGCCGACGCGGACCTTCTTGCCGTCGACGACCTGGTGCTTCGTGCGCGTGCCCTTGCCGAGCTTCTCGCTCCACAGCAGCACCTTGCTGGCCGGGATCGGCTGCTCGCGCTGCACGCGCCCGCCCTTGGGGTTCTGCTGCGACCGCCGCTGGTGTTTCCAGCGCAGGTTGACGCCCTGCACGATGATCTCGCCGGTTTCGGCGTCGACCTTGAGGACCTCGCGCGGCTCGTTCGACTTGTACTGCCCGCAGGTGACGACGACCTTGTCGCCCTTCTTGACGTGCAGCTTCCGCCGCCGCGGCTTCTGCTTGTTGAACAACATCAGACGACTTCCTCCGCCAGGCTGACGATCTTCATGAAGTTGCGGTCGCGCAGCTCGCGGGCCACCGCGCCGAAGATGCGCGTGCCGCGCGGGTTGCCCTCCTTGTCGATGACGACGAGGGCGTTGCGGTCGAACCGGATGTAGGACCCGTCGGGGCGCCGCACCGGCTTGGCGGTGCGCACGACGACGCCCTTGACGATCTCGTGCTCCTTGACCTCGCCGGTCGGCAGCGCCTTCTTGACGACGGCGATCACGACGTCGCCGACCGACGCGTAGCGCCGGCCGCTGCCGCCGAGGACCTTGACGCACATGGCGCGCTTGGCGCCCGTGTTGTCGGCCACATCGAGCATGGACGTTTCTTGGATCATGGGGTCTCCTCGGACTGCGCTGTGGTCGGTCTGGTTGGCGCTGCGGGGGGATCTGCGGTGGGGCTGCGGCGGGGCTCAGTGGTGCGAGGCGCGCTGGAGGATCCGCACGAGCCGCCAGCACTTGGTCTTGCTGAGCGGGCGCGTCTGGACGACCTCGACGACGTCGCCGACGTGCGCTTCGCCCTTCTCGTCGTGGGCGCGCAGCTTGGTCCGCCGCGACACGAACTTCTCGTAGAGCGGGTGGCGCACCTTGCGCTCGACCTGCACGACGATGGTCTTCTGCATCTTGTCCGACACGACCGTGCCGCGCACGACCTTGCGCTGGTTGCGGGCGGACGCGCTCGGCTGCGGCGCCGGGCTGGACACCGGGGCGGGGACGTTGTTTTCCGTGTTCGTGTTCATCACTGCTTGCCTCCGGCAGTCCGCTCCCGTTCGCCGAGCACCGTCAGGATCCGCGCGATCGTGCGCCGGATCTCGTTGTGGCGGGTGGTCTTCGCGACCTCCTCGGCGGAGCCGCGGAAGCGCAGTCCGAACTTCTCCTTGCGCAGGTCCAGCAGCTTGTTCTGCAGCTCGCTCGTGTCGAGACCGCGGATCTCGGTGATTGCCTTCTTCATCGTCGTGTTCCGTGCGGCGGCGGGTGGACTTCGTCGGGATGGGGATCGACTCGGGGAACTCAGCCGTGGCGCCGGCGGACCATGCGCACGCGCAGCGGCAGTTTGTGCGCGACGCGGTTGAACGCCGCCTTGGCCGCCTCCGGCGTGACGCCGTCCAGTTCGAACAGGATCGTGCCGGGCTTGATCACGGCGGCCCAGAACTCCACGTCGCCCTTGCCGGTGCCCATGCGCGTCTCGGCGGGCTTCTTCGACACCGACTTGTGCGGGAACACGCGGATCCAGAGTTTGGCCTCGGGCGCGTTGCGCGTCGCCGCGACGCGGCCCGCCTCGATGACGCGCGCCGACAACCAGCCCGGCTCGAGCGCCTGCAGGCCGTACTCGCCGAAGGCGACCTCGTTGCCGCGCGTGGCCTCGCCGCGGATCACGCCGCGCATCTGCTTGCGCCACTTCGTTCGCTTGGGCATCAACATGGCAGTTCCTCGGTTCCTGGGCGCGGTGGTTCAGGCGTTGGGACGTTCCGTGCTCGGCCGCACCGGCAGCAGGCCGCGCGTGGTCTCGCCGGGCCCGTACTCGCCCTTGAAGATCCAGACCTTGCAGCCGATCGACCCGTACTTGGTCGGGCAGGTCGCGAAGCCGTAGTCGAGCTGCGCGCGCAGCGTGCCGCACGGCACGCGGCCCTTGCGGAAGGTGCCGACGCGCGACATCTCGGCGCCCTGCAGGCGGCCCGAGACGCGGATCTTGATGCCCTTGGCGCCGGCCGCGATCGACGTGTCGGCGACCTTCTTCAGCGCGCGCCGGTAGTTGATGCGCTTGCCGATCTGCTCGGCGACCGCCTCGGCCACCAGGTTCGCCTCCATCTCCGGGCGGTGGATCTCGATGATCTTCATGCGCACCGGCTTGCCGGTGAGCTTCTCGAGCTCCATGCGGAACTCGTCGACCTTGGTGCCCTTCTTGCCGATCAGCACGCCGGGGCGCGCCGTGTGCACGAACACGGTCACGAGCTCGCCGGTGCGCTCGATCTCGACCTTCGGGATCGCCGCGAACTGCCACTCCTTGCGGATGAAGCGGCGGATCTTGTGGTCCTCGATCAGATGCTTCGCGAAGTCCTTCTTGGTCGCGAACCAGCGCGAACGCCACGGCTCGGTGATCGCGATGCGGAAGCCCGTCGGATGGATCTTCTGCCCCATGGCTCAGTTCTCTCCCTTCTCGGCGGCCTGCGGCGCGGCGGCCTCTGGATCGGCGACGTGGACGTGGATGTGGCAGGTGCGGCGCTTGATCGGCATCGCGCGCCCCTGGGGACCCGGGCGCACGCGCATGCCGCCGGGCAGCAGCGGACCGTCCTGCGCGAAGGTGCGCGCGATCACGAGCCGGTTGGCGCGCACCGCCGGGTTCTGCAGCGCGTTCGCGACCGCGGACGCGACGACGTCGTAGACGTAGCGCGACGCGCGGTGGCGGTCGTTGCGCAGCTGGTCGAGCGCCTCGTTGGCACTGCGCCCGCGGATCAGCGCGAGCACGCGGCGCGCCTTGTAGGCGCCCATGCGGGCGCCGCGATGCACGGCCCGGACTTCGAAGCTCACGACTCCACCTCCGCCTTGCGGCTCGAGTGGCCGCGGAAGGTGCGCGTCGGCGCGAACTCGCCGAGCCGGTGGCCGACCATGTCCTCGGTCACGTAGACCTTCAGGAAGACGCGGCCGTTGTGCACGTTGAACGTGTGGCCGACGAAGTCGGGCAGGATCACGCTCGCGCGCGACCACGTCTGGATCGGGTCCTTCGCGTTCTTCTTGTTCAGCGCGGCCACCTTCGCGAGCAGGCTCGGGTGGACGAAGGGGCCCTTGCGGATGCTACGGCTCATCGGGTCGTCTCCTGGATCACCGGGTCGTCTCCTGGATCAGCTGCCGCTACCCACGGCCATGTGCTTGCCCGGCGGGCGGCGCCGGATGATGAACGAGTTGCTGCGCGCCTTGCCGCGGCGCGTCTTGACGCCCTTCGACAGCTTGCCGGTCGGCGAACACGGATGGCGCCCACCGCCGGTCCTGCCTTCGCCGCCGCCCATCGGGTGCGACACGGGATTCTGCGAGGTGCCGCGATTGTGCGGACGGCGGCCGAGGTAGCGCACGCGGCCGGCCTTGCCCCAGCGGATGTTCTGCCAGTCCTCGTTGCCGATCGTGCCGATCGTCGCGCGGCAGCGGACGCCGATTTTGCGCATCTCGCCCGACGGCATCACGAGCACGGCGTAGTCGTCGTCGCGCGCCATCAGCTGGCAGGTGCCGCCCGCCGAGCGGGCGATCTGGCCGCCGCGGCCCGGCTGCAGCTCGACGTTGTGGACCTGCAGGCCGACCGGGATCGCCTCGAGCGGCACAAAGTTGCCGACGTCCGGTTCGCAGCGCTCGCCGGAGACGACCTTCATGCCGACCGCGAGCCCCTTGGGCGCCAGGATGTAGCGCTTCTCGCCGTCGACGTAGTGCAGCAGCGCCAGGTCCGCGGTGCGGTTCGGGTCGTACTCGATCGCGGCGACGGTCGCCGGCACGCCGTCCTTGTCGCGGCGGAAGTCGACCTTGCGGTAGATCCGGCGCGCGCCGCCGCCGCGGAAGCGGCTCGTGATGTGGCCGGCGGAGTCGTGGCCCGCGGTGTTGGCGAGCCGCTCGGTCAGGCTCTTCTCGCGGCGCTTGCCCTTCGTCAGGTGGCCGAAGTCGAGCACCGACGAGTTGCGGCGGCCGGCCGACGTGGGCTTGTAGACCTTGATTGGCATGGGGCCTCTCTGCGGGTGGTGGCGCGGGTGCGGGGTTGGCCTGCGGGGTTGGCCTGCGGGGTTGGCCGCGGCGGATCAGGTGATCTCGCTCAGGTGATCTCGATCGTGTCGCCCTGCTTCAGCGCCCTGCTTCAGCGTGACGACGGCCTTCTTCCAGGGGCGCGTGTGGCCCAGCCGGCCGAACGTGCGCCGCGTCTTGCCGCGCATGCTGACCAGGTTGACCTTGAGCACCTTGACCTTGAACAGGGTCTCGACGGCCTTCCTGACCTCGACCTTGTTCGTGGACGGCGCGACCTCGAATGAGAACTTGTTGTGCCGGCCCTGCATCGCCGAGGACTTCTCGGTCACCACGGGGCGGCGGATCAGGTCGTAGTACTGGTTCGGGTTGGCCATGGTCAGGCCTCCTTGCGGGCGAAACGCTGCTGCACGGCCGCCAGGGCCGCCGGCGTCAGCACCAGGTAGCGGCGCAGCAGCACCTGCCGCGCGTTGAGGTCGTCGACCGTGCGCACGTCGACCAGCGGCACGTTGCGCAGCGACTTGCACAGCGTGCCGTCGACCTTGTCGGTCACGACCGTCGCGCTCTTCGCCATGCCGAGCTGCGTCAGGATGCCGAACGCGGCCTTCGTGCTGGGCTTGCCCTCGGGCCAGCCGGCCGCGATGGCCACCTCGCCGTCGCGGAACTTGGTGAACAGCGCGTTGCGCAGCGCGGCGCGGCGCGCCTTCTTCGGCATGTGGTAGGAGTGGTCGCGCGGGGCCGGCGGGTGGATGCGGCCGCCGCCGCGCCACAGCGGCGACTTGGTCGTGCCCATGCGCGCGCGGCCCGTGTGCTTCTGCGGCCACAGCTTCTTGTTGCCGCCGTGCACCATGCTGCGCGTGCGCGCCTGCACCGTGCCCTGGCGCAGGTTCGCCTCGTACATCACGATCGCGTCCTTCAGCGTGCGCCCCAGGACGCGGCTGCCGAAGGCTGCGGCGTCGACGTCCGTCGACTTGACGGCACCACCCTCGAATACTTTGACCTCGACCATGTTCAGCCTGGTTGGTTGTCGATCGGTTCTGCTTCTGGCTCCTCGACCGCGCCGCGGAGCGCGGGTCCGTCGCCCGGCCCGCACCTCGGGGGCGCGGGCCGCGCGGCTCAGCACGCCTTGATGCGGATGTCCACCCCGGCGGGCATGTTGAGCTTGCTCAGGGCGTCGACCGTCTTGGTCGTCGGCTCCGAGATGTAGATCAGCCGCTTGTGCGTCCGGATCTCGAACTGCTCGCGGCTCTTCTTGTCGACGTGCGGCGAACGCAGCACCGTGTAGCGCTCGATGCGGGTCGGCAGCGGCACCGGCCCGGCGACGCGGGCGCCCGTGCGCTTCGACGTCTCGACGATGTCGAGAGCCGCCTGGTCCAAGGCCTCGAAGTCGTAGGCCTCCATCCGGATCTGGATTCGCTCTTGCATAGACGGACGGCCGACCCGGAAAGGTCGGCCTCGGGGTGGTCGGCGCCGATTTCGGCGCAACCCGATGCGCGGCAAGGGGTTACACGCAAGCGTGTGCTCCCTGGAGCGCAAGCGGGGTGACAGGGTAGCGAGCCGGCCCGCCCAGGTCAAGGCAGGGATCGCACATTCTGGAGAACGATCCCCCGGGGCGCGGTCCCGGATCACTCGGCCCGGCACAGCCCCAGCGGCCGCAGCACGACGCGGCCGCGACCGCGCGTGATCGAACGCAACCTGGTCACGTAGCCCAGCAGACGCTGCAGGGGCGCGCGCCCGAGCACGCGCGCGCCGAGCTGGCCCGCGGCGACGCCCGTGACGGCCGCACCGCGCGCCCCCAGGTCCGCGAGCACCGGCGCCGAACTGTCCTCCGGGCACCAGATCTCGAACGCGACCAGCGGCTCGAGCTCGGCGCGGCCCGCCGCGGCCACCGCCAGGTCGAGGGCCTTCTTCGCCGCCTGCTGCACGAGTCCGTCGGCGCCCCGGGCCAGTTCGGCCTCCAGCGCTTCGAGCGCGACGCGCACCCCCACCATCGGCCAGGCGTGCCCGGCCGCGACGGCCGCCTCGAGTTCCTGGGCGGCCACGGCCGCGGCCGGGGACTCCGGCACCAGCACCACCACTGCCGGCCGGGCCTGCACGTCGCCGAGCGGCGCCACCGCGACCCGGCAGCGCGCGGCGAGTTCCCCCGCACCGATCGACGCGCGCACCTCGGCCTCCCCCGCCGCCGCCGCCAGCACGGTCTCGCGGCGGTCGACGCGGACCCGCGACCGCGTGAAGGCGACCGGCAGCCTCTCGCGCACGAGGTCCGCGACGATGTCGAGGTGCAGCTCGCCCATGCCGTGGGGGGTGACCTGCCCGCGGTCGCGCTCCACGCGCAGCGTGGGGTCGTCGACCGCCAGTTCGCGCAGCGCGGCGAACAGGCGCGGCCCGTCGGCCGCGACCGCCGGCTCGAACGTCGCGGCGAGCACCGGGTCCGGGAAGTGGGGCTGCGGCAGCGCGATCGGCGCGCCGGCCGCGAACAGGGTCTCGCCGGTGCGCAGGCCGAACTCGCCGGGCACGACGACGATCTCGCCCGGCAGCGCCAGTTCCACGTTGCGGTGCCGGTCGGCCTGCATCGACCACAGTTCGGGCACCGTGAAGTCCGCCGCCGCGGACCGGCTGCGCCCGCAGCGCTGGCCGGGCACGAACCGGCCGCGCACGACGCGCACGAAGTTCCAGGCCCGATCGACGTGCTGGACCTTGAACACGAGCCCGCAGAACGGCGCGTCGGGATCGCCCGCGCGGTCGGCCGACCACAGGCCGGCCCGCGCCAGTTCGCGCGGCAGTTCGCGCGGCCCCGGCAGCAGCGCGACCACCGCGTCGAGCAGCCAGTCGACGCCGCGATTCCACAGCGCGGCACCGGCGAGCACCGGCACGAGCCGGCCCGCGACGACGGCGGCCCGCAGGCCCTCGCGCAGCCGGTGCAGCGGCACGGTCGCGCCGGCGACCACGGCCGCGAGCACTTCCTCGTCGCCGTCCGCGATCGCCTCGACGAGCCGGTCGCGCGCCGCCTGCACCTGCCGCTGCAGCCGCTCGCCGAGTTCCCGGCCCGGCGGCTCGCCGAACCACTGCACGGCCCCGGTCAGCGCGTCGCCGAGGCCGGCGAAGCCGAGGCACTCGTCGCCGAGCGGCACGACCAGCGGCACGGCGCGGCAGCCGAAGATCGAACCGAGCTGCGCGACCACGGCGCCGAAGTCGGCCCCCTGGCGGTCTAGCTTGTTGACGAACACGAGCCGGCCGAGCCCTGCGGCGGACACCTGCTGCCAGATCGCCTCGGTCTGCGACTCGACGCCGCGCACGCCGTCGACCACGACGACCACGCCGTCGAGCACGCACAGGCAGCGTTCGACCTCGGCGACGAAGTCGACGTGCCCCGGCGTGTCGACGACCTGCAGCGTGGCACCGCCCCACTCGACGCGCGTCGCGGCCGCGGTGATCGAGATGCCGCGGCAACGCTCCTGCCGCATCCAGTCGGTCGCGGCGGTGCCGTCGTCGACGCTGCCGACGTGGCCCTGCGCGCCGCTGTCGTGCAAGATGCGCTCGGTCAGCGTCGTCTTCCCCGCGTCGACGTGGGCCACGATCCCGAAGGTGCGCTGTCGATCCATGGCCGCGCGCAGGTTAGCGGCGGGGCGGGTGGCGCGCACGTGCCCGGGCGGCCGCGCGCTCAGCTCGACTGCGGGCGCGCCGCCGAGCCCTGCGTGATGCCGCGCATCTGCATCTTGAGCTCGTCGGGGTTGTCCGACGCGGCCAGGGCGTCCTCGAGGCTGATGTTGCCGGCCTGGAACAGGCGGATCAGCGACTGGTTGAACGTCATCGTGCCGTAGTAGCTGCCCTCGGTCAGCGCCTTCGGCAGCAGGCGCGTCTGGCCCTGCTCGAGCAGTTCGCGCACCGTCGGCGTGTTGATCAGCAGTTCGACCGCCGGGACCATCGCCGTGCCGTCCTTGTTCTTGACGAGGCGCAGCGAGCAGACGCCCGCCAGGTTCAGCGCGAGCTGCAGCCGCACCAGTTCGTGCTGGTGCGGCGGGAAGAACGTGATGATGCGCTCGACGGTCTGCACGGCGTTGACCGTGTGCAGCGTCGAGAACACCAGGTGGCCCGTCTCGGCCGCCGAGATCGCCGCCGAGACGGTCTCCGCGTCGCGCATCTCGCCGATCAGGATCACGTCGGGCGACTGGCGCACCGCGTGGCGCAGCGCCAACGCGAAGTCCACGACGTCGGTGCCGACCTCGCGCTGGTTCACGATCGACCGCTTGTCGTCGAAGCGGAACTCGATCGGGTCCTCGATCGTCACGATGTGCTTGTTCATCGTGCGGTTGACGAACTCGATCATCGACGCGAGCGTCGTCGACTTGCCCGAGCCGGCGATGCCGGTCGCGAGCACGAGGCCGCGCTTCAGCGACGCGAGCCGCTTCAGCGGTTCGACGGGCAGGTTCAGGTCCTTGAACGACGGGATCTCCGCCTTGATCGCGCGGAACACGAAGCCGACCTCGCCGCACTGGTGGAAGGCGTTGCAGCGGAAGCGGCCGACGCCGGGCACGGCGACCGCGGTGTCCGTGGCGCCGGCCGCGTCGAACTCGCGGCGGCCGCGCTCGGTCAGCACCTCGTCGGCGTAGGTGCGCATCAGGTCGCCGGGCAGCGGCTGGTCGCCGAGGAAGCGGATCACGCCGGCGACGCGCACCGCCGGACAGCCGTTCGTCTTCAGCACCAGGTCGGAGGCGTTCTCCTTGACCATGATGCGCAGGAAGTCCCGCAGCTTGGGCATGCGGCCTGGCGGAGTCGGGTTGGGTCCCACGTTCTGGCTGGTCACGGCGAATCCTCCGGCCGTCCCTATCGGCTGTCCGGGGGGGCCGTCCGGAGCCGGCGCGGAACCTCGATGGCACCCGCCGCAGCGGCGGCCCGGGGGCGCGGTTCGCCCGTTGCAGTTCGCCGCGGCGGAGAACCTCAACCCGGCGGCGGCGCCGCCCCGAGCACGGCCGCGACCGCCAGCACGAGCTCGCGCAGGCCCGCGCCGGTGGCGCTCGAGATCGGCAGCACGGGCGCTTCGATCGCGCGCGCGAGCGCCGCGGCGCGCTGCCGCGCGGCCTCGTCCTCGACCTTGGTCGCGACCACCAGCGACGGCCGCCGGCCGAGTTCGGTCGAGTGGGCGGCCAGTTCGTCGCGCACGATGCGGAAGGCCCGCTCGGGTGGCTCGAGCGGCAGGTCGCCGCAGTCGATCAGGTGCAGCAGGAGCCGCGTGCGGTCGACGTGCTTCAGGAACCGGTCGCCGAGTCCCTTGCCCGCGCTGGCGCCGGCGATCAGTCCGGGGATGTCGGCGAGCACGAACGTCGTCTCGCCGGGCCCCTGCGCGATGCCGAGCATCGGCTCGAGCGTCGTGAACGGGTAGCCGGCGATCTTCGGACGCGCGCGCGTCAGCGTCGCCAGCAGCGTCGACTTGCCCGCGTTGGGCAGCCCGATCAGGCCGACGTCGGCGATCAGCTTGAGGCTCAGCAGCACGCGCCGCTGCTCGCCGGCCTTGCCGCGCTCGGCGGTGCGCGGCGTGCGGTGCGTCGCCGTCGCGAAGTGCGTGTTGCCGCGGCCGCCGTGGCCGCCGCGCGCGAGCACGAACGGGCGGTCCGCGACGGCGAGGTCCTGCAGCACGTTGCCGCGCTCGGCGTCGAGCACGAGCGTGCCGACCGGCACCTCGATCACGAGGTCGTCGGCGTCCTTGCCGGCGCAGTTCTGCGGCAATCCCGGCCCACCGTTGCCCGCCGCGAACAGGCCGCGGCCGGTCAGGTGGAAGAGCGTGTTGCAGTGCGTGGTCGGCAGCAGCACGGCGTCGCCGCCGTCGCCGCCGTCGCCCCCGTTCGGCCCGCCGCGCAGCACCTTGGCGTCGCGCAGGAAGCTGACGCACCCGTCGCCGCCCTTGCCGGCCCGGACCGAGATCGTCAGTTCGTCGACGAACATGGGGCGGGGCGCGGGCGGCGGCGCCGGCAGCGGGCGCCGGGGCCGGGCTAGCCGACGGTCTCCGGCACGTCGACGTGGACCTTGCCGTTCGACTGGAAGCGCACGACGCCGGCGGCCACCGCGAACAGCGTGTCGTCGCCGCCGCGCCGCACGTTGCGGCCGGGGTGGAACTTCGTGCCGACCTGGCGAACGATGATCGTGCCCGAGGTCACGCGCTGGCCGCCGTAGGCCTTGACGCCGCGGTATTGCGGGTTGCTGTCGCGACCGTTCGAAGTCGAACCTTGACCCTTCTTGTGCGCCATGGTGGTGCTCCCTGCTGCTCAGCCCTGGATCGACTCGATCTGGACCTCGGTGTACTTCGCCCGGAAGCCCGTGCGGCGCCGGCTGTTCTTGCGCTTGCGGAACTTGCCGATCACGACCTTGGGGCCCTTCATCTGCCGCACGACCTTGGCCGTCACGGTGACGCCCGCGACGAACGGCGTGCCGACCCGGCCCTCGCCCTCGCCGCCGACCACGCAGACCTTGTCGAAGGTCAGGGTCTCGCCCTCGACGACGCCGGCCCTCAGGTGGATCTTGATGCGGCTGCCGGGCTCTACCCGGTACTGCTGGTTGCGATCGTCGACGACGGCGTACATGGGGAACGGTGGGTCAGGGTGAAGGGGCGGAGACGATAGCGAGGCAGCGAGGCGAATCAAGTCCCCTGGGCGCGGGCCCCGCGCCGCCGGCCCCGGCCCGCGGCTCACGCCTTGACGCCGAGCCCGGCCGGGATCGCGATGCGCGCCTCCTGGCCGTCGCCGGTCAGGAACCGGTAGTGCACGACGTCGATCGGGTAGCTCGCCTCGGGGCGGAACAGGATCGACTTGCCGACCGCGTCCTCGAGTTCGAGGATGCCGCGCCGCTTGTAGTTGACCAGGTAGTCGCTGACGGGGGGCGCCACGAACACCTGCAGCACCGAGTAGCCCTTCAGGTTCAGCAGCGCGCGCACCTCGCGCAGCACCGACAGCGCCTTGCTCTGCACCGTGCGCGACCAGCCCGCGCCCTTGCAATGCGGGCACTGCATGAAGACCGTGCGCTTCAGGCCCGGCCCGACGCGCTGGCGCGTGATCTCGAGCATGCCGAACGGCGAGATGCGGCCGACCTTGATGCGCGCGCGGTCGCCGCGCAGCGCGTCGATCAGCTTCTTCTCGACGCCGCGCCGGTGCTTCTCGTGCGACATGTCGATGAAGTCGATGATGATCAGGCCGCCGAGGTCGCGCAGGCGCAGCTGCCGCACGATCTCCGGGATCGCGTCGAGGTTGGTGCGGTAGGCGGTCTCGTCGCTGTCGCCGCCGGCCTTGTACTTGCCCGAGTTCACGTCGATCGCGACCAGCGCCTCGGTCTGGTCGATCACGATCGACGCGCCGTTCGGCAGGTCGACCTTCGGCTGGTAGAGCGCCTCGACCTCCTTCTCGACGCCGAAGTGGTGGAACAGCGGCGTCGTCATCGTGTGGTTCTTGATGCGCTCCGCCATGTGCGGCATCAGCTTGTCGGCGAAGTCGCGGATGCGCAGGAACACGTCCTCGCTGTCGACGACGACGTCGGCGATGTCGGGCGTGAACTGGTCGCGCATCGCCTTCAGCACCAGGTCCGACTCCTGGTAGAGCAGCGCCGGGGCGCGCGTGACCTTGAGCCGCTGCGCGACCATCTCCCAGATCTTCTTCAGGTAGTCGCGGTCGCGCTCGAGGTCCTGCAGGCTCTTGTTGATGCCGGCGGTGCGCACGATGAAGCCGATGCCGCCGCTGCCGGTCTCGTCGAGTTCGCGCACGATGCGCTTCAGCCGCTTGCGCTCGCGGCCGTCCTCGATCTTGCGCGACACGCCGCACTTCGGCAGGCTCGGCATCAGCACGAGGCAGCGGCCGGGCAGCGACACGTAGGTCGTCAGCGTCGGGCCCTTGCTGCCGATGCCCTCCTTGGTGATCTGCACGACGACCTCCTGCCCCTTCTTGAGCAGCTGGTCGATCGTCGGCCGCGGGCCGCGCGGGCGGCGGTCGCCGCCGTCGCGCTGGTCGCGGTCGCGGCGGTCGCGCCGGTCGCGGCGGTCGCGGCGGTGGCGCCGCCCGGAGCCGCCGCCGGGACCCGCGCCCGGGGCCACCGGTTCGCCGGGCACGGCGGCCTGGGCCGGCTGGTCCGCTTCGCCCGGACCGACGTCGCCCCGGTTCCCCTCTTCGGGCCCCCCGTGGCCCTGCCCCTCGTCGCCCTGCGCCTCGTCACCCGGGCGCCCGTCGCCCGGCGGGGCCGCGTCGCCGCCGGCCGGCGGCGCTTGCTGCACCGGCGGGACGGCGGCGTCGTCGTCCTCGCCGCCCGGCGCGGCCATCGGCAGGGGCTCGTCGACGCCCTGGCCGAAGCCCGCGTCGCCGTCCTGGTCGTCCGCGGGCGGTCCGTCCGCCGCGCCGGCGACTTCGCCCGGCTCGGGTTCCGAGGCCCCCTCACCGGGCTCGGGTTCGCCGGCCTCCGGCTCGTCGCCCGGCGCCGCCGCGGTCTCGCGCGCGAACTCGTCCGCGTCGCGCCGCGCCCGCCCGGACGGCTCGACCTCCTCGTCCCCGACCGGCGCGACCGCCAGGTCGTCGCCGTCGGCGGCCGCCGCCTCCGCCACCGCGCCGGCCGGCGGGGCCTCGTCGACCTCGTCCTCGTCGTCGTCCGACAGCGCCTGCTGCACGGACTCGGGCCCGTCGTCGACGTCGACGCGCGCGCGGCCTTCGATGACGTCGTCGAGCACGAAGTCGGGTCGGCCGTAGGCGGGCAGCACGTCGCTGACGTGCAGGAACCCGTTGACGCGCCCGCCGAAGGCGACGAACGCGGCGCCGATGCTCGGCTCGATGTTGACGACCTTGCCCTTGTAGATGTTGCCTAGATAGGCCTCACGATTCGCCAGCTCGACGTGCAGCTCCTGCAGCACGCCGTCCTCCACCACCGCGATCCGGCTCTCTTCCGGATCGATGGCGTTGATCAGCATCCTCTTCAAGCGGAACTTCCTCGGGGAAACGATCGCCGGACGGGCCGGCGATCCCCTTGGGCAACCGCCCGCGCGCGCGCGGACCGGCGGGGTTCGCCGTCCGATCGCGGTCGCTCCGGGCAGGGGCCGACAGGGTGAACTTCATGGGGTCACGCCGAGCCGGCACGCGTGGACTGCGGTGACGGAGCGCCGCCCGCGGCACGAGCCGCGGGAAGGTCGCCAGGGTCCGAGCGCACGGCAGGCATGGGAATACCGACGTCCGCGGCCGATTCGGGCACCGCTCCCTGCGGGCTCCGGGCCGGCCACGCTCCCTGGACTTCAGGAAGCGCGCGGATGATACGGAGCGGCGCGCAGCCGCTCAACGGCCCTTCCTGGCGGCGGGCACGGCGGCGGGGCCACCACCCGAGGCCCCGCCCCGCCCGTCACTTGCGCGCGCCGAAGACCGCGTCGCGGCCCTGCGACAGCGGCGAACCGTGGTCCCGGATCTTCTCCTCGAGCGCGCTCGCCATCGACTTCTCCATGTCCTCCGGGCTGCGGATCACGCTCGGCGTGATGAACACGAGCATCGTAGAGGCGGTCTTCTGCCGGGTCGTGTTCTTGAACAGGTGCCCGAGCACGGGGATGTCCCCGAGCAGCGGCAGCTTGGTCTCCGTCTCGCTCTCGGTGGTGCTCTTGAGGCCGCCGAGCACCGCGGTCTGGCCGCCGCGCAGCAGCACCGTGGTCGCCAGCGTGCTCGACGCGACGCGCGGCAGCGCGATCGTGCCCTCCTGGCCGCCGGAGCCGACCTTGAACACGTCGAAGCCGGCCGGCGCGAGCGACGTGCTGCCGGTGCCGGTCAGCGCCGTGCGCTGCGGGATCACCTCGAGGATGACCTTGTCCGTGCCGGGCACCACGTGCGGCGTCGCGAGCAGCTGGAAGCCGACGCTGACCGGCGACTGGTCCCCTTCCTCGAGCGCGAGCAGGAGGCCGCCGGCCTGGCCCTGCTCGACCCGCGCCTGCGCGTAGCGCACCGCCTCGCCGACGAAGATCGTCGCCGTCTGGTGATCGAGCGCCACGATCTGCGGCGCCTGCTCGATCCGCGACCGCCCGTCGCGCTGCAGCAGCCGCAGCGTCGCGGTGACCTCGCGGAAGTCGATCGCGCCGAACACCACGTTCGGGATGTCGACGATCGCCGGGTCGTTGCCGTTCTCGCTGGCGAACGGGCCGACGCGCACGCCACCGGTCGGCTCGATCGCCATCACCTTGTCGTCCCAGCCGCCCGCGCCCAGGTCGAACGGCAGGCGCGTCGGGATCTGGCCGAGGCCGATGCTGGCCGACCAGCCGGTGCTGCCCGGCGACACGCCGAAGTCGAGCACGTCCTCGTTGCTGGTCGTGACGAAGCGCACGTCGAGGTAGATCTGCGACGGCTCGACGTCGATCATCGCGATCGTGCTGGCCACGCTCTCGACGACCGGGCGCGTGTCCTTGACGACGATGGCGTTGGTTTCCTGGATGTACTGCAGGCTGCCGACGTCGGGCGTGATCATCGCCTTCAGCGTGTCGAGCAGCGTGAAGTTGATCTCGTTCTTCTGCAGCTGCGTCTTCGCGCGGCGGTTCTCGATGTACTCGGAGTCGATGAACGGCACGTAGATCGACGCGGGCCGCACGTAGCGCAGCGGGATCGTGCGCGCGACGAGGTCCTGCTCGATGTTCGAGGCCGGCACCACGCGCAGGATGCCGCGCTCCTCCTCGACGACGACGAAGCCGAGCGTCTTGACCGAGGCGTCGAGCGCGTCGCGCCACGGGATGTTCTTCAGGCGCACCGTGATCGAGCCCTTGACCTCGGGAGCCACGACGATGTTGGCGCCCGAGATCTTGGCGATCGTGTCGATCACCTTCTGGATGTCGGTGTTCTCGAACGCGAAGTAGACCCGCGGCGGCTTCTCGACCTTCAGCACGGAGCCGGCCGCCTCGCCGACGATGCAGCCGGCCTGTTCGGCGACGAGCTCGAGCGCCTGCCGCCAGTGCACGTCCTGCAGGTCGATGGTCACCGGCTCCTCGATGCCGGGGTCCATGATGATGTTGACGTTGGCCTTTTTGGCGATGCTCGCGACGACGTCGCGCAGGTCGCGGTCCTTGAGCTTCAGCGTGAGCCGGCTGGCGCGGTCGCCTTCGGCCTCCGCGCGGATCTCCGCCTCCCTGCCCTGCGGGGCCGGACGCGTGGCCGTGGGGGCGGCCTTGGGGTCCTGCGGTTCCTGCTGTGCCGGCGGGCTCGCCGCGAGCGCGCACCACGCCAGTGCGCAGATGATCCCTGTGCTGACTGCCTGCATCGTCGTTCCTTCTCCCTTGGGGGATTCCGGGTGATTCGCCGTCGCCCGGCGCCGCGCAGGACGCCGGACCGAATGCCACTCCTCCATCGAACCGCCGCTGGCGCCGGCTTGAGCCGAACCGGCCGCCGCGCCAGCGTCACATCGTGCGCACGAGCGTGAGCCCGCGGAACACGAACCAGACCTGCTCCTGTTCGACCTTCTTGACCAGCAGGTCGTCGGCGACGTACTCGCCCTCCTCGTAGACCTGGCCGTTGATCAGCACGCCCGAGCGCCCGTCCCGGTCGACCACGACGCCGTGCAGGCGCAGGTCGAGGCTGCGGAAGTCGAGCGCGGTCGTCGCCTTGACGTGGATCGCCTTGGCCGCGACCGCGAGCGCGTGCCGCGCATCCCCGGCCGGCACGCCGAGGCGCGCCGCGACCACCTCGAAGCGGCTCTTGGCCTGCTCGAGCTGGCCCGCCGTGCAGTCGGCCTGGAGCTGCGCGACGAGCTGTTCGAGTTCGTTGCGCGGCAGATACGGGTCGGCGGCGCGCTGGTCCGGCTTGCCGCCCTGCTCGACCTCCCCGCGGATCCGCTCGAACGGCGCCACGACCTCGCGCGCCCAGCGCACCCGGTACGGCAGGTAGGTCACGCGCGCGGCGTCGGTCTCGAGCGCGGCGGCGAGCTTCTCCACTCCCTCGCGCAGCTGCTTCTCGAGCGCGTACTGCTCGAACATCGTCGTGTCCGACCGCCGCATGCGCTGCTGCGTCTCCAGCAGGGCCTGCGTCTCGGCGACGCAGCGCTCGAGGATCGCGCGCTGTTCGGCCGGCGAGCTGCCGTCCTTCAGCAGGTCGCCGCGCAGCCGCGGGTCGACCAGGATGTCGCGGCGGCCCTGGGTCGAGCGCAGCTGGTACTTCTCGATCTTGATGTTCTGCATCCGCTTGAAGATCTCCTCGCGCAGGGCCTCGACCCGGTTCGCGTAGTTGGGGATCTCGACCTCCTTGCCGCTCGCCTTGCCGTTGTAGGTGAACGTCTGCAGCAGGAGCCGCATCGTGTGCACGACGTCGCCGTTGCGTTGGTTCTCCTGCCGCGCCTGGTCGCCCGACGCGATGCCGAACTCGGTGATGTTGACGAAGCGCGAGTAGTTCTCGATCAGGTTGACGAACTTCAGGCACTCCCACAGCGTGCCCGTCATCTCGTAGGTGTACTCGATCGGTGCGAACCGCTCGTTGCCCTTCGCCTGGCGCGAGGGCTTCGGCACGAGGCCCGTGTTGACGACGCCCGACTGCCGCTCGAACTGGTCGAGCATGCGCACGAAGTCGTTCAGTTCGCGCGTGTCCGGCAGGATCTTGACGTACTCGCCGAGGTTCTCGCGCAGGATCACGACCTCCTTCTCGAGCCCGTCGATCTGGGCGATCTTGGCGTCGGCGGCGGCGATCGCCTGCCGTGTCGACTCGGCCGTCGCCTCGACCTCGTCGATCAGGCCCTGCGCGTAGAACACGCCGCCGACCATCAGGCCGCAGACGAGTGCGGCGCCGCCGACGATCGCGAGGATCTGCTGCTTCTGGGTCCACCTGGCCATCGCGGTCACCTCACTTGTTCGCCGGGGCGGCGGGGGGGTTCTTCGGGGCGGGCTTGCCGCCCTTCGCCTGGGCGGCCTCCTTGACGCTGGGCCGGAACTGCAGCGCCAGCGTGAAGTTCAGCGACTCCGCCGGCGTGCGCTCCTTGTCGACGTCGAGCTTCCAGGACGGATCGGTCTTCAGCGCGAGTTCGGCGCCGAACGGCGCGTGCTCGAGGTCCTCGTGCAGGTTGGCGATGCGGCTCTTGTCGGCGTCCTGCACCGCGGCCGGCATGGTCACCAGCGGCCCCTTCTTCGGATCCGTCTTGGCGGTGACCGCCGTGAACCACGCGAGGTGGCGGTCGGTGTCGCCGTTGTTGTTGACCACCTCGATCAGTTCGTCGAGGAACTTCGACCACAGCCGGCGCGACTGGCCGATCGCCTGGATCGTCTGCACGCGCTCCGCGTAGTCCTTGCGGTTGGCGTCGAGCTGGGCGTGGTAGGCGACCTTCTTCTCCTTCTGCGCGAGCTTCGCCTCGACTTCGGCCAGCGCCGTCTCGGCCGCGCCGAGGTCGCCGAAGTAGACCATGCCGAACCAGCCGACGGCGGCGCTGACGGCGACGGCGGCCGCGAAGGCGGACGCGATCACGCGCGCCGGCAGGCGATTGCCGCGGCGCAGTTCGACGGGGAGCAGATTGATGCGGATCAAGGGGACCTCCTCAGATTGCTGCAGCGAGCCCGAGCGCCACGGCCAGCCGCGGCGCCTGCTGGTTGAGAGCCTCGACGTCGACGTTGTCGGACCGGACCTTCAGGCCCTCGATCGGGTTCCAGGTCTTGGTGCGCTTCTCGAAGATCTTCTCGAAGCTCTCCTCGAGGAACGGCAGCAGCGCCGTGCCGCCGGTCAACCAGACCTCCTGGACCTCGCCGTCGAACTGGTTCTCGAAGAAGTCGAACGAGAGGTTGATCTCGTTGCCGAGGTCCTCGAGCACCTGGGCGGTGGCCTCCTGCACGACGTTCGCCTGGTCGCCCGGCTCGCGCTTCAGCGCCTCGGCCTGCGCCGGATCGACGCCGAGCCGCCGCGCGATCGCGTTGGTCAGGTCCTGGCCGCCCATCGGCACCTCGCGCGCGAAGCTGCTGACGTTGTCGCGCAGGATGTTGATGCTGGCCTTGGTCGCGCCGACGTCGATCAGCGCCACCGTGCGGCCCGCCTCCTGGATGCCCGGGTTCACCAGTTCGCCGAGCTCCCACGCGTTGCCGAGCGCGAAACCGTCGACGCCGACCGCGACCGGCTGCAGGCCGAGTTCGCCCAGGATGCGGGCCTGCTCGGCGACGATGCTCTTCTTGGCCGCCACGAGCAGCACCTTCAGCTCGGGCTTGCCCGTCGCGTCCTGCCCGCTGCCGAGCCGGTGCACGTCCAGCTCGACGTCGGCGACGTCGAACGGGATGTACTTGTCGGCCTCCAGGCGCACCGCCTGCGCGAGCCGGTCCTCGCTCATCTCCGGCATCGCGACGTAGCGGAAGACCACGTTCTTGCCGCTGACGGCCGAGGCCACCCGCCTGGTGCGGAAGTGCGCCGCACGCATCAGCTCGGCGATCGCGTCCTGCCGCGCCGCCTCGCTCGGAACGTCGATCTGGGCGTAGCCCGTGACGACGTGGTCGTACTTCTCCCGCGTGAGCTCGACGGCCTTGATGCAGCTGCTGCCGATGTCGAGACCCACGATGCTCTTCCGCTGCTTCAGCATGACGAGTGGCGCTCCTTGGCTCTCTGGGTGCCGCCTACCGCCGTCCCTATCGGCCGGTCGCCCGCCACGGATTGAGCCCGACCCGCGGGGGTGCGCCCCGACGGAGGGCCGGGCACTGCCGGCGGATCCCCGCGCGAAGACCGCCCACGCTCGACACCGCCGCAGCGGCGCCCGAGTGCGTGGTTTCGTCCGTTGCAGGTCGCCGCGTGGCGGCGGTGGGAACCTCAGTCCTCGCCGAAGTTCGCCGCGAGCAGTTCGGCGAGCGCGCGCAGCATCGCGTCGGCGTCGGGCCCCTCGGCGGTCAGCTCCAGTTCCGATCCACGTTCCGCCGCGAGCATCATCATGCCCATGATCGACTTGCCGTCGACGCGTTCGTCGTTGTCGGTGCGGCTCACCTGCAGGGCCGACGCGTAGGAGTTGGCGGTCTGCACGAACAGGTGCGCCGGCCGGGCATGCAATCCGTGCTTGTTGGTGAGCTTCAGACGCAGGACGCTCTGACCCACGGTCACTCCTTGGGCGCCATCTCGCGCAGCAGCTCGCGCATCGCCGCCTCGTCCTTCACGTCCAGCAGGAAGCGCCGGAAGTCCGCGCTGCGGGCCAGCGTGGAGATCCACCGCAGGCAACGCAGGTGGGTCTCGGGGTCGTTCGCCGGGGAGACCAGCAGGAACACGATGTGCACGGCCCGGCCGTCGATCGCCTGCCACTCGAGCCCCGCCTTGCTGCGGGCCAGCACCAGGGTCACCGCCTGGACGTCGTCGCCCTTCACGTGCGGCACGGCCACGCCGTTGCCGAGTCCGGTGCTGCCGATCGCCTCGCGCTCGCCGAGCCGCTTCTGCAGGCCCTTCATCGTCTTGGCGGGGAACGACCCGGCGGTCTGCGCGACCGCGAGCAGTTCCTTCAGCGCGCCTTCCTTGGTCTTGGCCTCGATCTGCGCGACCAGCGCGGCACGTTCGACCAGCTGTCCGATCATGGCCGGCAGTGTCGGGAAAGCCGGCCGCTTGCGCAACGGCGCCCTTGCAGCCGAGCCCGGATCGCGTCGCCGGCGCGGCAGGTTCGCGACCCGACCCCGGCCCTGGCCGACCGGTCAGCGACGCAGCGTCTTGTCGACGATCGACTCGTAGCTCTCCTCGTCGCCGGCTTCCGCCCTGCCGCGCGCCCGCGCGGGCCGGCCGCCCGCGCGCTCGGCCTTGGCGTCGGGGTGCTTGTGGTCCTTGCGGCGCTCCTTCTCCTTGCGCAACTGCTTCTCCATCTTGTCGACCAGCAGGTCGATCGTCGACGAGAACGAGGTGCCGCGATCCCGCGCGACCAGCGGCAGGCCGCGGCGCCGGTGGACGATCAGTTCGATCTCGGGATTCCGGTGCGCGTGTTCGGCCACGACTTCGATGCGCGACAGCCGGTCGCGGAACCGCGCCAGCCGGGCCAACTTGTTCGCCGCGTGCGCCTGCATGCGCTCGGTGATGTCGTCGTGACGGCCCTTGAACTCGATCGTGACTTCGGTTTCCTCGGTCATCGCTTCACCTGGGGTTGCCAGTTCTATCGACAGGCAGCAATACGCCAACTCAGTCCCGGTGCAAGTTCGGTCTCGGGCCGAGTTGCGGCGGGCGCCGCGACGGTCCGCTCAGCCGCCCCAGAACCGCACCTCGGGCTCGAGCTCGATGCCGAACCGGTCGCGCACCCGCCGGCGCACCTCCTGCATCAGGGCGACGAAGTCCGCCGCGGACCCCGTGCCGTCGTTGACGAAGTAGTTCGCGTGCAGCCCGCTGACCTCGATGCCGCCGATGCGCAGGAGCTTGCAGCCGGCGACCTCGATCAGCCGCCCCGCGGCGTCCCCGGCGGGGTTCCGGAACACGCAACCGACGCTGCGCTGGGCCACCGGCTGCGTCGCGTTGCGCTTCTTGAGGCTCTGCGAGAAGCGCTCGAAGATCGCCGCCGGGTCGTCGGGCACCAGCGCGAAGGTCGCCTGCAGCACGACCGCGCCCTCGAGCCCGCCGTCGCGGTAGCGCGCGCGGAACCGGTCGGGGCCGCGCACGGCGATCGCGCCGTCGGGCTCGACGACGACGAGGGACGACACGAGGTCGAACGTCTCCCCGTCGCGCGTGCCCGCGTTCATCGCCACGGCGCCGCCGACCTGGGCCGGGATGCCGGTCAGCCGCTCGAGCCCGGCGAGGCCCACGTCCTTGGTGGCGCGCAGCAGGCTCGGCAACGTCACGCCGGCACCCGCCGCGACGCGGGTGCCGTCGCGCACGATGCGGTTCAGGTTGCCGAGGTGCAGCACGGCGCCGCGCACGCCGTCGTCGGCGACGACGACGTTGCTGCCGCCGCCGAGCACGCGCAGCGGCACGTCGAGTTCGCGGCACGCGCGCACGACCAGGCCGACGTCCTCCTCCCCGTAGGGTTCGACGAACCAGTCGGCGGGCCCGCCGATGCGCAGGTGCATCATCGGGGCGAGCACGACGTGCTCGCGCACCGAGCCGCGCATGCCGCGCAGCAGGAGCCGCAGGTCAGAGGCCGGCAAGGATGCCCCCCACGGCGCGGTCGATGTCGCCGGCGCCGAGCACGAGCACGAGGTCGCCGTCGCCGCGCAGGTCGGCGACGCGGGCCGGCACGGCGTCGACGTCGCCGACCGGTTCGCACCGGCCGCCGCGCGCGCGCACCGCCTGCACGAGGTCCGCGGCCGACACCGCGGCCTGCATCGCCGTGCTCTCGCGCGCGCCGTAGATGTCGGCGACCAGCGTCACGTCGGCCGTCGCGAGCACCTCCGCGAACTGCGGCAGCAGGCACAGCGTGCGCTGGAACTGGTGCGGCTGGAAGGCGACCAGCAGCCGGCGGCCCGGGAACCGGCGCCGCGCCGCCTGCAGCACGGCCTGGATCTCGGCGGGATGGTGCGCGTAGTCGTTGACGAGCAGGCCGCCGCGGCTGCCCTGGTGCAGCTCGAAGCGCCGGCGCACTCCCGCGAAGCCGGCGATGCCGATGCAGGCGGCCACCGGGTCGGCGCCCGCGAAGTGCGCGAGGCCGAGCGCGAACAGCGCGTTGGGCACGTTGTGGCGCCCCGCCAGGGTCAGCTGCACGCGCGGAAGCCGCTGGCCGTGCAGGATCGGCACGAACGAGAAGCGGCCGAGGTCGTCGCGCACGTCGACCGCGCGGATGTCCGCCCAGAGCCCGGCGCCGACGGTCAGGATGCGCACGTCGTTGCGCAGGCTCGCGAGCCCGGCCCGCGGCACCGATTCCTCGACGAACGCAGCACCGCCCGGCCGCACGCGCGCGAGGTAGCCGGCGAAGGCGTCGACCAGTTCGTCGGTCGACGGGTAGCAGTCGAAATGGTCGTGGTCGACGTTCAGGATCGCCGCGCCGAACGGCCGCAGGTTGTGGAAGCTGCGGTTGAACTCGCAGGCCTCGACGACGAACTCCGGGCCCGCGCCGCCGCGGCCGTTGCCGCCGAGTTCGGGCACCTCGCCGCCGATCAGGTGCGACGGATCGAAGCCGGCCGCGCGCAGCGCCGCCACGGTGAGTCCGGTCGTCGTCGTCTTGCCGTGCGTGCCGGCGATCGCCAGCGTGCGCCGGCCCTCGCTGAGCCGGCCGACGGCCTCCGCGTAGAGCAGCGACGTGAACCCGCGCCGCACGCACTCCTGCACCTCGGCGTCGCCGCCCGGCACGGCCGCGCTGCGGATCACGTAGCCGTCCGCGCCGGCGATGCGCGCGGGTTGGCAGCCGACCCACGCGTCGATGCCCTCCTCGATCAGCCGCAGCAGCACCGGCCCGCCGCTCGCATCGCTGCCGCTGACCTCGTTGCCGGTGCCGCCGAGCAGGCGCGCGAGCCCGCTCATGCCGGCCCCGGCCACGCCGACGAAGTGGAACCGCCGGCTCGCGAAGCTGGTGCCCGCCGCGCCGGCCGGTGCGGTGCCGTGCTCGGTCATCGGCCGGCCTCCGCGTCGGCGCCGGGCTCGGCCGCCCGCGGCACCGGCCCGGGCGCCTCGACCCAACCGGCCTCCCTGGCCATGTCGCGCAGGATCACGCCGATGGGGTCGGTGGCGCACAGCCGCCGCGCCGCGTCGCCCATCGCCTGCAGCCGCGCCGGGTCCGCGAGCAGCGCGGCGGCGAGGTCCGCGAGGTCGCCGACCGCGAGGTCCTTCTCCTCGACGACGATCGCCGCGCCGGCCGCGACGAGCACGCCGGCGTTGTGCAGCTGCTGCTGGTCCTTGTGGTGCGGGTAGGGCACGACGACCGCCGCGCGCCCGGCCGCGGCGAGTTCGGCCACCGTGGTGCCGCCGCCGCGGCAGATCACCAGGTCCGCGGCCCCGTACATGCGGTCCATGTCGATCGCGACCGGACGCACGTAGGCGCGCAGGCGGCCTTCGGCGGCCGCGTAGAGCCGGCGCACGGCATCGTCGCGGCCGAGCCCGCTGAGGTGCAGCACCTGCACGGCGCAGGGCAGCCGCGCGAGCGCCAGCGGCACCTGCGAGTTGAGCACCGAGGCTCCCTGGCTGCCGCCGGTGACCAGCACGGTCGGCACGCCGGCGACGAGGCCCAGCGCCTCGCGCGCGGCGCGGCGGTCGATGCGCGCGAACTCGGGGCGCAGCGGCGTGCCGGTGAACAGCGCCCGCGGATCGGCCGGCCGCTTGCCGGGCAGGCCGTGGTAGATGCGCCGCGCGAACGGCAGCAGCCAGCGGTTGGCCCGGCCGGTGACGGCGTTCTGCTCGAGCAGGAACAGCGGGATGCGCAGGCTCCGCGCCGCGAGACCGACCGGCAGCGACGGCCGGCCGCCGGTGCTGACGACGCAGTCGACGCGGCCCCGCTCGAGCAGCCGCCGCGCCGCCACGACCGCGCGCAAGAGCCAGAAGGGCAGCAGCAACCGCGACGGCCGGCCGCCGGGCAGGCTCAACTCCTCGAGGCCGGGCAGCTCGCGCCGCAGCAGTTCGCGCTCGACCTCGCGCCCCTCGGTGCAGAGCAAGGGCTCGTGGCCGCGTTCCCGCAGCCCGCGCGCGAGCGCCAGCGCCGGCATCAGATGCCCGCCGGTGCCGCCGCTGACCAGACACACCCGTTGCACCATCCGTCTCGCTCCCCGGCCGCAGCCCGGACCGGTCACTTCTTCGGCAGCTTGATCTTCTCGCCGATCCTGAGGTTCGTCGGGTCCAGGCCCGGGTTGAGGTTCCTGATCTCGTCGACGCGCCTGCGCGAGCCGAGCTGGCGGATTTTGATGCCCTCGAACGTGTCGCCCCTGGCGACCGTGTAGGTGCCGGGCTCGGCCGGGGCCGGCTTGCCGCCGGCGCCGGGCGCCGCGGCGTCGCGCGGGGCCGGCTTGCCCGCGCGCTGCAGGATCGCGTCGGCCTCCGCCCTGGTCGGCAGCAGCAGCTCCTGGCCGGGCTTGAGCTTCGTCGGCTCGGCGCGCGGGTTCAGCCGCGCGATCTCGAGGCGCAGCACGACGCTGCCGAAGTGCTGCTTCGCGATGCTCTCGAACGAGTCGCCGCTCTGCACCTTGTGCGCGGGCCGCGCCGCCGCGACCTCCGGCTTCGGCGGCTCGCTCGCCTTCGGCTGTTCCGCGGGCTTCGCCTCGCCGCCGGCCTGGGGCTGGCCGCCCGGGGCGTTCGCGGGCGGCGCGGTGTTGCGCGCGGCCTCGGGCTGCTGCGGCCGCAGCAGCGCTTCGAAGCTCGGCGTGCCGACCGGCCCGGCGCGGCGTTCGGCCGCGGGCCCCGCGGGGGAGCCGGCGGCGAGGTCGGCGCCCGGGCTGCCCGGCGCGCGCTTGCCCGCCGGGCTGCCTTCGCCCCAGATCGTGACGCCGAGGATCAAGAAGATGACGAGACACAGCACGTAGAGGCCGTACTTCTCGAGTTGGCCCATCACACCCTCCCAGAAAGGACAGAGACCGGAGATTCGTCGATCGTCGAGAACGCACCCGCGTGGTCGGCTCTGGCGGCGTTGCCGATCAGGCCGACCCCGGCGAGGCAGAACATCAGGCTGGTGCCGCCCGTGCTGACGAAGGGCAGGTCGATGCCCTTCGCCGGCGCCCACCCGCTGACCACGAGCAGGTTCGCCGCCGCCTGCAGGCAGATCATCAGAGCGTAGCCGCAGACCACGTAGCGCAGGAACGGGTCGCGCACCTTGCCGGTGAGCCGGTAGCCGACCACGCCGAACACCGTGAACGCCGCGAGCACGAACAGCGAGCCGGCGAAGCCGAGTTCCTCGCCGACGATCGCGAACACGAAGTCGTTCTTGGCCTCGGGCACGTAGCCCATCTTCATCCAGCCCTGGCCGAGGCCCTGGCCGAACCAGCCGCCCGACGACAGCGCGATCAGGCCGAGCCCGACCTGCGAGTCGGGATCCGGCGAGCCGAGGGCGGTGAACCGCCTGACCACGTAGTCGTGCTGCAGCGCGGCCCAGGCGAACAGCGCGAGCCCGGCCGCCGCCGCCGGCACGAAGTGCACGAAGCGCACGCCGCCGACCAGCGCGAGCACGCTCGCGAGGCCGAGCACGATCAGCGCGTTGCCGTGGTCGGGCTGGCACAGCAGGGCCGCGGCGAGCGCGACCGCACAGCCGATCGCCGGCAGGAACCCGTGCCGGAACGTGCCGGCCCGCTGGCCCGCGCGCGCGAGCAGCCGCGCGATCGCGAGGATCATGAAGAACCGGGCCGGCTCGACGGGCTGGAACTGGAAGCTGCCGAACTGGATCCAGCGGTGCGCACCGTTGACGTCGCGGCCGACGGCGTGCGGCAGCAGGCAGCACGCCACCGCGACGGCGAACGCCGGCAGCGCCGCGCGGGCCACGTGGCGCATCGGCACGAGCGCGGCGATCAGGAACGCCGCGAGCGCGGCGAACAGCTTGCCGCCCTGCAGCTTCATCGCCTGGATCGGCCCGACGCGCAGTTCGGCCCCCTGCACCGAGACGGCCATCACGAGGCCGAGGCAGCACAGCGCGACGGTCGCCAGCATCAGCCAGTCGAGTTCGCGCAGGTGGGTGCCCGCGCGCGCGTCCGGCCCGCCGGCGATCGCCGTGGAGCGGGCCATCAGCGCACCTTGAACAGCGCGAGGCTGCACAGGGCCAGCAGCGCGGAGACCACCCACGTGCGCACGACCACGCGGGTCTCCGGCATGCCGCCGAACTGGAAGTGGTGGTGCAGCGGCGCGCAGCGGAACACGCGCACGCCGCGCAGCCGGAACGACGCGACCTGGATCAGCACCGACAGCGCCTCGACGACGAACACGCCGCCGACGACGAGCAGCACGAGTTCGGTGCGGCTGACCAGCGCCGCGTAACCGAGCGCGCCGCCGAGCCCGAGGCTGCCGACGTCGCCGAGGAAGACGAGCGCCGGCGCGGCGTTGAACCACAGGAAACCGAGCGCGGCGCCGAGCAGCGCCGCCATCATCACGGTCATCTCGCCGGCGCCCGCGACGTGCTGCACCAGCAGGTAGGCCGACCAGTCGACGCGGCCGACCGCGTAGGTGATCACCGCGTAGGCGATCGCGGCCGAGGCGATGCAGCCGGCGGCCAGCCCGTCGAGGCCGTCGGTCAGGTTCACGGCGTTGGCCGAGCCGGTCAGCACGAGCACGCCGAGCACCAGGAACGGCAGACCGAACCAGACGGTCAGGTCGAGCGACACGTCCTTCAGGAACGGCACGTAGAGGTGCGGCCCGCCGGCGCCGCCCTCGAGCGCGGCCGGGCCCAGCAGCCACAGCGACGCGAGCAGCGCGACCAGCGTCAGCGCGCCCTGCTTCTCGCGCTTGCCGATGCCGCGCTTCTGCGGGTTGCGCAGCTTGACCCAGTCGTCCCAGAGGCCGACCGCGGCGAACCCGGCGATCAGCAGCACGCCGGGCCACGAGAAGTGGTTCGGCGGATCGAAGCGCAGCCACAGCAGGCTCGCGGCGAGCAGGCCGCCGACGACGAACAGCCCGCCCATCGTCGGCGTGCCCTTCTTGTGCGCGTGCAGCGCCTCGAGCCGTTGCGAACCGGTGCCGTCGATGCGCTCGCCGACGCCCTGGCGCGAGAGCCAGGCGATCACGCGCGGGCCGAACAGCACCGCGAACAGGAACGCCGTCACCGCAGCACCCGCGGCGCGGAACGAGATGTAGCCGAACAGCCGGCACACGTCGTCCGAGAACAGCCAGGGCGCGAGCCAGTGGATCATCCGGCCGTCGCCTCCGCCGCCGCGGCGACGCCGCCGAGTTCGGCGACGAGCCGGTCCACGAGCCGATCGAGTTGCACCGCCCGCGAGGCCTTGCACAGCACGCGGTCGCCGGGGCGCACCAGGGTCCGCAGCAGTTCGAACGCGGCGGCGGCCCCGTCGACCCGGTGCACGTCGCCGGCCGGCATGCCCGCCGCGACGGCGCCGTCGGCGATCGCGCCCGCGGCCGCGCCGACGCAGACCAGCAGGTCCTGCCGCGTGGCCCGCACCTCGGCGCCGACCTGGTTGTGCAGCGCGGCGCTCGCCGCGCCGAGTTCGCGCATCTCGCCGAACACGACGATGCGGCGGCCGCCCGGGCCGAGCCCCGCCAGCGCCTGCAGCGCGGCGCGCGCCGACGCCGGGTTCATGTTGTAGGTGTCGTCGAAGACCATGGCCCCGCCGGCGGCCTTCGGCTCGAGCCGCCGCGCCGCCGACGGCACGCCCGCGAGCGCGCGCAGCACGTCCTCCTCGGCGACGCCGAGGTGGCTCGCGGCGGCGATCGCGAACAGCGCGTTGTAGACGTTGTGCGTGCCCAGGCGCGGCAGCGTGACGGGACGCGCGCCCTGCAGCAGGAACGAGGTGCCGAGCGCGTGGAAGCGCACGTCGGTGGCGAACCAGTCCGCGGTCCGCGCGACGCTCGCGAACTGCACGCGCGCGCGCGTCGACTCGGCCATCGCGCGGCACGCGGCGTCGTCGCCGTTCAGGATGCAGAGCCCGTCCTCGGGCAGGCCCATCGGCAGGCCGGCCTTCTCGCGGGCGACGCCGGCGAGCGAACCGAGCCCCTCGAGGTGGGCCGGCGCGACGCAGGTGACGATGCCGACGTCGGGGCGCGCGACGGCGGTCAGTTGCGCGATCTCGCCCGGGGCGTTGGTGCCGATCTCGACCACCGCGGCGCGCGTCGCGGCGTCGATCGCGAACAGCGTCAGCGGCACGCCGACCTGGTTGTTGTACGAGGCCGGCGAGCGCACGGTCGGCATCGCCGCGGCCAGCACCGCGCCGAGCCACTCCTTGGTCGAGGTCTTGCCGCACGAACCGGTGATGCCGACGACCTTCGCGCGGTGCCGGCGCCGGTGTTCGGCCGCGAGGTCGAGCAGCGCCCGGCCGGTGTCGGGCACGCGCACGACGAACGGCGCGGCCAGGCGGCCGGGTTCCGGCGGCAGTTCCGCGAGCGGCCGGTCGACCAGCAGGCCGACCGCGCCGCGCTGCACGGCGTCGGCGACGAACCGGTGGCCGTCGTGCGCGTCGCCGCGCAGCGCCACGAACAGTCTGCCGGCGCAGTCCGCGCGCGAGTCGGTGGTCACCGTCGCCGCGGCACTGCCGCGCCGCAGCACCTCGCCGCCGGTCGTGCGCGCGACGGCGGCGGCCGTGAGCCAGGACCCGCGCCCGGCCCGGCCGGGCCGGCGCCCCGGTTCGCCGCCGGGCGAGGCGTCGCGGTGCCTGGTCATCGGTGCAACCACCCCGCCTCCTTCGCGGCGAGCGCGCGCGCCGCCTCGAGGCGGTCGTCGAACGGCACCACGCAGTCCTTCTGGATCTGGTAGGTCTCGTGCCCCTTGCCGGCGATCAGGACCGTGTCGCCGGGCTCGGCCGCGGCCACCGCGGCGCGGATCGCCTCGGCGCGGTCGACGATGCGCCGGGGCGCGGCCCGGCCCGCGGCGAGGCCGGGCACCATCTCGTCGAGGATCGCCTCGGGGTCCTCGCTGCGCGGGTTGTCGCTGGTCAGGTAGGCGAACTGCGCGTGTCGCGCCACCGCTGCGGCCATCGGCGCGCGCTTGCTGCGGTCGCGGTCGCCGCCGCAGCCGAACACGACGTGCAGCCGCCCCTCGCACAGTCCGGCCAGCGTGCCGCAGATCTTGTCGAGCGCGTCGGGCGTGTGCGCGTAGTCGACGAACACGCGCACGTGCGCCGGCCGGCCGAGCGGCGCCTCGACGAGTTCGAGGCGGCCCGCCACCGGCCGCGCGTCCTCGAGCGCGGAAGCCACCGTGAGTTCGCTGGTGCCGAGCGACAGCGCCGCGGCGGCGGCCGCGAGCGCGTTGTGCACGTTGTGCTGGCCGACGAGCCGCAGGAACAGCTCGACGGAGCCGTTCGGCATCACCATCTGCAGGCGCGTGCCGTCGGCGGTCGGCACCACGTTCGCGGCGCGCACGTCGGCGTCGGGCGACAGCCCGAACCACAGCGTGCGCACGCCGGCCGGCAGCGCCTCGGCCATCGCCGCCGACGCGGGGTCGTCGCGGTTCAGCACCGCCGTGGCCCCCGGCTGCAGGCTCGCGAACAGCCGCGCCTTGGCCCTGCAGTACGCCTCCATCGTGCCGTGGTAGTCGAGGTGGTCCTGCGTGAGGTTCGTGAACACGCCCGTGGCGAAGTGCACGCCGCGCACGCGGTCCTGGTCGAGGCTGTGGCTCGAGACCTCCATCACGCACGCGCTCGTGAACCGGTCCGCCATCTCGCGCAGGTAACCGTGGATGCGCACGGGGTCCGGCGTGGTGTTCGGCGCCGGGATGCGGCGGCCGCCGAACTCGTAGGCGATCGTGCCGAGCAGCCCGACCTGGCGCCGGTCGGCCTGCAGGCAGCAGCGGACCAGGTGGGCCGTGGTCGTCTTGCCGTTGGTGCCCGTGATGCCGACCACCGACACGGCGCGCGACGGGTCGCGGTAGTAGTAGCGCGCGGCGTCGGCGAGCGCGTGGCGCGCGTTGTCGACCACGAGCACGGGCACGGGCACCGGCAGTGCGGTCTCGGCCACCATCGCGACGGCGCCGCGCGCGACGGCCTGCTGCGCGTAGATCGCGCCGTCGTTCTTCGCGCCGCGGATGGCGAAGAACAGGTTGCCGGGGCGCACCTCCGCCGAGTGGAACGCGAGTCCGTCGACGCCGAGGTCGCGCCAGCGCAACACCTCGCGCGGCTGCAGGCAGTCCCGCAGCTCACGCAGGCGAACGTATCCCTGTCCGGACGGCAGTCCGGACGGGTAGGCCAGCTCACTCATCTACCGCCCTGCCGAAGTTGTCCCTGGAGCCCCCCGGCCCCAGCCTGAATCACCAGGAGTCGCCACCGCGGAGCGGACCTGACCGTCCGCCGCGCCGCGCGATTCCTGCTGCAGCAGCCGCCGCTCCGCGAGGCTTCTCGCCTGCAGGAGCAGCCGCGCTGCCGGCGGCGCAGCATAGCTGCCGCCGTAGAACCGCGCATCATCGTCCTTCTGCATCACGCAGACCGCCAGCCAACGCGGCGCCTCGACCGGCAGGAAGCCGACGAAGCTCGCGTTGCGCACATTGACCTTGCCGCGCCCCTCGATGAAGACGTCGCTCGCCGCGGTGCCGGTCTTGCCGCCGATCAGGCCGTGCACGTCGATGCCCTCTTCCTTCAGCAAACGCTCGTGCAGGAAGTGCCCCGTCGCGTGCGGGTCGTCGCCAACGACGTCGACCATCGCCGCGCGCACGGCGTCGATCGCGCGTGGGGAGAACTTCGCACCTGCGGGGGAAACCGGCGCGGGACGCCACTGCCCGTCGACCTCGACGCCGCGGCAGAGCCGCAGCTCGGAGCCGCCGCCGCGGAACAGCCGCAGGTAGGCGCGCGCGACCTGCAGGGCGTTCGCCATGAACTCGTAGCCGAAGCTGAACGAGACCGCGCTGTTGGCGCGGAACGACCGGACCGTGACCTGCGGGTCGAACGACCTGCGGCTCTCGCCCCCGAGCCTCTCGTGCGGCAGCTGCAGGCCCAGCGAGGCGCCGAAGCCGTAGAACCGCATGTAGGCGAACCACTGCTCGCGGTCGAGGCCGAGGCCCACGTAGGTCGCGCCGATGTTCGAGCTGTTGACGAGGATGCCGTGCGGCGTCAGCAGGCCACAGGCGTGGTCGTCGCGCACGGGCTTGCGGCGGCCGAGCGAGCCGATGCGCGTCCCGTAGTCGCTGCTGCCCGGCGCGCAGTCGTAGACGTGGTCCCAGTCGAGGGTCCCCTGCTCGAGCGCGAACGCGAACACGAGCGGCTTCACGATCGAGCCGGGCTCGTAGAGGCTCTGGAACGGGGTCCACGACGCGGCCTCGGGGTGCTTCGCGTCGCGGTGCCAGGACGCCGCCGCCAGCACGTCGCCGGTCTCCACCTCGACCAGCACCAGCGCGCCCCACTTCGGGATCGTGACCGTGCCCTCGCGCGCGCCTCGTTCGCACTGCTCGGCGAGTTCGCGCTGGGCGACGCGCTGCAGGTCGAGGTCGAGCGTGCTGTGCAGCACCGCCGGCGGGGCCACTTCCTCCAGCGGCGGCAGGAAGTAGGGCCGGCGCCTGCCGTCGCTGCGGAACGACCGGCGCTCCGCCTGGCCCGCGGCGAGCTCCGGCAGGGCCTCGAGGCCGCACACGCCGACCGTCTGCAGCCCGAGCCGCCGGCCGTTTCCGTCCGTGCGCCAGGTCGTCTCGACGTGGCCCACCGAGCCGTGCGTGAGTTCGCGCTCGGGATAGGCGCGCTCGTAGGAGCGCAGGAAGTCGAGCGAGATCGAGGACCGGCGGTCGTCGAGCTCGCGCAGCGCGTCGATCACGGCGAGCGTGTCGACGCCGCCGAGCAGCCGCACGTCGGCCGCGGTGGCCTGCCCCTTGGGCAGCGGCGCGGTCGCGGGATCCGCGATGCCGGCCAGCGCCGGCGTGCCGAACTCGCGCGCGAACAGCTCCGCGAACCGCCGCGCGTGCTCGCGCTCGGCCGCGCCGCGGTCGGCGAGCGAGGGTTCTGCCGCGACGGCGCGCGCGAGGTCGTCGGCCAGGGCGGACAGGTAGCCCAGGCAACCGAGCACGGTGCGCTGGTGGTCCCGGGGCACGGCGATCCGCGCGCGCACCTCGTAGACCTCGCGGTCGAGGGCCAGGAGGCTGCCGTTGCGGTCGAGGATCGTGCCGCGCGGCTGCGGCAGGACCTCGACGCTGGCACCCTGGCGCGCGGCGGTCGCGGCGACCAGCGGCAGCGGCGGCCGGTCCCCGCGCGGCAGTTCGCCGGCCTGCAGCACCTGCAGGTAGCCGAGCCACCCGGTCAGGAACAGCGGCACCGTGCCGAGCGCGCCGAACACGAAGCGCAGGCGCCAGCGTTCGCCGAGTCGCACTGGATCCCTCCGCGGCGCCGCGCGTCCTCGGCGAGCAGGTGCGCCCGATGCGCCGCGGCGAGCCGCTCCGGCGCAGCCGCCTCGAGCTGCTCGATCGACAGCCGCCGGTACTCGACGATGCGGTCCTGCACGTCGCGGTAGAGGTCCTCGAGGCCGTGCCGCCCCATCGCGTTCTCGGCGCGGATCGCGGCCGTGCCGATCGCCATCGCGACGGCGAGCGCGAACAGGAGCCCGGCCAGGAGCCACTTCATGCCGCCGCCTCCGGTTTCCGGCCGCAGCGCAGCTTGGCGCTGCGTGCGCGCGGATTGTCGGCCACCTCGGCGGCTCCCGCCTCGATCGGCTTCCTGGTGACCACCTCGGTGTGCTCGCGCAGGAAGTGCTTGACGACGCGGTCCTCGACCGAATGGAAGGAGATCACGGCGAGCCGGCCGCCCGGCACGAGGCAGTCCAGCGCCGCCGCGAGGCCGCGCCGCAGCTCCCCGAGTTCGTCGTTGACGGCCATGCGGATCGCCTGGAACGTGCGCGTCGCCGGGTGGATGCGGCCCCGGCGCGCCGGGCCGGGCAGCGCCCGCACGACGAGGTCGGCGAGCTGTCGCGTGCGCAGGATCGGCGTCTTGCGCCGCGCCGCGACGATCGCCGCGGCGATGCGGCGGCTGTGGCGCTCGTCGCCGAGCTGGAACAGCGCGTCCGCGAGTTCGGTTTCGCCGACGGTCGCGAGCCACTCGGCGGCCGTGACCCCCGCCGTGGCGTCCATGCGCATGTCGAGAGGCCCGTCGGCCATGAACGAGAAGCCCCGCTCGGGACGATCCAGCTGGAGAGAACTCACGCCGAGGTCGAGCAGCACGCGATCGCAGCCGGTCAGTCCAGCATCTGCCAGCGCGTCGCGCATGCCCGCATGGGGAAGGTGGTGCAGCGAGACCCTGACCCCTGCGCCGGACGCGCTCGCGCCGTCCGCCAGCGCGGCTCGCGCCGAGGCCAGGATCTCGCTGTCCCGATCGAGGCCGACCAAGCGCCCGGTCGGACCGATGGCCCGCACGATTGCCCTCGCGTGCCCCCCGGCTCCTACCGTACCATCGACGACCACGAGCCCGTCCCGGAGCTCGAGGATCGCCAGCGTCTCGGACAACAGCACCGGCAGGTGGACCGGTTGCCTAGACCCGTCCCCGCCGTTGCCGTTCGTGCCCGTCGTGTCCATGCGCTACTTCCCTTGACCACCCGACAGCAGTCGCAGAACCCGCACCCAGACCGTAGGTGCGGGAGCACGGGACGCCCGCGATCAGGACTCGCGAGTGGGCGCCGATGGCTTGGTTGGCTCGATCAAACCTGCAAAGAGCGTCTCTTCCTCGGGCGTCGCCTCCGCCAGCGCCGTGCCGAGGTGGGCAGGCGACCAGATCTCGGCGACCCGGCCCATGCCCACCAGCACGGCGGGCCGGCTGGTTTCGAGACCCGCGTAGTTCAACAGCGGCTCGGGGATTCGGATCCGCCGATTGCCGTCCGGCACGACCTCCTCGGAGTGGCCGAGGAACCGTCGACACAGGGCCCGGTGGGCGCGGCTGCCAGGTACGGCCCTACCGATCCGGTCGACGAGTTCCTCGAAACCCTTGGCGTCGTGCAGGAGCAGGCAGCGGTCCAGCCCGGCGGTCAGGAAGAACTTCCAGTGGTTCTGCGGAACCTCGCCGAGGATCCGACCGGGCAGGATGAGCCTGCCCTTGTCGTCGAGCGTGTGTTCCGAGCTTCCAAAGAAGGTCACCATGACACCGAGACCGGAGCGGTTGCTTGCTGTTGCTGCCGGAGAGTAGCGAGCGAACCACCCCTGTCAACCCCGAGAAACCACGAAACACCCGGCCTCAACCCGCGAATTCCACCCAGAACCCCGCCAGGGTAGAACTCGTGGGGCCCGTGGCACGGCGGCTCCCCCATCGCATGCGATGGATGGAGTCCGGAACCAGCCCAGAAATCTTCTGCAGAATCCCGCCGCCAGGGCATCGTTGCCACGGCGGAGCCAACCATGAAACGCGCACTCCCTCTCGCACTCCTGCTGCTGTGGTCTGCCTGCTCCAGCGGCGAACTCGTCGGCATCCACGTCGCGCTCGCCAAGGACGGCTCGGGCACCGTCACGACCCGCTCGCTCGTCGACCCTGCGACGCCGAGCCCGGCCGAAGCGCGCAGCCAGGGCGTGACCTGGAGCGCGCGCGCGTCGCTGCACTGTGCGCAGGGCCGGTTCCAGCAGCTCGCCGACCTCAAGATCGGCGACGGCGGGCTGCGCTTCTCGCCGCGCCTGGGCGACGACCAGCCGCACCTGCGCGTCTTCGTGCCGCGCGGCCCCGCGGTCGAGTGGGTCAGGGCGCTGGTGCCCGACCAGGCAGCCCGCCGCGGCATGGCGAAGGTCTACGATCCGACCGGTCGCACGGCCGAGATCGGCGAGGCCGTGCGCATCGAGATCACCGTGCCGGGCGAAGTCGTCGCGTCCGACGTGCACCCGGGCGGCCGCGGCGTCGAGGCGGCGCACGAGAAGAAGCGCGCCTACCTGATCGTGCCGGTGAAGGCGGCGCTCGAGGCCGGCGAGGAACTGGTCTGGGACGTCAGCTGGCGCTGACCGCCGGGCCCTACTCGCCCCCCGCACCTTCCTTGTTCGCCTGCTCGCCGAGCGCGGCGAGCAGCTCCTGCTTGACCGCGCCGAGGTCGTCGAGCGCGATCGCGGGCGCGAACAGCAGCACCGGCGGCGCGTCCTTCTGCTTCGGATCGACGACGACGAGGTCGGCCCGTTCCTGCTCGGCGTTCGCCGGCCGCACCATGCGCAGCGCGCGTTTCCTCAGCAGCAGCAGCGCGCAGAAGTAGCGCAGCGCGCGCGCGCGGTCGTCGTCGAGACCGCCGAGCCGGTCGAACAGGAGGCGCAGCGACACGAGGTCGAGCACGGGTTCCCTGCTGCCCGGGCTCTTGCGCAGCGCGCGCCAGAAGATCGGCGGCTCGGTCCCCTGGCAACGCCGTTCGTAGTCGAGGAAGCACGCGTCGCACAGGTCGCGCCGCACGCACGAAGGCCACTCGAGCACGGCGTACCACGACCGGCTCGTCGGCAACGGGCAACCGGGCTTGTCACAGCCCCTGCGGTCGCGGTGGATCTTCCATTCGTCAACCATCGTGGTCTTCCCTGCCGCGCCCTGCGGTCAGCGCCCGTCCGGCGCCGGTTGCCAGCCCTGCGCCCACTTGCGCCAGGCTTCGACCGTGCGCGGCGTGCGGCTGCCGGACAGGCGCCGCAGCGTTTCCTGCGCCGCCCGCTCGCCGCGCGCGTCCCGCTCCCGCTCGCAGCGCGCGAGGTAGTCGATCAACGCGCCCGCGACCTGCGGCGACGGATGCTCGGCGAGGGCCTTCGCGGCCCGCTGCCGCGCGTAGGCATCCACGTCGTCGCGCAGCGCGGTCAGCAGCAGGTCGCGCGCGGCCGGGCCCATGCCGGCCGGCAGGCTGCCCAGCGCGTCGGCGCGCACCGTGTACTCGCCGTCCGCGGCGAGCCGGCGCAGCGCCGCGAACGCGGCCTCGCCGCCGACCGCGCCGAGCGCGCGCGCCGCGGCCCGGCGGTGCCGCGCCTGCCGGTCCGCGGCGAGCGAGAGCAGCGCCGGCAGGGCCGGCGCGCCGATCCGCGCGACCAGTTCGATGCCGAGTTCGCGCGGCTGCGGCTGCGGGTTGCGCAGCAGATCGCCGACGATCACCGGCACCGCCAGCGCGCCGAGCGAGTGGATCTCGGCGAGCGCGCGCGTCTCGACGGGATCCTCGATGCGCGCGGCGGCGCGCAGCACCTCCTGGTCCTCGCCGAGCGGCCGCCCCTCGCGCACCGCGAACAGGTCGCGCACGAGCATGCGCGCGAACCACGCGATCGCCACGGGGTCGCGCTCCAGTCCGGCGCGCAGCGCGGGGTAGTCGGGCGTGCCCTCGCGGTAGGCGCGTTCGGCGACCTTGCACTGCTGCGCCTGGGCCGGCGTCAGCTTGCCGGGGTCGTAGAGAACCTCGGTGCTGGCGCACGCCGCGAGCAGTGCGGCCGCGCCGAAGGCGACCGGGCCGGGGCAGCGAGCCGGGCGGAACGTGCGCATCCGGCTACGTCTACCCGTTCGAGGGCCCGGGCTCCAGACCGGCTCTTCGCTGGATCCCCGGTCGACGCGCCGCCATGCTGCGGGCGCGGCGCGAGCGCCGCCGCGAACCACCCCACCGCATGGACATCAACCTGAAGCGCGGCCTGCCCGGCATGGGCGGCATGTCCCAGATCCCCACCGCCCTGCCGACGCTGCTGCTGGTCCTCGGCTGCGGCGCGATCGGCTTCGGCCTGCTGCTGCTCTGGAACGAGTGGCTGCTGCGCTGGCTCGTCGCCGGCGTGGGGCTGCTGGCCGGCGGCGTGCTGCTGCTGACCGGGCTGCGCGCGAAGAAGATGCTCGGCTGATCCCGGCCCGGCACTACTGCACGATGCCGATCCGTTCGCGCGCGGCGTAGCCGGTGCGGTCGCCGGCGCGCACGCGCAGGAACGCGCCCTGGTCGCCGCCGAGCACCTCGAGCTCCTTGCCCGCGCGCACGGTCGCGACCGGCTCGAGCCCGGTCCGCGGTTCCGCCACGATCGGCAGTTCCGCGAGCGCGATGCCGAGCGGCGGTCGCGCGGGACCGAGCCAGAGCACCTCCGCGGCGAGCCACGCGGCGGGCACGAGGAACAGGGCGCCGATCCAGCGTTGGCCGACGCGGCGCCAGCCGAACAGCAGGCAACCGGCCGCCGCAAGCATGCCGCAGCAGCACAACCACGCGCGCTCGGCGGGCGACAGCAGGTCGCGCAGCGCCGCGAGTTCGGCGAGGAAGCCGGCGGGCTCGGCCTCGAGCTGCAGCTGCCGGCGCAAGAGGCGCAGGTTCGCGAGCAGTTCCGCGTCGCGCGGCAGGCCGAGCCGCGCCGACTCGTAGGCCCACCGCGCGCGCGGCAGGTCGCCGAGCCGGTAGAAGCAGTTGCCGCGCGCGCGCAAGAGGCGCCGGTCGCCGGTCGCCGCGAAGGCCTCGGCGAAGCCCCGTTCGGCCGCGCGGTGGTCGCCCGCGCGGTAGGCGGCGACCGCCGCGGCGGCCGGGTCGGCCTGCGCCAGCAGGCCGGGTGCGGAGCCCGCGAGCAGCGGCAGCAACAGGAACGGCAGGAGGCAGCGCACGCCGAAGCGGTGGCCCTCGAGCCGCGCGGCGAGCGCCGCGACGGTCGGAGCCGGCAGCGCGCGGCCGCCGCCGTAGCGCGCGGCGGTGCCGGCCTCGACGGTCGCCGCGACCTCGGCCGCGAGGTCCGGCGGCAGGCCGGCCGCGGTGAGCCGCGGCGCGAGGTCGGGCGCGATGATCGCCGGGCCGGGCACGCCGAGCCGGTCGCCGAGGTAGGCGGCGAGCGCGTCGAGCGGCTCGCCGCCGGCCGCGAGGGCCTTCTGGCAGGCCCGCAGCGCCGCGCGGGCGCGCCGGCCGTCGACGTCGGCGGCGAGCGCGCGGGCGGCGCGCAGCAACAGGCTCGCGGCGAGCGCGAGCACCCAGGGCCCGAGTGCCAGGAGCCAGCCCGTCCAGGCCGGCAGCGCGCGCGTCCGCAGCGGCGGTCCGCCGAGGTCCGGCAGGTCGTAGACGTCGTCCTTGCCCGGCGTCACCGACTTCGCCGCGGCGTCCGGCAGCGGCGCCAGCGTCTCGCCGTCCGCGAGCGGCAGCACGTGCAGGCGCAGCGGCTGTGTATCGACGGCGACGAACTTCTCGACGCCCGGCGTCGTGTCGAAGTAGTTCCAGGAGATCGGCGGCACCTGCGTCACGTCCGCCGTCAGCGGCGCGAGGTCGTAGGTGACGACGACCTTGTCGGCGCTGCGCCGGGTCTCGGCTTCGCCGAGCTTGTGGAAACCCGGCAGGTCCTCGACCGCCGGCAGGCGCAGGAACTCGAGGTTGCCCTGGCCGCTGACCGTCAGCGTGAGCTTGACCGAACTGCCGACCTTGACCGTGTCCTTGTCGAGCCCGGCGTCGAGCCGGAACCGGCCGACCGCGCCGTAGAACGGCGTCGGCCGTCCTGCCTCCGGGATCGGCAGCACCTCGATCACGATCGGCTTGCCGAACACGTAGTAGTTGTCGGTCTGCTGTCCGCGCGCGCGGCCGAACACGTCCTGCTGGCCTTCGCGCAGCAGCACGTGGTAGCGCAGCATCGGCGCCGGCAGTTCGAGCCTGCCGATCTGCGTCGGCAGGAACGCGCGTTCGAACGAGAACTTCTGCCACTGCTGCCCGTCGCGCACGAAGTCGCCGTCGAAGTTCGCCTGGAACAGCTGCCGGTTGCCGACGACGAGCCGGGTGTCGCCCTGCGGCGGCGGCAGTTCGATGCGTTCGCCGCCCGGGAACTCGGCGAGCCAGCCCGCCTGCACCTCGACGTCGAGGTAGCGGTAGCGGTCGTAGACATCCTGCACGAGGCGCAGGCCCTGCTGGATGCCGAACTCGACGTGCACGCGCAGCGGCTCGTGCACGTAGACGCGGCGCGGCTCGACGCGCACGTCGAGCCAGCCGAGTTCCTCGCCGCGCAGGTCCTTGCGCACGTCGAGGCGCAGTTCGGGCGTCTCTTGCTCGCGGGTGCCGGTCCAGATCGGGAACGGCGGCACGGCGAACCGGCCCTCGGCAGCGGGGCGCAGCGACAGGATGTAGGTGACGGTCAGGTTCTCGGTCAGCGTGCGGCCGTCGAAGAACGACGTGCTGCTGCGCGACGGCGCCGACAGCTCGAGGGCGAGGCCCGGCACCACGGGCAGCTGCGGCGCGCGCGGGTCGGCGGTGCGGCCGTCGATGCGCAGCACCACGTTCGCGGCGTCGCCGAGCCGGATCGTCGCCGGGTTCGGGCCCTGCACGGACAGCTTCTCCTGGGCCGGCAGCAGGGCGGCGAACAGCAGTGCTGGGGCGAACACGGCGCGCGCCATCACCAGTCCCTCGCCACGGTGCGCCGCGTGGTCTTGCCCGCGCGCACGCGGTAGTCGCGCAGCTTCAGGTCGAGGTCGCGCAGGTCCTCGAGCAGGCGCAAGGTCCGCTCCGGCGACAGCTGCTTGCCGGCCTGCTGCTCGCCGGGCGCGTCGTCGCGCTGCTGCTGTTCGGCGTCGGCGGGTTTCGGTTCGGCCTTCTCGGTGTCCGGCTGGGCCGGCGACTTCTGCTCGTCGGCCTTCTGCCCCTCCGGCGGCTGCTCGCCGGGCTTCGGCTCGGGCGGCTGCTCGCCCTGCTGCCCCTCGGGCTGCTCCGGCTTCGGCTCGCCCTTGTCCGGGGGCTGCTCGTCCGGCGGCTTCTCCCCCTGCTTGCCGTCCTGCTTGTCGTCCTGCTTCTTCTGCTCGCCCTTCTCGTCCTTCTGGTCCTTCTGGTCCTTCTGCTCCGAGTCCTTCTGCTCCTGGTCCTTCTTCTGCTGCTCGCGCTGCCGCTTCAGTTCGTCGATCTTCTTCTGCAGCTCGTCGACGAGCCGCAGCGTGCGCTCGGTGTTGCGCAAGAGCTCCGGCGACGACGACGTCGTCGCGCCGCGCACGAAATGTTCCTTCGCCTGCCCGGCCTTCTGCAGCGCCTGCTCGAGCACGGCGAGCGGATCCTCCGCGGCAGGGGCCGGCTGCCCCTGGACTGCCGGCGGCGCGGCGGCCGCGGCCTGCAGCTCGTCGGCCCGGCGCTCGAGCAGCTTCGCCTCGTCGTAGCGCACGGCGCCGAGCACGCCGCCGTGCAGTTCGGCGCGCGCGTCGCCGGCCATGGCCGCGTACTTCTCGACCGCGGTCTCGGCGTCGGCGAGCCGGCCGGCGCGCCAGCTCGCCAGCGCGAGGTTGTAGTGCAGTTCGGGCAGGTCGCCCTCGGCCGCGATCGCGGCGCGGAACGCCTCGGCCGCCTCGGCGTACTTGCCCGCGGCGTACAGCTGCACGCCCTTCTCGCGGTCGCCGCCGGGCGGCGCGAGCAGCAGCGCACACAGGAACAGCGTCTTCATCGGCGTCGGCCTCCGGATCGCACGATCTCCCACAACAGCAGCGTCAGCAACGGCAGCAGCACCCACTGGTAGCGCGGCTGCAGGCCCTGCTGCTCGCCGGCGTCGTAGCTGCGCTTCTGCATCGGCAGCAGGCGCTTTCGGTGCAACTCGACGAGCGGCAGCACCGTGGACTCCGCGCGCAGGAACTCGCCGCCGGTCGCCGCCGCGACCGCGCGCAGGCTCTCGCTGTCCATGCGCGAGACGACCTCGGCGCCGTCCTGGTCGCGCAGGAAGGCCTGCTGCCCGCCCTCCTGCACCGTGATCTTGCTGCCGAGCGCGCTGCCGTAGCCGACCGCGTGCACGGTGAGGCCGCGCTCGCGCAGTTCGCCGGCCGCCTGCCGCCCCGCGCCGGCGAGGTCCTCGCCGTCGGTCAGCAGCAGCACGGCCGTCGTGCGCACGCCGTCGGGGTCCGTGAGTTCCAGCGCCTTGCGCAGCGCGGCGGCGACGTCGGTGCCGCCCTGCTTGACCACGTCGGTGTCGACCTCGTCGAGCAGGCCGCGGAACGAGTCGAGGTCGTGCGTCAGCGGGATCCACAGCCGCGCCTGGCCGGCGAACACGACGAGCCCGGCGCGGTCGCCGCCCTGCAGTTCGGGCAGCACGGCGCGCACGTCCAGCAGCGCGCGCTGCAGCCGCGAGGGTTCGAGGTCGCGCGCCAGCATCGACCGCGAGGTGTCGAGGCAGAGGATCAGGTCGAGCCCGCGGCGTTCGACGACCACCTGCTCCTGGCCCAGGCGCGGGTCCATCCAGCAGACGACGCCGAGCCCGAGCAGCAGCGTCAGGACGGACGAGCGGCCGAGCGGGCTCGACACGGCGTCGGGCGACGGCGCGCCGTAGCGTTGCGCCGCGCGCCGCGAGCGGTCGAACAGCGCCCACAGCAGCGCCGCGACCAGCGGCAGCGCGAGCAGCGCGGGCCACAGCGAGAGCCGCGCGAACACGAGGTCGCTCACGGCACCCTCCGGAACAGCAGCACCTCGGCGCAGAGCGCCAGCAGCAGCAGCAGCAGCCCGGCCGCGAGCGGCCACTCGAAGTGGTCGACCGTGCGGTAGCGCGGGTCCTCGAGCTCCGACTTCTCGAGTTCGTCGATGCGCGCGTAGACCTCGGCGAGGTCCGCGTCGCTCTTCGGCTGGAAGAACTGCCCCCCGGTCGTCTCGGCGATGCCGCGCAGCTCCGCGAAGTCGAGCGGGCGGAAGCCGAACGGCGTCGGCTGGCCGTTGCCGAGCCCGATCGCGTGCACGCGCAGACCGGCGTCCTTCGCCAGCTTCGCGCCGTCCTGCGGCTCGATGTCGGACACCGTGTTCTCGCCGTCGGTCAGCAGCACGACCACGCGCGAGCTGGCCTTGCTCTTCCGCAGCACCTGCGCGGCCTTGACCAGCGCGGTGCCGATCGCGGTGCCGTCGATCTCCGAGTTCGGCGGCACGGTGTCGAGCACACGCAGGAACGCCGCGAGCGCCTGCTCGTCGAGCGTCGGCGGGCAGCGCAGCTCGGCGTAGCGAGCGAACGCGACGAGGCCGACGCGGTCGCGGGTGCGCGCGGCGGCGAACTGCTCGGCGCGGGCCCGCGCGGCATCCATGCGGCGCAGGCCCGCGGTCGTGCCCATGTCCTCGATCTGCATCGACGAACTCGTGTCGACGACCAGCAGGATGTCGATGCCTTGCTCGCGCAGCGGCGCCACCTCGCGCACGACCGGCCGCGCGAGCGCCAGGGCGAGGCAGCAGGCGGCGAGCACCTTGCCGAGCAGCGGCAGCCCGCACAGGCGCTGGCGCAGCGTCGGCTCGAGGTCCGCGAACAGCCCGACCGACGCGGTCGGCAGCGCCGCGCGAGGACGGCGGAGCCGCCACAGCGCCGCGAGCAGCACCAGCGGCACCGCGAGCAGGAAGGCCGGGTCGAGCAGCGCGAAGCCGCCGATCGTCCAGGCCGCGGTCATCGGCCCACCTCCGCCTGCGGCCCCGCGGCGCGGTCGGCGCGCGTCGCCGCGACGAACCCGTCGGCGAGCGCCCAGGTCTCGAGGTGCTCGGTCTCGCCGGGCACCCGCGCGGCGAACTTGACGAGGTCGCACCGCCGCAGGAACCGCTCGAGCTCCGCGCGGTGTCCGCGCGCGAGCGCGTCGCCGCCCTCGAGTTCGCGCAGGAACTCCTCGGTCGTGCGCTCCGGCGCGCGCAGCCCGAACCGTTCCTCGAGGTAGGTGCGCAGCACCGCGGAGACGCCGACGTAGAACGCGTCGACCTGGGCCGGCGTCGTGCGCGGTTCGTTGCGCAGCCGCAGCAGCGCGCGCTGCGCCTTGACGTGCGGCGGCAGCGCCACCGCGGCCGGCTGCGCGCGCGGCCGCCGGCCCGGCCACAGGTACCAGGCCAGCGCGCCCAGCGCCGCGGCGAGGTAGCCGCCGAGCGCCCACCACCACACCGTCGAGGGGCCTGCCAACGGTCCCGACGGCGCCTCGAGTTCCGGCGGCTGCCCGTCGAGCGACGAGACGACGGCGACCTTCTGCTCGGGCGTGCTCGCCGAGATCGTGCCGTCCCTCGCGGCGGCGACGAACGGCGGCACGACCAGTTCGCCGGGGCCGCGGTGCGGCCGCAGCACCAGCGTCGTGCGCTGCCACAGGCCACCGCCGAACGGCACCTCGGGCGCCACCGTCGCCGTGGCGAGGAAGTCCGCCGCGTCGACCTGCGGCGCGAACTCGACCGGCAGGTCGGCGCGCCGGTACAGGTCGAGGTGCACCGTGACCGGCTGCAGCAGCGCGACCCGCTGCGGCGCGAGCTGGACGCGCAGGTCGAGCGCCGCCGGCGGCGGCACCGGCCACGGCGGGGTCGGGCCGCCGCACGCCGCGGCGAGCAGTCCCAGCCCGCAGGCGATGCGGGTCCAGCCCTTCATCGTTTCGCTCCGCGCCGTTCGCGCATGCGGAAGAACCGCACCAGCGGGTCGGCGACCGAACCCGCGGTCGGCACGTCGAGCAGGTCGACCTTCGTGGCCCGGCACAGGTCGAGCCACTGCTGGCGCTCCTGCCGCCAGCGCCGGGCCAGCTCGCGCCGCACGCGCGCGCTGCCGGTGTCGACGACCACGGTGCGCGCGGTCTCGGGATCGGCGAGGTGCAGCAGGCCGACGCGCGGCAGTTCGGCGACGTCGCCCGAGCCGCGGTCGAGCCCCGCGGCCAACGGGTCGCGGACGCGCACGGCGATCACGTCGTGGCGCTGCGCGAGCATGCGCAGCTGCTTCCGGCAGTCCGGGCCGTCGAGATCGCGCGCGAGGAAGTCGCCGACCACGAAGACGATCGCGCGGCGGCGCTGCACGCGGCCGGCGTAGTCGAGCGCCAGCGCGAGGTCGGTGCCGGCACCCGGCCGCACCGGCTCGCACGCCTCGCGGATCAGCCGCAGCACGTGGTTCCGGCCCTTCTTGGCCGGCACGTAGCGCTCGATGCGGTCGGTGAACGTGATCAGGCCGGCCTTGTCGTTGTTGCGCGCCGCGGCGAACGCGACGATGCCGACGAACAGCGCCGCGGTGGTCGCCACGGCGCGCCGCGGGCTGCCCGGCGGGCTCGTGCCGAAACCCATCGACGCGGACGCGTCGAGCAGGAACAGCACGGTCAGTTCGCGCTCCTCGACGAACTTCTTGACGAACGGCCGCCCGGTCCGCGCGGTCACGTTCCAGTCGACCGAACGCAGTTCGTCGCCCTCGGCGAACTCGCGCACCTCGTCGAACTCGATGCCCGCGCCGCGGAACACAGAGCTGTAGCCGCCGGCCATCACGTCGGTGACCGTGCGGTCGGCGCGCACCTGGATGCGCCGCGCCTCCGCGAGCAGTTCGGGGTCGAGGGCTCTCGCCACGGCTCGGTCTCCCGGACGGCACCCGCGCCGGCTCAGGGCACCTTGACGGTGTCGAACACCGTCTTCAGCACCTGTTCGCTGGTGACGCCCTCGGCCTCGGCCTCGTAGGTCGTCAGCACGCGGTGGCGCAGCACCATCGCGCCGACCGCCTTGACGTCCTGCGGCGTCACGAAGCCGCGGCCCTCGAGGAACGCGCGCGCGCGCGCCGCGCGGGCCAGCGCCAGCGAGGCGCGCGGCGAGGCGCCGTACAGGATCAGCGGCCGCAGCTTCGGCAGGCCGATCTCCTCGGGCTGCCGCGTCGCGAACACGAGGTCGACGATGTAGCTCTTGACCTTGTCGTCGAGGTAGATCGTGTCGAGCAGCTGCCGCATGCGCAGCAGTTCCTGCGGCGTGGTCACCGGCTTCACCTCGTGGTGCGCGGTCAGGCCGGCCATGCGGTCGATGATCCTGAGTTCCTCCTGCTTGTTCGGGTAGCCGACCACGAGCTTGACCATGAAGCGGTCGATCTGCGCCTCGGGCAGCGCGTAGGTGCCCTCCTGCTCGATCGGATTCTGCGTCGCGAGCACCAGGAACGGCTCGGGCAGCCGCCGCGTGTCGCCGGCCAGCGTGACCTGCCGTTCCTGCATCGCCTCGAGCAGCGCCGACTGCACCTTCGCGGGTGCCCGGTTGATCTCGTCGGCGAGCACGAAGTTCGCGAACACCGGCCCTTCCTTGACCAGCCACTCGCCGGTCTTCGGGTTGTAGACGTGCGTGCCGACGAGGTCGGCCGGCAGCAGGTCGGGCGTGAACTGGATGCGCCGGAACTGGCCGCCGACGGCGTGCGCCAGCGAGTTCACGGCCAGCGACTTGGCGAGGCCGGGCAGGCCCTCGAGCAGCACGTGGCCGTCCGCGAGCAGCGCGATCAGGAGGCCGTCGAGCAGGGCGTCCTGGCCGACGATGACGTTCTGCAGCGCCGCGCGCACGGACTGCAGCGCGCGGCTCTCGGACTGGATGCGTTGGGCGATGGCGACGACGTCGGTCATGCGGGTTGCCGGGAAGGTGGCCGAAGACGATACCGCCCGGCCAGGACTCCTCAATCGCGCGCCGGCGGTCGCGGCGCGGTCAGCGCCCCTGCGCGGTCGCCTGCTGTTCGACGAGCAGGCGGTAGCGCGCGGCGATGCCCTTCCGCACGTCGGCCGGCGTGTCGTGGCCGACCGCGCCGAAGTCGACGTTCGCGACCGTGCGCAGCACGGCCGACGCGAGCACCCAGTACCGGGATTCGGCGGCCTCGGCGAGCAGCCGCGCGAGTTCGGGCAGCGCCTGCAGGCCCGCGGCGGCCGCGAACTGCTCCGCGCGCAGCGTCGTTGGCACCGCGCCGGCCTGCAGTGCGTCGAGCAGCCACTGCCACTGCGGCGCCTGCTTGTTCTTGCGGTACCACGCCTCGATGCCGCCGATGCGGTCCGCGACTCCCTGCACGTCGACGCCCGTGGTGCCCGCGAGCGCCGCCGCGGCCTCCAGCGCGTGCGCCGGCTGCCGCAGCAGGTCGATCAGGTCCGGGATCGCCAGAGCGTCCTGGTAGCCGCCCAGCAGCAGCACGAACTGGGCCCGGATCGCCGGGTCCCGCACGACCTGCAGCTGGTGGCGCAGTGCTGGCACCGCGAGGATCCCGCCGAGCCGCTGCAGGTGGAAGCGCGCCTGCAGGCCGACCTCCTTGCCGTGGCCCGCGACCGCGAGTTCGGCCAGCAGGAACGCGCTGCGGACGTCGCGCAGTTCGCCGAGCCCGCGCAGCGCGGCCTCGCGGTCCTCCTGCTGCGGCGCGGTGACCGCGCGCTCGAGCACGGTGAACGCCTGCTCGCCGCCGACCCGGCCGAGCGCGCGCAGGCACTCGCGGCGCACGAGCGGCGGGGTCGTCTCGGCGACGACCGCGGCGATCAGCGGCCGGCCGGCCGCGGCGATCTGCAGATGGCCGCACGCGTGCGCCGCCGCGCGCGCCACCTCGGGGTCGAGGTCCGACAGCAGCGCGACGAGCTTCGGCGCCGCGCGCGGATCGCGCGTCAGTTCGGCCTCCTCGACCGCCACGCGGCGGACCACGGACCGCACGTCGTCGAGCGCCGCCAGCACCGCGTCGGGCCCGAGCACCGCGAACACCGCGCGCACCGCGTTGCGGCCGCCGCCCTGGGCGCGCGCGGCGACGTCGACGCACTCGCGCCAGACCCGGTCGCCGCCGACGCCGGCCGCCAGTTCCAGCAGGTGCAGCTCGAGCTCGCCGAGCGCCGGGGCGCTGCGCACGATCGCGAGCATGGCCTCGCCGTCGGCTTCGCCGAACAGGTTGCGCCGGTCGGAGCGCGCGAACAGGTGCTCCAGCGCGCGGGCGCGCAGCGCCGGCGTCAGCGCGGCCCAGTTCCCGAGCACGCGCGCGACGAACCGCCGGCCGTGCCGGACCGGGTCCGGGTTCGCCTCGCGCCACTGCCGCTCGGCGCGCCAGAACGCCGCGCGGTCGGGTTCCTGCTGCGGGTGCCGGTAGAGCTGCCACAGCTCGGCGTCGATCGTGCGCTGCACGGTCGCGACCAGCGCGTCGAAGGCCGCGTGCTCGCCGGCCGGCATCGCCACCTGCATGCGCGCGCCCGGCACCTGCAGCTGCAGCGACCGCACCAGCGGCAGCCCGGCCGGGCTGCGCATCGCCGCGGGATCGGCGAACCCGCCGGCCCGCAGCTGCTGCACCAGGTCGAGCACCTGCGGCGCGGTCAGCAGGATCTCCAGCGCGCCCGGCAACGGCGCGCTGTCGGCGAGCCCCTCGGCGACCAGCCGCACGAACTGCTGTTCCTGGCGCAGCGCGATCACCGCGGTCGCCGCGCCCTGCCCCGCGACCTCGACCTCGGCGCGGATGCCGACGAACGACCCGCGCTGGTCCTTCCACCACTCGCGCCACGGCAGCGGCTCGGCCGGTCCCGCGAGACGGCCGGTCAGCCGCACGAGCCGCTGTTCGGCCGGCCGCCGCAGCAGGTCGAGGTTCGGCACGTACTGCCGGCCGTCGACCACGTCGAGCAGTGCCTCGACGACGTCGGCGTCGCGCCAGGCCACCTGGCCGCCGGGCCGGCTCGCGTGCGCGAGGTCGGCGAGCGGCACGGCGGCGAGCGACCGCGCCAGCGCCTCGGGCTCGGCGAGCCGCCGCAGCAGTGCCGGCGCCGGGCCGTCGTCGAGCAGCAGCTGGCCGGCGGCGTCGCCGATCTGCGCCAGCGCGAACGCCGCGTAGCAGTAGCCGCGGTCGATCGGTGGTTCGGCGAGCAGTTTCCGCAGGTGCGGCACGGCCTCCTGCTGCAGAGCGATCAGCGCCGCGCAGGCGCCGGCCGCCAGCGCGGGGTCCTTCGACAACAGCTGCACCAGCCGCTCGCGCGCCGCGGGCGCGGGCACCGCGCGCAGCAGGTCGACGCCGCGCAGCTGCAGGTCGAGGCTGGCGTCGCTCGCGAGTTCGAGCGCGAACGGCAGGTCCTCGGCGGTCGCGCGCTGCGCCAGCAGTTCGGCCGCCGGCCGCCGCGCGCCGGGCACGCGGCCGCGCACGCAGTTCTGCAGCGCCCGGCGCGCGTCGCCCCGCTGCTGGTCGAGCAGGAACACCATCGTCTCGGCGACCGGGCGCGTCGTGTCGCCGAGCGGCCGCGTCAGCAGCTGGAACTCGAGTTCGCTGGCGGTCTTCTCGGTGCCGTAGCGGCGCGCGACCAGCATCAGGAAGCCCAGCTCGCTGCCGCGCGCGGTGCGGGCGACCTCGAGCACGAGCGGCTCGAGCTGGGCGTAGCGGCGGCCGATCTCGACGAGTTCGTTCTCGATCTTCGCGACCGACCCGGTCAGTTCCTGCAGGTCGCGGCGGAACCGCTCCAGTTCGGTCGGCGGCGGCGGTGCTGGCGCCGCGGTGCCCGGCACCGTGGGCCGCGGCGGCAGCTTGATCGGGCCTTGCGGCAGCGGCGGCAGGAACGACAGCAGGAGCAGGGAGACGGCTAGGGTCATGGGAGGGGCGCCCGGACGGCGTCGCCGCGGCGGCGGGGTCGGGGCCGGGGCGGCGGAAAGGCCGGATGATAGCCGCCGGTGCCGGGCTTGTCGTGGTGGCGTCCCCGGCGGGCCGCCTGCCCCTGGTGCGCGGCGCGGGGCGCCGGCACGATCCGCGCCGTTGCCGCCCACCGCCCCGCGCGTCCACCTGGCCCTGATCACGGTCTCGCTGCTGTTCGGCGCGAACTACGTGTTCACCAAGCGCATCCTCGCGACCGTGCCGCCGGTCGCCTGGGTGCTGTTCCGGATCGTCGCGGCGACCGCGCTGATGGTGCCGCTGGCGCTGCTGCTGCGCCGCGGGGCCGGCTGGCCGCGGCCGCGCGCACTGCTCGGGCTCGCCGTCGCCTCGATCTTCGGCGTGGTGCTGAACCAGGTGCTGTTCACCGAGGGCATGGCGCGCACCACGCCCGAGCACAGCGCCGTGATCAACGCGTGCATCCCGACCTGGACCCTGCTGGTCGCCGCGCTCGCGGGCCAGGAACGGCTCGACGCGCGCCGCGTCGCCGCCGTGCTGGTGGCGCTGCTGGGCGTGCAGTACCTGCTGGGCCTCGACCGGCTCCTTGCCGGCGGTCCACCGGGCGCCGCGGCCGATTCCGGCGCGTCGCTGCTCGGCGACGCGCTGACGCTGCTGAACGGCGTGTCGTTCGCCGTGCACCTCGTGATCATGCGGCGGCTCGGCCGCGACCTGAATCCCTGGCTGTCGACGGCGGTGATGTTCCTGGTCGCGAGCGCGGCGATCTCGGCGTGGAGCGGACCGCGGCTCGACGGCGCTGCGGTCGACGCCGTGCTCACCGTGCCGACCCTGCTCTACGCGCTCTACGCGGTGCTGTTCGCGACGGTGCTGACCTACCTGCTGAACACGTGGGCGCTGCGGCACACGCACAGTTCCCAGGTGGCGCTCTACATCAACGTGCAGCCGCTGGTCGCCGCGCTGCTGAACTGGGCGCTCGGCGCGGACCTGCCCGGGCACCGCTTCTTCGTCGCGCTCGGCCTGGTCGCGTTCGGCCTGTGGCTGCAGAACAGGCCGGCCCGCGGCTGAGGCGGGCGGCGCCGCCGCGCCCCCGCTCCCCCGCCTCACCGCGGCGCGATCACCACACCCCGGAGTCCCGCGAACCCCTCGATGCGGCGGGCGCGCTGCGGCGTGCAAAAGCGCGCCCACGCCGGGCCGAACGCCGGCACCTGCTCGACCAGGAACGCGACCGCCGCGTCGGTCACGACGAGCCGCGCGCCCTCGCCGTGGGCGAGGGCCGCCTGCGCCTCGAGCCACAGGAAGGCCTCCTGCTCGCCGAGCGGCGCGGAGAGCCGCGGCGCGAGGTGCGCCCAGACGGCCCACGCCTCGACCAGTTCCGCGCGCGGTGCGTGCCAGCGCACGGCCTGCGCCTCGATCTCCGCGCCGACCAGCCACACGGTCCCGGCCTCGGCCGCGAACGCCGCCGCCGCGCGGCCGAACTCGTGGTCGGGCGCCACGGTGCGGTGGCGCGCCTGGTGGCCGAGCGCGCCCAGCGCGACCAGCACCGCGAGCAGGCCGCGGTGGCGCCGCGGCAGCGCGTCGAGCGCCACGGCCGCGAGCGGGAACAGCAGCGGCAGCGCGTAGGCGCCCGCCTCGTCGGCCTGCCCCTGCACGAGCACGGCGGTCACCGCGGCGTAGCCGAGCCCGCCCAGCAGCACGAAGGCCGCCGGCAGCGCGGCACCCCGCCAGAGCCCGGCCAGCGCGACGACCGGCAGCGGCAGGAACGCCCACAGCCACTCGGTGCCGAGCGCGGCCACGAAGTGCGCGAGCGGTTCGCCGGATCCGGCGCGTTCGCTCAGGAACGCCGACGAGTCGGGCAGCGGGTCGCCGAGCGCGCGCAGGCCGTGGTAGCCGGCCGCCCACAGCAGCGCGTGCGCGAGCGCGAACGCGAGCAGCAGCGGCGCGGCGCGACGCAGGCGCAGGCCGGCGAGCCAGAACGGCGCCGTGCCGAGCAGCGGCACCAGCAGCTGGCCGGTGGCATGGCACAGGGTCGCCAGCGCGCCGAGCGCCCCGGCCAGCGCGGCGATCCGCCACGACGACGCGCGCGCCGCGACCACGGTGGCCCACCACGCGAGCGCCGCGACGGCGAGGAACGGCGCGTGCAGTTCGGGCAGCGTCGCGAAGTAGAGCAGCGCGGGCGCGCACCCGGCGCAGACCGCGAGCCAGACCGCGAACGCCGGCGAGCCGCGCAGGGCCCGCGCCGCACGGTGCATCGCCCCGACCGCCAGCGCCCCGCCGAGCACCGACAGCCAGCCCATCGCCTCGATGCCGCCGGCTCCGCACGGCGCGAGCAGCCAGCGCAGGCCGCGCGCCGCCTCCAGGTAGAGCGGGTGGTGCGGGTGCACGATGCGCGGTTCGTCGAGCCAGCGCTGCAGCGTCAGCGCATCCGTGCCGTGCAGCCCCGGCTGGCGCAGCAGCGCGTAGAGCAGGCCGAAGCCGAGCACGAGCGCCGCGGTCGCGCGCCACGACCCGGCGGGCGGCGCGGCGGCGGGAGCGGCGGTGGCGACAGCGGCCATGGGTCGGCGCGGATCGGAAGGCCGCCCGGCGGACCGCGCAAGCCCGGGCACCGGGAACGGGTGCACACCGGGGGCTTCGCGGGTAGCCTGCCCGGCCCCATGTCGCTGCCCGCCGTCGGCCAGACCATCGAGCTCGGCATCGACCGCCTCGGCTACGGCGGCTACGCGATCGGCCGGCACGAGGGGCTCGCCGTGTTCGTGCCGTTCGCGGCGCCCGGCGACCGGCTGCGCGTCGAGGTCACCGAGGTCGAGAAGCGGCACGTGCGCGCGCGCATCGCCGCGATCCTGCAGCCCGGGCCGGGCCGGGTCGAGCCGCGCTGCCGCCACTTCGGCGACTGCGGCGGCTGCCAGTTCCAGCACGTCGACTACGGCACGCAGCTCGCCGCGAAGGCCGACTTCGTGCGCGACGCGCTGGTGCGCACCGGCGGCTTCGACTGGCCGGCGGCGATCGCCGTGCACCACGGCGAGCCGTGGGGCTACCGCGCGCGCACGCAGCTCAAACTGCAGGCGCCGTCGGGCCTGCGCAGCGACGCGTCCCACCTGCGGCTGCCGAAGAAGCAACGCAGGGCGGCGCAGGCGCGCGAGGCGGCCACCGCGGACGACGCCCACACGCCGCAGCCGCCGCGGCTCGGCTTCCACCGCGCGTTCACGCACGACGTGCTCGACGTGCAGCAGTGCCCGGTGCTCGCACCCGAACTCGAGTCGGGCCTGCCGGCCGTGCGCGCGGCGGTCGCGTCGCTGCGGAAGCGCGACTGGCCCTACCAGATCGACGGCGCCTCTGGCGTGGCCGGCGCGTCCTGGGCGCCCGACCTGCCGGGCATGAAGAAGGACCTCGTCGAGCACGAGGTGCACGGCTTCCGCTACCTGATCGAGCCCGAGAGCTTCTTCCAGGGCAACCGCCACCTGGTCGACGGACTCGTCGCCGGCGCGCTCGGCGCCGAGCGCGGCGAACTCGCCTTCGACCTCTACGCGGGCGTCGGCCTGTTCTCGCTGCCGCTGTCGCGGCGGTTCGCGCGCGTGGTCGCGGTCGAGGACGAACGCCGCGCGGCGACGCTCGGCCGCGTCAACGTGAAGACCAACCGCTGCGAGAAGGTGACCTACCTGCGCGCGACGACCGAGCAGTTCCTGCGCGACAACCAGGAACGGCCCGACCTGGTACTGATGGACCCGCCGCGCCTGGGTGCGAGACCGGCCATCCCGCTGCTGCTGCAGCTCGCGGCCCCGCGCCTCGTCTACGTGTCGTGCGACCCGCAGACGCTCGCGCGCGACCTGCGCCAGCTCGCCGACGGCGGCTACGAGCTCGAGCAGGTCGAGGCCTACGACATGTTCCCGCAGACCTTCCACGTCGAGTGCGTGGCGCGGCTGCGGCGACGCTGACGGAGAACCATGGAGACGCGCTTCCTCTCGTTCGACCACGTTCGCCTCGCGGTGCACGTCGCGGGCCGCGGTCCGGTCGCGATCCTGATCCACGGCTACCCGCTCGACCACCGCCTGTGGCTCGACGCGCTGCGCGGCCCGCTCGCGGCGGCCCGCACGCTGGTCGCGGTCGACCTGCGCGGCCACGGGCTGTCGCCGTGGTGCGGCGATCCGGTGCATGCGATGGACCTGTTCGCCGACGACGTCGCGGCGGTCGCGCACACGATCGCCGACGAGCCGGTCGACGTGGTCGGACTGTCGATGGGCGGCTACGTGGCGCAGGCCCTCTGGGCGCGGCACCCGGAGCTCGTCCGTTCGCTGGCGCTGGTCGACACGCGCGCGCGGGCCGACGACGAGGCGGCGAAGGCGGGGCGCGACGCGGCGATGCGGACCGTGGTCGAGCAGGGGCGATCGGCGATCGCGGCGGTGATGCTGCCGAAGCTGCTGGCGCCCTGTCCGGCCGGCGATCCGTCCGGCCTGCTGCTGCGCGCGCGGGTGTCGTCGATGATCGAGGGCACGGTGGTCGAGACCATCGTCGCCGACCTGCGCGGGCTGCGCGAGCGGCCCGACCGCACCGGCATGCTGCCGACGATCGCCGTGCCAGCGCTCGTGGTGGCCGGCGAACTCGACACGATCGCGCCGCCCGCGGAGGCGCACGCGATGGCCGCGGCGATCCCGGGCGCGCGGTGCGTCGTGGTGCCGCGCGCCGGGCACCTGGTGCCGATCGAGGATCCGGCATCGTTCGCGCGGGAGCTCGGCCGGTTCTGGGGCGCGATGGGCTGACCGATGGACACCTCGCGCCGCGCCGCGTCCTGCCGCTGCGCGTGCTGCGCCCCCCGTGGTTCCAACCCCGGCGCCCGACGCGAGCAGTTCCCCTCCGCGCCCCGGCTAGACTGCGCCGCGGCCACCCGCCCAGCCCGAGCATGTCCAAAGCCGTCCGCCCGGTGTTCGCCTTCGTCCTGCCGCTCGCG
>Ga0194127_10000576_pt1 | contig 58697 bp, 45 predicted proteins | sample TA2KigC100mmetaG_FD_148624 | JGI IMG/M metagenome (GOLD analysis project Ga0194127, IMG submission 148624) | Freshwater microbial communities from Lake Tanganyika, Tanzania - TA2015036 Kigoma Deep Cast 100m | ecosystem: Environmental > Aquatic > Freshwater > Lake | place: Tanzania: Lake...
TTTTCCTGATCCTTCCCGTCGCAGAGCTCGGGCAGCCCCGGCGCCACCTCGGCGTCGAGCGGCGCACAGTCGAGCTTGTCGGGGATCCCGTCGCCGTCGTCATCCTCGTCGAGGCAGTCGGCCAGCCCGTCGAGGTCAGTGTCCGGGAACGGGTCGTCCACCTTGCCCGAGCAGTCGTTGTCCACGCCGTCGCACACCTCGGGCTCGCCCGGGTTCACCTTCTTGTCGAACGGAGCGCAATCCTCGTCATCCGCGAACTGGTCGTTGTCGTCATCCGGATCGCACAGATCGCCGATGGTATCGAGGTCAGCGTCCTTCTGGTCCGGGTTGGCCACGTAGGGGCAGTTGTCCTCGTTGTTCTTCACCCCGTCGCCGTCCGCGTCGTCGGTCAGGCAGTCCGCCTTGCCGTCGCCGTTGCTGTCCGGGAAGGTCTCGTCGACCAGGTTGTTGCAGTTGTTGTCCTGGCCGTCGCACAGCTCGGGCCCCGGCGTCTTGGCGTCGCAGGTCCACTTGCCGTCCTCGCACACCTCCTCGCCGAAGCACTTGCCGTGCTCGTTCTTGACCATGCAGACATCGGGCAGGACGTCCTCGTCCGTGCTCCCGTCGCAGTCGTCATCCATGCCGTTGCAGTCCTCGACCATCGGAACCGGCGCATCGCAGGCCGTAAGCCCCGACGGCGAGCACTTCCGCATACCCCAGCACACACCCGCTGCATTGGCCTCAAAGCACTCGGTATACGCCCCGTCGTCGATCCAGTCCTGTACGCAGCCGCACTCGTTCCCATCCCGCTTGCACTGGGAGTGGGGCTTGCCCAGCACGTCCGTCACCTCCTCGCACGCGTACCCGCCCGGGCACTCCGAGGCCTCCAGGCACGGCTTTCCGCAGTAGGATCCGGCCGCACCATAGTCCACGCAGACGTCGCCATAGTCCACGCCGCCGACCAGGCAATCCGAGTTCTTCGTGCAGGGCCGGCACAGGCTCGTCGCAGGCGGTATGCACAGGAAGATCAGGTCCGGCTTGGCAGGCGGGTACTCCAGGCATTCCCACCCCAGCGGGCACTCCTCGGTACACGTCTGCGTGCACCGCTTGCCGTCCGGCGTGTCGATGCACCATGGCTCCAGGCAGTCCGCAGGCGCATCGCACGGCCACCCGGCTGCCCCCGGCTCCACACCTCCCGTATCGCCGAGATCCCCGCCGGCATCGAGCACCCCCTCGGGCCACCAGGCCTCGGGCGCCAGCTCGGGAGCCACCTCCGGCCCCGGAACGTCGGCCGGCACGATCGAGTCCGCACCCCCATCCGCCACGGCATCGGGTCCGGGCTCCGCCACGTCGAACTCGAGCTGCACCCCACCGGTGCACGCCCCGAGGAACACGGTGACTGCAGCCATGGCGGCAAACGCCATTCCATGCCTTCTCATTTCGTCCTCCTGATGACCGGCTGCTCTCCCCTGTAGACGTCCTTCCTATGGCCCACCTTGACGACCAAAACGACGATTTCCTCATCCCGGATCTCGTAGATGACCCGATGGTCCCCCTGTCGGATCCGGTAGCGTTCCTGCCCGGACAGCTTCTCGCATCCCGGACCCCGGGGGTCGTCCGAGAGCCGTGCAAACGTCTTCACCAGTCTCCCGACCACCCGCTTGGGAAGGGCCCTCAAGTCCTTCGCCACGGACCGGCGAAACAGCAACCTATAGCTTCCCATGCTTCCTCAGATCCTTGAGCAGTTGTTCGTAGGTCATAAGCGGTTCCTCGCCCCGCTCTTCGAACGCGGCCAGATCCTCCTCATCTTCCCGCAAGGCCTGTCGGAGCGCATCATTGACGAGCTCGGAAATCGACCTCCTGGCGTGGGCCGCCTTGATTCTCAACGCCCGATGCAGGTCGGCATCGAAGTAGACAGTCGAGCGAATTGCGGGGTCTCCCATGTGGTGCCTCCTCTGTCCGGCATCATAGCGTCGTGATGCTATGGCGTCAAGGAGTCAGCCTACCCCTGATCCACCATCTCGGGCCACCTGCGGCGTTGCTCCGTCGCCGCCTCACTGCGACGTGGCTAAGCCACGCCTCATTCGGCTGGCTCGGTCGCGCCTTGCATCTGGCACCAATCTGGCACCAATCTGGCACCAATCTGGTGGCCAGGGATTCCCCACACAGGCAGGCTCATCGCCCTCTGGACGCCGTTGACGGTGGATTTGGGCTACGGCCTATTCCTGCCTGTAGTTCGTCGTCCACTCGGGCTGGGCGGGAACATCCGCAGCGGGGCCTGCCAGGATCTCCCGCCACTTCTCGTCGGTCAGGCGGTCCTCCATGGGATGCTTGAACTCGTAGTAGGAAAGCACGGGACCGGCCCCCAATCCGATATTGCCGTTCGGCAGGCGGTACGCGGCCACCAGCAGCTCCACGTAGCCCGTCCCTTCCTCGAGCACCTTCTTGCTGTTCTGGTCGGTGTGCACGTCCGCAATCAGCGTGGTCTTGACCCCCTGCTCCTCCACGCCGGCCACCACCTTGTCCAGCGTGTCGGCCAGCCCGTCGATGTACCAGACGTCCGCTTCCTCGAGCGGCTTGCCTTCGAGCTCGACGATCACGATGTCGAGCAACCTCTGCAACGCGGTCGAGAGGTTCTCGAGCCGCTTCTTGGCCGCGGCGGGGAGCATGCCCATGTCGTCAAGGCCCGTCCGGGTCATCTCGTTGAGCGCAAGCAGGCTGGCGAAGAAGGCCGCATTCGGCTCGACATACCCGGTCACAGGCTCCGGAACCGACGTCTCGAACCCTGGCGTGTAGCTTTGCTTGGCATACAGGATCGTGTCGTGCCGAAGCTGAGACCACGAGGCCAGCGACGCGGTCAGCCAACGGTCCGTGTAAGCCGGCGTCTGCATGAAGGTCTGGTTGCCCGCTCCGGCCGGCGCCAGCAGCGTCCGGATCGCGTCGAGCCACCCCCAGTAGAGGTTGGCGTGCCACTGCTCGGGCGTCTGCGTGGCCAGGAAATCCGCCATCTCGCCGAACGCCTGGTCGAACTTCGTGTACTGGTCATCCCCGTACTCGGCCAGCAGGTCACGGGCCCGCTGCGACCCCATCACGGCCATCACGTCGAGCCCTCTCGGGAAACCCCGGATGATCCCGACGTCCGTCGGGACCGCGGTGAACACGGAACCGTCCGCTCCCTCCTTCAACAGCCCGGCCCCGGGCGATACCAGCCTCCCCATGACATAGGAATCCGGGATGAACCGCTGCCCCATGAGCCGGAATCCCTTGCTCTTGTCGAGCAGCTTGTCCAGCATCTCGGGCGTCACTTCTTCGCCCGGCTCCACGATGATCACCTGCCCGCCCGTGCCTCCGTAGATCTGCGGTGACCGCTTCTGAGCCAGGTCGGCCCGGATGTCGAACAGAGCGTCCGCATCGGTCAGCTCCACCAGGGCCGGCTTGCCCCCCAGCACCTTCGTGATCGTGTCCAGGTACTCGTAGAAAGTCAGGTCGTCGGCCAGCCCCACGAAGAAGCTGGTCGCCTGGTAGATCCGCTCCCATCGCCCCTTGGCCGTCTCCCCGCCGGCATCGAGCCCGACCAGGTCGAGCGACAGCAGGAGCGCCTGCACCGTCTGCGCATCGGCGTCGGCAGGCAGGATGAGCGCCGGGCATTCGTCGTATTCGCACGCCGGCTCGCCCCCCTTCAGCAGCATGGCCAGCCGGCCGTACCACATCATCCCCTTGAAGTAGGCCCTGAGCTTCTCGCTCCTCGTGTAGTGCCCCCGAGGCACGTACTGCGAGTAGTCCTCCTTGTACAGGAACAACGGGCCCGCCACGAACCCCTGGTGCCCCTCGATGAGCTTCAGCTCCGCAGCGACCACATCCGACACGTAGTCCGGCACCTCGGTCGCGGGCTTGGTCGTCTCGTCGTCGGCCACTACGAACAGCGCCCGTGCAACCCGCAGGAAGGCCACGTTGCGCTTTGCCGCCTCCTTGAGCAGTCCGTCAGAGTCGCCGTACAGCTTCTCCGCACTGGCCAGCAACGCATCGGTCACGGCCACGATGTCCGAAAAGAAGATCTCCTCCTCCAGCGTCATCAGCAGCTCGTCGAACTGCACGTGGTAGAGGTGCAGCCACGTGTCCACCGTGACGAAGAACGGGACGTTCATGTCCTTGAGGGCCCGGTACGGCGCCGCGATGTCTTCCTCGTCGCCGTAGGGCACCACGACGAAGCCGTTGGCCAGCAGCTTGTCGGTCTTCCCCTCCAGGCCGAGGTTGCCCACCACGACCTCCCAGTTGGCCACGTCCCCCGAGGCCAGTGGCAGCGTGTAGGGCTCGATCTTGGCCTCCGCCTGATACTCGAGCGGCGCGTAGTACTGCGCCATCTGCCCCTTCTCTTCCGACATGCTGCTTTCGGTCCGCAGCGGCTCGTCCGGAACTGTCGTCTGAGGGGGCTTTGCATCAAGCCCCGCCACGTCGTCCCCCGGGATGACGGCATCGTTTCCCGGCTCGACAACGTCGGTCTCCTGGCCAGTCCCATCCGTTTCGCCTGCGCCTCCGCCACCACAGCCGGCCGCCAGGATGAGCCACGTCATGCCCGACAGCGCTGCCATTCCCCAGTGCCGCATTCTCATGTCCATTCCTCCTCGGTCGCTCAGCCGTCCGGAAAGTCCACCGCCAGCGGTAAAGCAACTCCCGTGCCAGGATCCTCCCAAGGCGCAAGTCACAGCAACCATGCGGCTCCGCATCCATCTGCCACAGGGCCCCCGCCGTGGCCAGGATACACAGTTCCACTCCCCGCGTAAACGGAGTGCACAGTGTTTGTACCCCGTCTCCGGAAGGTGTAGACTGGCACCGGGCCCGGTGGACGCTCAACCTTGGCTGGTCCGCCTGGCACCTGGAGGCGAGAAACGTGAGTCCGACGGTGTTTCGGTACAGGGGCTACCGGTTCTTCTTCTTCTCTCGGGAGGAGCGCCGCGTTCATGTCCATGTGCACGCTGCGTCAGGCGAAGCCAAGTTCTGGGTCGAGCCGGAAGTGGAGTTGGCCCAGAGCTGGGGACTCGCAAAGGGAGAGCTGAATGGGCTTCTGGCGTTGGCAAAGGAGCGAAGAGATGAAATCACAGAATGTTGGAAAAAACACTTCGGAAGTTGAGGTGCTCAACATTTCCAGGCACGGGCTTTGGCTTCTGCTTCATGAAGAGGAAGTGTTCCTGCCGTTTGACTTGTTTCCCTGGTTTCGCACCGCCAGCGTTGCTGCGGTGCTCAACGTACGCATGCTGAGTTCCGAGCACCTGTACTGGCCCGATCTCGATGTCGATCTGGAGCCCTCGTCCATCCGGTCGCCCGGGGACTACCCACTCGTGTCCCGGACGATCGAGTCGTGAATCCCCTGCTCTCCAGAGGTGAAACTGAATGACTCTGCCATGGAAACGGAGGGGCCGAGCGAAGGTCACGCTGCTTCTACTTGCCGTCGCCGTCTTGCCCCCTTCCTGTCTCGAGTCCAACCCGCAGCCCTTCCCCGCGACCGATACGTCCCGGGGGGGAGGGGGCGGCCCGGACGCCGCGGGCAACAAGGGGTTGGACTGGGGGGCCCCCGAGAACCAGACCGATGGGGCCGTGGACTTCCGGGCCGAGATGCGCAGCCTGGTCCAGACGATTGCCGCCTACGCTCGAGCGGAGAACCCGGACTTCGTCGTGATCCCGCAGAACGGGCTCGAGCTGCTCACGCTGGACGGTGAGCCGGACGGCCCGCTTGCTGACGAGTACATCGAGACCATCAGCGGCTGCGGACAGGAGGACCTCAACTTCGGATACCCCGGCCTGGGGGACGTCAGCCCTGCGGAGATGACCGAACGGCTCACGGCCTTCCTCGACCGCCTTGAAGGCGCCGACCGTGATGCCCTCGTCATCGACTACTGCAAGAACGACGAGCAGACCGATGCCTCCCTTGCGGTCGCTGCCGATCACGGTTTCATTGCGTTCCCCGCGGACCGCCGCGAGCTGGACGACATCCCGGGGTACCCTCCGGAACCGCCGGACGTGAACGAAGACGACGTGACAGAGCTGTCCCAGGCCAGCAACTTCCTCTACCTTATTAACCCGGGGGAGTTCGAATCCAGGCAGGCCTTCCTGCTGGCCATGGCGCAGACCGACTACGACCTGTTCGTGGTCGACGCGTTCTTCGACGACGAGCCGCTGAGCCCCGAAGAGGTGGAGGGGCTCAAGACCAAGGCCAACGGCGGCAGACGCCTGGTCCTCTCCTACATGAGCATCGGCGAGGCCGAGGACTACCGATTCTACTGGCAGGAATCGTGGAACGACGACCCGCCCGCCTGGCTTGCGGCGGAGAACCCCGACTGGGAGGGGAACTACAAGGTCCGCTACTGGGACCCGGGCTGGCAGGCGATCCTGCTCGGATCGTCCGACAGCTACCTCGACCGCATCCTGGCGGCCGGATTCGACGGCGTCTACCTGGACATCATCGATGCCTTCCAGTGGTTCGAAGAGCAGTCTGGACAGGGGGAACATGGAGAACAAGACTGAGGGCGCGTCGCAGGCCGGCGAACCCGCTGGAGCGGGGAACCTCGGCCGACTGCGGCTCGGCTGGATCCTTCCGACCACACTGGCTGTGCTCTGCCTCGCATCGGGAATCCTCCTGGCGCTGCTGATCATGCGCCGCCAGAATGCCGAGCGGACCGGCGTCGAGAAGGCTCGGGAAGCCGCAATCGCCGTCACCCGGGAGGCCGCTGCACGGATCTCCGAGATCACGCTTGCCGCCCGCAAGGAAGCCGACTTCCTGGCCGGTCGCCTCAGCCGCGGCGACCTCGACGGCGAGACCGCTCCCAACGTCATGCGCGAGCTCATCGAGAGCAATCCCTCGTTCTACGGCGGGACCATCACGTACCGTCCGTATGGGCACGCACCGGGCGTCCGCCTCCATGCCCCCTACTGCATGCACCAGGACGGCTCGGTGATCTGCAAGCCGCTCGAGGACGACTACGACTACACCGCCGCGGGCACCGACTGGTACCTGCTGCCCATGAAGAACGGCCCCCAATGGGTCGAGCCCTATCGCTGCGGGTCCGGAAACGCCTACATGGCCACCTACTCCGCCCCCTTCTTCGCCCCGGGCGAACCCCAGGGCACGGACCGCAAACCGCTTGGGGTCGTCACGATCGACATCACCGTGGATGAGCTCGAGCGGGTCAGCCGCTCCCTGGACTTCGGCCGGGGTGGCTTTGCCGCTCTGACTTCCAGGGAGGGCCGCTACTTCTACCATCCCAACACGGACCTGGTCACCGGCCGCAAGACTCTGCTCCAGGTAGCGGAAGAGCTCAACGACCCCGACCGAGTGCTCGTCGCAGGCCTTGCCGAACGGGGCGAGACTGGCGTCCTCCTGCACACCAGTACCACCACCGGCAGGAAGTCGTGGCTCGTCGTCGAGCCTGTTCCCGATACCGGCTGGTCCGTCCAGGGAACCTACTTGCTCACCGAGCTTCTCTCCAACGTCGTCGCGGCGCGGCGCATGAGCCTCGACGTCGTGATCGCCGCCGTCGCCTTCGGCATCCTCCTGGCCGGCACCCTCTTTGCCGTGCGACCCGGCCGACACCGCATCTGGCTCCTGTCGACCATCATCTCGCTCCTCCTCGCCGCCGGAATCGGCCTCACCTGGCATCACTACATGGAATTCCATCCGACGACCGCGCACATCGGGACTCCGGTCACTGGCGTCACCGAGCTGGCCGGTGCGAAGCAGGACGTCCTCGCCTCGGCCCGCGACAAAGGAATCCCGGAACCGCAGTTCCTGCCCGTGGGCGTTTTCGTCCAGTCGGCCGAGTTCGTCGCGGCCAACAACGTCCAGGTCACCGGCTACGTCTGGGAACGGCTGGCACCAGGGCACAAGCCCGTGGATCTCCTCTTCCCCGAAGCCACCGACATGGAGATGCAGGAGTCGTACTCCCGCACCACGGACGAGTCGACGGTCATCGGCTGGCGCTTCCGCGGTACGCTTCGCGAGCGGTTCGAGTACAAGGAGTTCCCACTCGATCGGGAGACCATCTGGCTCCGGGTCCGGGCCGCAAGCCCGATCGACCCCGTGGTCCTCGTGCCCGACCTCGACTCCTATCCCATTCATGCGCCGGTCTCCCGTCCCGGCCTCGCCAGCGACCTGGTGCTCCCGGGGTGGGATGCCATCAGCAGCTTCTTCTCACTCAAGAGCATCGCGTACACGACCAACTTCGGCCTCAAGAACGCGGGCATGCAGGGCGACTACCCCGAGCTGTTCTTCTGCATGGCCATCCAGCGACGCTTCAACGATGCCTTCATTTCCTACCTGACGCCCCTCCTCGTCGTGACCATGATGCTGTTCGGCATGCTGCTGGCCCTCACCCGCCACCCGGAACGCTTCTCCCTGCTCGGCCCCCAGACTTCCACGGTCCTCGGCTTCACAGCGGCGCTCTTCTTCGTGGTAATCTTCAGCCACATCGACCTGAGGCAGAAGCTCAGCGCCCAGAGTGTTTTCTATCTCGAATATTTTTACTTAATTATGTATGTTGCAATACTGCTGGTGAGTATTATTTCGCTAGTATTCATGCTTGATGATAGGATAAAAGTAGTTCAATACAGGGACTGCCTGCTCCCGAAGGTGACCTACTTCCCGTTCCTGCTGCTGTCCTTCTTCGTCGTGACGATTGCGACCTTCTACTAGCGGATTGCCTCCGTGGCGAGGCGAAGCAGCGGCCCGAGTCGGATTGACTGAACCTCGGTAGCGGCCGGGGGACGTCTCCAACGGCCTCCCTTCGGTCCGGAGTTGGTTCCGGCCTCTCCGAACTGATCCATTCGAATGGCCTGGAATGCCGGTCCGAGCGGATTCCTCTTGACTTCCCGGACCGCAATCCCCATAATGTCTACTGTATTTGTAGTGTTTTGCGCCGGCGGGGTCGGGTGGCGAACGGCCGGCAGATGCCCTGGGAATGGCCGTAGGAGGAATACCATGACGAAGCTCGTGGCGGCCGCAACTGCGGTCGTTCTCACCGGGATGCGAGGTTGACCATGCCCAATCGCCCCCTCAATCATGATCGGTCGCTCCGTCGCTACGATGACATCCGCCAGCTCATCGGTTCCCCGGAATCGCCGACTCCGCTCGTGAGGCTCAACCGGGTCGCCCGGGGGAACGCGGGGGTGTTCGTCAAGCTCGAGTGGTTCAATCCCTTCGGCTCGATCAAGGACAGGACCGCTCTCTATCTCCTCCGCGGGCTTGCGGAACGGGGCCTCCTGGACGGACGGGAGCTCGTGGAGCCCTCGTCGGGCAACACCGGGATCGCGCTGGCCGCGCTGGCCGCGCTGGCCGGCATCCGTCTCACGGTGACGATCCCGGACGGCGTCCCGGAGGAGAAGAAGGTCCTGCTGCGCATGCTTGGGGCCACCGTGATCGAAACGCCGGATGACCTGTGCCCCATCGACCATCCCAAGGACGGGGCCATCGCATTGGCGCACTCCATTGCCGAAAGCCCGGCGAATGCCGGTCTGTACGTCATGCCCAACCAGTATGCCAATCCGGACAACGTGCGCGCACATTTCGAGACCACCGGGCCCGAGATCTGGAACCAGACCGAGGGGCAGGTACGGACGTTCGTGGCAGGATACGGGACGTGCGGCACCATCACGGGCGTCGCCCGCTACCTCAAGGAACGGAATCCCGAAGTCCGGGTGGTGGCCGTGGAGCCGCAGCGCGGTCACCGCCTGCCCGGTCTGAAGAATCTCCAGGAGTCCAGGCAGCCGGAGATCCTCGATCGGTCTCTCATCGACGAGGTCGTGCGCGTCGACGACGGCCCAGCCTACGAAATGACGGCCCGCCTATACAGGGAGGAGGGTCTCGTCGTCGGTCCGTCGACCGGGGCAATCGTGCATGCGGCGGTCTCGAAGTCCGCCATGGAGGAGGGGGTCGTCGTCGCGATCTCTCCCGACGGTGGCCAGAAGTATGGCAGCTTCTTCACGACCTGGCTCCGGCAGCAGCATCCGGGGTCGGGCTGAGAGCTGCGGGCCTGAAGGAGGCCAACCATGGAGCGGTTCGATCTGAAGGCGGTTCAGGAGGCCCACCTCGACAAGCTGAGGGCAGCGACGACCGCGTTCCTCCAGGGGACGCTGCCGACAGCCCACTTCCGGGCAGTCCGCGTCCCCGCGGGCATCTATGAGCAGCGGGAGAACGGCCGCTACATGGTCCGCATCCGCTGTACTGCGGGACTGGTGACGTCAGGGCAGCTCAGGACGCTTTCCGATGCGGCGGAGCGGTTCGGAAGCCCTATGCTCCATCTCACCACGCGACAGGACATCCAGATCCACGACCTGCTGGCCCAGAACCTCCTCCCCGTGGTCGAGATGCTGGCCGGAGTCGGGCTCTCGTCGCTTGGCGGAGGAGGAAACACCGTCAGGAACGTCACGGTCTGCCCGATGGCCGGCTTCTGCCCGCAGGAGGAGTTCGACGTGACCCCGCATGCGAGGATGCTCACCACGGCTCTGCTCTCGACCGGAGGGAACATCGATCTGCCTCGCAAGTTCAAGGTCGCGCTGTCCGGCTGCGAGGTCGATTGCGCAGGCGCCCGGTTCAACGACGTCGGGTTCCTTCCGGCCTCGGCAGAGTCCGACAAGCGGAAGGCAGACGAAGCCCCCTCCGCGTGCAGGTTCCGTGTGTTTGCGGGGGGGGGAATGGGAGCGCGCAGCCTCCCTGGCTTCCCGCTCGAGGAGTCACTGCCCGAGAACGAAGCCGTGGCCGCGACGCGTGCGATCCGGGAGGTGTTCGACCGATTCGGAAACCGGCGCAACCGCCACCAGGCCCGGCTCCGGTTCCTCGTGGAGCGAATGGGAACCGACGAGTTCGCAGCGCACTATCGTCGGGCCCGGTCGAGGTCGGACGGGATGCCCCCCCCTCCGGGAGCCTCTCCGGACTGGACCCGGACCGAGCCGGTCGTGGGCGGGGCCGGCCTCGCTCCTGTGACTTCGGGACCGGAGGGAACCGGGCCCCGCATCGAGCCCGACTCGGCCGATCTCGTCCGCTGGATGGAGCAGAATGTGACGCCGCAGCGCCAGGCCGGCTACTTCTTCCTGACCCTGCCGGTCTTCCTCGGAGAGATCCAGGCGGCCTCCCTTCGGGCCGTTGCGGACGTGGCGGAGCGGGTCGGAACGGGAGTGGTCCGGGTCGTCCAGACCCAGAATCTCCTGCTGCCGGGCGTACCGGCTGCCAGCCTGAGGCTGGCCCACTCGCTGCTGCGGGGCGCAGGCCTGGCCCGGCCGGTTCCCCGGGTTCTCCGAGAGATGACGGTTTGTGCGGGCTCGTCGACCTGCCGACTGGGGATCTGCCAGTCGCGTGGGCTCGCAACGGCAGTCGAAGCCAGGCTGGAATCGTCGAGGCTTTCTCTCGATGCTCTGTCGGGCGTCAGCATCCACATCAGCGGCTGCCCCAACTCCTGCGGCCGGCATCCGCTTGCGGACGTGGGCCTGGCAGGGGCCGTTCGCCGCGTCCAGGGGCGGGCCACGCCCCACTACGAATTCCGGCTGGGCACGGGCATCCCGGGAACACTGGCCGAGCCCGGTCCCACGCTGCCCGCCCGCCTGGTTCCCGAGGCGGTGGAGAAGCTGCTGGCCGGACTGGCGGACGCACGAGCCGTCCTTCCCGCCAGCTCCCCTTTGAGTCAGAAGGGGCTGCTCGAACAGTTTGCCGGCTTGCAGGAGGTTCCGGATCTGCACATCGACTGGGGAGATCGGGCGGAGTTCTCCCTGGCAGGCCGCGGCCCTGGCGAATGCGGGGCCGGGGTCTTCGACCTCATCGAGCTCGACCTGGCCACGGCCGACGAAGCCCTGGGGCAGGGCCGCTTGATCGATGCGACCGTCGCGTCCGCAAGAGCGCTCCTGGTCACCCGAGGGCTGTCCGCATCCAGCGACCTCGAAGCGCTCGAGCTCTTCCGCACCAGCCTCGTCGGGCCGGATCTGCTGGCCGTGGACCATCTCCCTGTCGTCGACCTGGCAGTCGATACGCTCCGGAAGACAGGTGCGGTCCCCCCACCGGACAGGGAGCATGTTGCCGCTCTCCTGGCCGCAGTGCGCGAGCTGTACGGTCGGCTGGACGCCTCCCTCCGGCTGCCCGGGCCCCCGGCATCCCCGTTGCAGGAGGGCCCGCCGGCCGAGCAGGCGCAGCCGCCGACTCCGACCCGCGGGAGCGTGGCGAACACCCCCGCCCCCTCCCCCCCCCCCCCCACGGAGGATCTGCGCGGGGTGACGTGCCCGCTCAATTTCGTCAAGGCCAGGATGGCGCTCGCCCGCGTTCCCATTGGCGACGAGCTCCACGTGCTGCTGGATGCCCCGGGTGCCCGCAACGTGCCGGAGAGCCTGGTCAAGGACGGCCAGCAGGTGCTGGAGCTGGCCGAGGAGGAGTCCTGGTGGCGCCTCCGGCTCCGTCGTCTACGATGAGGTGCGACATGGAAAAAACCGGTCGTTCCACGCCCCCTCGGGGCTCGCTGCGTCGCTCGCCCCGGACCCTGCTCACCCTGGCCTTCGATGTCGAAGGTCTGCCCTGCCTGGTGGTCGGGGGCGGACGTATCGGAACTCGAAAGGCGCTGACCCTGCTCGACCACGGCGCAACGGTATCCGTCCTGGCTCCGGCCCTGTCCACGAGGCTCCGCATGGAGGCCTGTTCAGGACGCCTCCGATGGCTCCCGGCGGAGTTCGCTGCCGGCGCCACCACGGGCTACCGCCTCGTCGTGGCCGCGACCGACTCGGCCCGAGTCAACGCAGCCATCGCGGACGAGGCCGCCAAGCAGGGTACCCCGTGCTGCAATGTCTCGGACCGGGGCCGGACCCGGGTGCTGTTTCCCGCGTGCAGCCGCGTGGGGGAGGTCACCGTGGCAATCCACACCGGAGGGACCGACTGCCGGCGCTCCCGCCGACTGAGCAAGGCCGCTGCCGCCTGGCTGGAGGCGCAGCAGCAGGACAGGCCGGCTGCCCCCGCAGGAATGGGGGGGCCCTCCCTCAAGCTCGTGAGCTCCCCGGCAGCATCGGCTCCGCCCGCGGGACTGGTGCTCCTCGTCGGGGCCGGCCCCGGAGCACCGGATCTGCTCACGCTTCGAGGGCTGCATGCTCTGCAGCGCGCGGATGTCATCATCCAGGACGATCTGCTTCCCGAGGACTACGTGGAGCACCTGCCGGTGGACATGTCCCGGACCCGCCTCATCCGCCTGGGTTCGGGAGCGGCACGGGAATCACAGGCCGAGATCGGAGTGATGCTGGTGCGGCTCGCCGGAGCCGGCCTGGTCGTGGCTCGTCTCAAGGGAGGCGATCCCGGGGTCTTCGGACGGCTCGAAGAGGAGCTGTCGGCCCTTTACGAGGCAGGCATCCCGGTCGAGGTGGTGCCGGGGACGACCGCGGGCCTCGCAGCGGCTTGTGCGGCCGGACTTCCGGCCACACGGCGCGGCCAGGGCCGGTCCGTGGCCCTGGCAACGGCCCGGACCGCAGACGGCGGAGGCGTTCCCGAGCTGCCCCGTGCGGATACACTCCTGCTGTACATGGGGGTCGCTGCGACAAGGGAGATCCAGGGGCGCCTGCTGGCCTCGGGCTGGGCTCCCGAGACCCCTTGCCGCATCTTCGAGCGGGCCACCCAGCGCTTCGAGCGTGTCCTGGACGCGTGCCTGGAGAGGCTGCCTGAGCTGTGCACGGCGATGGGAGTTCGGAGCCCCGCGCTGCTCATGGTGGGGATCGGGGCAACCTCGGTCGGGGACTCCGCATGCCACCCCCGGATCCTCTGCTTCGGCAACAATCCGCAGCCCTACCGATGCCTGGGGCACGTCCTGCACTGGCCGGCGTCCCATCCGGACTTCCCGGAACGCCTTGCCCCGGCTGAAGTGGCCCTGTTCCAGCGTCCGGACGAGGTGGACGCTATTTGCCTCCGCCTCGCACGGGAGGACCTCCCTTCCCACATCTGGTGCGAAGGGGATTCCACCCTGGACGCCGCCTTGAGAAGAGGGCTCCCGGCCGTCGCGCCTCCCCCTCTCGCCCTCGCTCGGCCGCGTGGCCCGGATCGTCGGCACGACGCCGTGACGAGGCTTCTGAAGAACGACGGGTTGGACGTGGGATCCGGGCATGGCTGAGCTCCTCCTGGCCGTGACGGCTGCAGCCTTTGCGATGAACATGGGTGGAAGCGGGCTGGCGCCAGCGTTCTCGTCTGCGCTGGGGGCCCGCCTGGTCAGCCGGCGCCTGGCACCGGTCCTCTTCGGCGTGTTCGTGTGCCTGGGGGCCATGCTGCTCGGTTCCCAGGTCGCACGGACCCTGGGGAAGGACCTGGTGGCGGTCGAGCATCTCAACCAGACCGCTGCCCTCGTGGTCGTGACCTCCGCGGCCGCATCTCTGCTCCTCGCCAACGTCCTCGGCGTGCCCCAGTCGACCTCCTGGGTGACGGTGGCTTCCATCTCGACGGTGGGCCTCCTTCACTCGAGCCTCAACACCGAAACCCTGTTCCACCGGCTGATCCCGGCCTGGTTGCTCCTCCCCTGCGCAGCGTTCCTCCTCACCCGCGTGTCCCTCTCGCTCTTCTACCCGCTTCGGCCCGACAACTTCCGCAGGATCGAGTGGCTGACCCGCCGGCAGCGCGCACTGAAGGGGTTCGTCCTGGCCAGCTCCTGCCTCGTCGCCTTCTCCATCGGCTCCAACAACGTGGCCAATGTCGTCGCCCCCATTGCAGCGGCAGGCATCCTCGATCCGATTCTGGGATTCGCGCTCTCCGCCCCCCTGTTCGGCCTCGGCGCTGCGCTCCTGACCAGGCCCAGCCGCACCGTCGGGACCGCCATCGTCCCCCTGGGCCCCATCGCGGCCACCATCGTCAACCTGGTCACCGGACTGCTCCTGCTGACCGCCTCGGTCTTCGGGATTCCCCAGTCGCTCGTCCAGATTATGACCGCTTCCGTCATTGCCGTGCGATGGGTCAAGGACGGCCCGGAGGCCGTCGCCAACCATGCCCCGCTCCGCAAGGTCCTTCTCCTCTGGATCATCTCCCCCCTGATCGCCGCACTGATCACCTGGCTGCTCCTCCCCGTGGCAGCCGGCCTGATGGACGGAGGCACCGGCCATGGTCCCTGAGAAGAAGACCGGAAGCGTCATCGCGGATAGCGTCCTCGACCTCGTCGGCTCGACCCCGCTCGTAAGGCTGAACCGCGTCGTCGGACCCGATTCCGCGGAGGTGCTCGTCAAGGTCGAATCGTTCAACCCGGGCGGCAGCATCAAGGACCGGGTCGCGCTCAACATGATCCGCATGGCAGTAGAGGCCGGCCTCGTCGACCGCGACACCACGATTCTCGAACCGACGACCGGCAACACCGGAATCGGCCTGGCCATGGTGTGCGCCGCCCTGGGCTATCGCTGCACCGTCGTCATGCCCGACAGCATGTCGCTCGAGCGGGTCATGCTGCTGCGACGCTTCGGTGCCGAGGTCATCCTGACTCCCGGGAAGGAGGACATGGAAGGCGCGGTGCGCAAGGCCAGGGCTCTCGCTGCCCAACGGGGGAACTGCTTCATTCCCTCCCAGTTCGAGAACCGGGCCAACCCCGATGCTCACCGGGATACCACCGCCCGGGAGATCCTCGCCGCGGTCGGCGAACGGCTGGACGTCCTCGTGGTCGGGGTGGGAACCGGAGGGACCCTGACCGGCCTGGGGCAGGCTCTGCGACGGCACCTGCCCGACCTCAGGATCGTGGCCGTCGAGCCCGAATACTCCCCGGTCCTGAGCCGTGGGACCAGCGGACGACACAAGATCCAGGGGCTGGGGGCCGGATTCGTCCCGCAGACGCTCGACCGGTCCCTCATCTCCAGCATCGTGACGGTCAGCGACGAGGATGCCTTCGACATGATGGCCCGGCTCTGCCGGGAGGAGGGAATCCTCGCCGGCATCTCCTCCGGAGCGGCCGTCTTCGCAGCAACGGGCCTTGCCCGGACCCTCGGCCACGGCCGCCGCATCGTCGCCATCCTGCCCGATACCGGCGAGCGGTACCTGGGAGTGCAACACTACTTCCAGACTTGAGAACAGGACCCATCCCACTGCGACCGGCAGGGGAGCGGAGATGACTTCGCTCCCGGGGGAGGCGGGGTCTTGCATCCCGTCGCGAGCAAGTCTACATTCCGGTCGGAGGTGGTCCGATGCGGAACGTGGGGGTGATGGCGTGCCTGTTCCCGGCCCTTCTGGCCGGAGCATCCTGCAGCAATGGTGGCGATTCGGCGGCAGATCTGTTGTCCGATGTTCGCAATGGCGATTCCGACCGCGGGGATCTGACCCGCCACGACCTGGTTTCGGATGCGCGAACTGAGGCCGGGCCGGGTGACGCGGGCGCGGACGCTGCGGGGGACGCTGGCGCCGAGGCCGGGGCTTCGGACGGCCGCTCCTCTCTCGACTGGACCGAACCACTGCCCGGCGAGGCGATACTGGCCGGTGCGGCGAAGATCGACATCACTCCGACGTTCGAGCCCTACACCGACCTGGACGGCAACGGCCACTGGGACGAGGGAGAACCGTTCGAAGACCTCGACGCAGACGGCCAGTTGGACACGCTCGAGCTCGGCGGCTTCGGCTGGCGCCACCCCACCAAGGTCCACGACCCGCTCTGGAGCCGGTCCGCTGCATTTCGGGTCCACGGGGAGTGGCTGGTGCTGTGCGCCGTGGATTCCCTGGGGCTGGGCATCGCCCGCGTGGAAGGGATCAAGGACAAGGTCCTGGCCCGGCTGGGCAATCCGGCCTCGTTGCCTCGTGAGCGCCTTGTGATTGCCTCCACGCACAGCCATGCAGTCCCGGATTCCATCGGGATCTTCGGAGAAGCGGGTGTCGACAAGACCTACCTTTCCTGGCTCGAGGTCCAAGCCGCAGAATCCATCGTCCAGGCCATTCTGGCGGTCGAGCCGGCCGAGCTCACAGTCACGTCGGTCGACGTCCCCGACCTGGTCCGCGACATCGACGAGCCCGACATCATCGACCCGTACGTCGGGATCATCCAGGCCAGGAAACCGGGCGAGGGGAAGGCCATTGCGACGCTCGTCTCCATCGCCAACCACCCGGAAACCACGTGGAAGGACAACACCGAGATCTCTGCGGACTTCCCGTTCTACCTCCTGGCCGACATCGAGACCGCCGAGGGGGGAACTGCCGTCTACTTCAGCGCAGACCTCGGGCTCATGCAGTCTCCGGTCAAGCTCGGCAGCGAAGGCTTCGAACGGGCCGAGCTTATCGGCAAGGGGTACGCCGAGGCCGTCCTTTCCGCCCTCGGGCCCGCGGCACCGGTTCCCTCCGAACAGCTCGTCCCGTCCTTCGGATTCGCAAAGATCCCCGCTGCCCTGGAGAACCCCGAGCTCTACATCGGCCTTGCCGACGGCGTGGTCGATGGCTACCAGGGCTACATCTACCTCACCGGCGAGCCTCCGTGCGACTTCTTCGGCTGCCTCGACCTCCCCGTCGCGGTCTGGCGCCTCGGCGACATCCTCACCCTGGTCACGCTTCCCGGCGAGTTCACGCCCGAGCTCATCATCGGCGGCATCACCACCCCGCCCGACTACCAGGGCATGTACCCCGATGCCCCACCAGAGCCGGTGATGATCGACCACCTCGTCACTCCGGACCGCTTCGTGATCGGCCTTGCCGGCATGGAATGCGGCTACGTCTACCCCAAGATGACCCACGACCCGAAGGCGCACTTCAGCCAGAGCCACGCTCCCGGCCCCAACATGGCCATGGCCCTGATGACGGGCATCGCCGCGCTCCTGGATCAGGTCAACGAATAGGACCGGACCACACAGCCCCGACCACACGGGAGGGGCCGTTGGGGCGCTGGCACATGCTACAGCACCCGTCGCAGGATCGCCTCGGCCTCTTCCGGGGACAGCGACTCCATGAAATGGAACACCCCGGGCAGAAGCTGCTTCTCCTCACGTACGTACGCGGGCATGGCGCACAGAGCATCGGCGAGCTGCTCCCGGGTGACCCCCACCGCTTCCGGGCGCCAGTCCAGCCCCAGTCGGTCGAGATACGTCCGGATCGGCTCGACGTCCTGCCCCTGTGCGGCCCCGGCCACCACGATGCACAGCGCCACGAGCTGTCCATGCAGGTAGTGCCCCCCGGTACGGGCCTCGATGCAGTAGGCGAGGTAGTGCTCGCTCCCCTCCTCCGGACGGGACGTCCCCACCATCTCGCACAGACGTACCTCCTCCACGTTTTGCTCGGCCAGCAGCCGCAACCCCTCGGGAGTCACGTCGCCAAGCGCCCTGCCGTTCCCGAGCAGGCGATCGAGGAGGCGGGCCGACTTCGCGGCCACGTCCGGGAAGTACGCCTCCCCCAGCCGCGCCCCCGCCTCCTTCCAGTCCCACAGCGCAGTGAAGATCGACAGGATGTCCCCGGCGCCGGCCCGGTTCAGCAGCTCCGGAGCGGCCTGGATCAACGGGTAGTCGATCAGCAGGTGGTCGGGGTAGACCTCCCCCACGTAGCGCACCCTGGAGCCCTCCCGCACCCCCACCGCCTTGGTGAACGCAGCATCCACCGACAGCAGCGACGGCACGAGCACCAACGGAAGCCCTCGCGTCCATGCCGTGTACTTCGCATGGTCCAGGGCCGACCCGCCCCCGATCCCGAACACGGCCGAGGCCGGCCCGAACGAGGACGACACTTCCCGCACCCGGCCATGCTCCATGGTCGTCACCATGTGCACCCGTGCCTGCTCCGACATCCCGGTCCGGCCCCCGTCCCCCTCGAACAGCTTCCTCACCAGCACCCATGGCTCGGGCTGTGTGTGAACGATGGGCCGCTCGAACAGCTCCGCCGGCAGCGCGGACAGCAGGTTGCTGCCGAACGTGGGCTCGGCAACTCGTGGGTTCGGATTGGGCAGCCCCATCTCTCCTCCTGTTTCGTCGCGGCGCCCTTCGGACTGCTCCTAGGGATTGTTCGAATGCGGCACGGTCCCGGCGTTGAACGGGTCGCTCAGCCACTTGAAGTTGTCCAGGATCACCTCGGAATCGAAGATGCCGTCGGACGTGTCGTGGATGTGGAAGGTCAGGGTGAACAGCTCGTCCCCTTCGATGGGCCACGACGTGCTCAGCCAGCCGGTCGAGGAGCCGTGATTCGCGTCCGGGGGACCGCACTCGAAGCCGGTCCCCGAGATGTTCGTCTTCGGGTTCGAGCACGGCTCGCTCAGCGCGGTGTTGATCGCGATGTAGCACTTCTTCTCCCCCGACTGCGGGTCGATGAAGTCGTAGTACGCGTTCGGGTTGCTGCACGCCGTGCTGTTGACTACCACCGACTTCCCCTGGGTGGTCTTCGGCGCATTCAGGATGATATAGAACTTATCATTGAATGAGCTGCCTATATATTCCTCGTATTCCTCGGAAAAATAGACGTAGTCGATCGAGAATCCAATAGCTCCGGTGGGCGCCTTGATCTGGAGCTTCAGCTCCACGTTGTCATAGGTCTGGTATCCGTCCTTGGCATACGGGTCCGGCGCCCCGCCTCCGCCGGGCAGGTCGGTCGTGTGAGAGGTCCCGGTCGCCGGACCGGAGGCCAGGAGCGCATAGCTGTTCCCGGCCCACGGTTTGAGGTCGTTGTTCACGTTCCCGAAGTGGCTGACCGCCTCCCACGAGCTGTCGACCATGTCGCCTGTAGGTGACCAGATCTGGGAGCTGAGCACCAGGTCGCCGAAGCACACTTCCATCGAGCAGAGGTAGGCGGCCATGGTATGGCCGGTGCAAGGGCCCTGGCACTCGAACTTGATCTCCCCGCCCGACTCGTCCGCCACGCCGTTGCAGTTGTTGTCGATGCCGTCCTTGGGCTTCTCCTTCGCCCCCGGGTTGACGAGCGGGTCATTGTCCTTGCAGTCTCCCCCGCCCATGGGGCACGAGGCCGGCGTCCCCATGACTGCGAAGAACGGCCCGCACCAGCCGTCGCCGTCGCTGTCGCAGCCGATGTCGGTCTTGCCGTCGCAGTTGTTGTCCACGTCGTCACAGACCTCGGACATCATGGGGTGGATGTCTGCTTCGTTGTCGTCGCAATCGCCGCTCTTGTCCGTGACGCCGAGCCCTCCCGGCTTGCAGTCGCAGCTCACGGCGAAGCCGCCGCCGAACCCGTCGTCGTCGCTGTCCCAGAAGACGGGCTTGCAGCCGATGGCTCCCGGGTCGTCGACAAAGCCGTTGCAGTCGTTGTCCTTGCCGTCGCAGCTCTCCATCACGTCGGGGGAGAGTTGGGCGTTCTTGTCGTCGCAGTCGCCGGCGACCGACGAGTACCCGGCCGCCTCGGGGTTGCACACGCACACCTGGGCCTTGCCGTCCCCATAGCCGTCACCGTCCGCGTCGAGGAACGCGGGCAGACACCCGAGGCCGTCCTCGCCCTCGTCGATCTCGTAGTTGCAGTTGTTGTCCAGTCCATCGCACTTTTCCGGGGCGAACGCCCCGACCTTGGGATCCTGCGGAGCGCAGTCGCTGTCGTCCGGGTCCGCGTCGTTGTCATCATCGGCGTCGCACGCGTTCCCCTGGCCGTCGGCATCCAGGTCGAGCTGGGACGGGTTTGCCAGGCCGGGGCAGTTGTCCTCGTCGTCGTGCACGCCGTCCCCGTCGCCATCGCCGGGCCCGACCGGCCCCGTGGTCTCGGCTGCGGGCTCAACCTCGCTCTCGGGGATCTCCGGGCCGGCCCCGGTCGCGTCCGGGTCCGCCGAGTCGGGGGAACCGTCTTCGGCTTCCCCGCCTGCATCGGCTGCGCCGGGCGCCGCATCTTCCCGCGGCGAGTCCTCGTTCAGGCATGTCCCGGCAACGCAGAAGTACGGGGGCTCGCACTTCCCGCAAGAGCCGCCGCACCCGTCGTCGCCGCAGTCGCGGCCTGCACACGAAGGGATGCAGACGCCGGGCGCGGCAGCATCCGTTTCGTCCTGGGCAGGCTTGTCGCACGCGAGGAGCGCCAGGCCGAAGACAAACGCCACCGCAACGCCGACAAGCAAGCACCGTGAGACAGCGTTCATGGCACTCCTCCTACGCCCCGCCCCTTCCACTTGGCCACAGGTCAGGGATGGGCGCAAGGAAAAAGGACGGGACCTGGGTAACCGTTCAGTCTCGGTTTGACCGAAAACGCCCATGGCCCCTCTGGTCCGAGCCCCGACGGTGAGGGGCCGCAACAGGCCTGCTCGTCAACCCAGCAGTGATCGGTTGCCCAGCGGCGCCACAAATCAGTTGAAACGCTCGCGCCCCTGCGTTAGGATTGGGGTGCGAACGCAGAATTCGCTTTCACAACGTTGCCCCAGGATTTCTGCCCGGAGGTGGTCATGCTGAGCAGTGCAGGTACCGAAATCAGAGAGTTCGTCAGCCGGCTCGTGGGGACCATCGTCGAGACTCCCGCCGGTATCGGCATCAATATCATCGAGAGCGGGAACATGGTCGTCGTCGAGCTCTCCGCTGCCAAGACCGACATCGGGAAGATCATCGGCCGCGAGGGCCGCATGGCCCAGTCGCTCCGCGTGCTTCTCACCGCACTTGCCACTAAACTTGGCAAGAAGGCGGTCCTGCAGATCATTGAAAAGTAGTTGGCGGCCGGGCCCCGCCCCGGGGCGTGTCCGTTCCGGCAAAGGAGGAATCCACACATGACACGACATGCTCTTTCCGTCCTGGCCTTGCTCTTCCTGGGTGCGGCCTGCCAGAACGTCTCCGTGGAGGAGGCGGTCCAGGTGACGGTCGCGCAGTTCGACCCTGCCCCGGTCTCGCCCGATGCAGACCACCCGGTCCTGCCTGCGATCCCCAAGCCGAGCGACCTGCTGATGGCCCCGGACCCGGACAAAAACGCCCTGATGCGGATCGCGTTCCCGCTCCAGGTGGCCCTCACCGTGCTCGGCCAGGACGAACCGCTGGTGGTGGACGCCTTCACGACCGACGCTGCCGAGCAGCTCGTGGAGACCTACCTCAACACTCTCCATGGCTTCCCGACCGACGGCGGGACGGCCACCTCGTTCTCGGGCCGCCGCATCGAGACCGACCCGGCAAAGGACAGCCCGATCACGTCCGAGACCGTCTACGTGCTCGACATCACCGGCCTGCTCCGCCCGGACACGGGAATCCCGGTCGCCCGCGTCGCGGGCTTCCAGCTCCTCGCTGGCCCGACCGACGACGAGAATGGCATCACACCGCTCAGCATCCTTCCCCCCGCGGGGCAGGAGTGGCAGCAGGGGCGCACCTATGCCGCGGTCGTGACGTCCGGCATCACCGACGAGATGGGCGACCCGATCCGGTCCGCCTATGCGTTCAATTTCATCAAGAGCATCACCCCGCTCGAGAAGGACGGACGCTCGGTCTGTGCGCTGCCCGATGCGACCGCGGTCCAGCTCGAGACGCTGCGCCTGGCGTTCGCCCCCATCTTCGACTGGCTCGCCGGCGACGCAGCGGGTGACGAGAAGATCGGCCGAGGGGACATCGCGCTCCTCTGGACGTTCTCGATCCGCCCCGAGTCGATCGTGCTCAACGACCCGACCCGGAACCTCTTTCCGACCCCGAACGACATCGTCAAGACCTCCGCTGCCGGCTCGCAACACGACTGCGACGGCAACGGCAAGCCGGACTGCATCGAAGGAAACCTCTGCTTCCCGGTCGACTGCGAGAACGACACGCCGGTGCAGAAGGCCTTCTTCCAGTACATGAACGCCCTGGACGGCTGGCCCGCCTCCATGGCGCTTTCGGCCTCGTTCTCCCTGCCTGTCGACCCGGCCACGGTCACCTCCGACACGGTGAAGCTGCAGAAGATCGGCGCCGCGACTCCGGAGACGGTCTTTCTGTCGCTCGACTCGAGCGCCACCACCCTCACGATCGTTCCGGAAGGCGGCTACGAGGCCGGCGCCTCGTACGCAGCGGCCATCACCACCGGAGTGATGACCGCAGGCGGGACCTTCCCGGTCACCCCCTCCACCATCACAGCGGTCTCCCGGCTCACCGTGCCGGTCGCCGTCGACGGCAAGAGCCAGTTGACCGACCTGGGGGTGGCCGACGCCGATGCCGTGCTGCTCGAAGCGATCCGCCAGGGCATCCAGGCGCTGATCGCTGCGGCCGGCCTGGCCGACATCGCCCCGTCGCTGGCCGGAATCTGGGGATTCACGATCCAGTCGCACAACGAGGCGATCTTCGATCCCACCACCGGGACCGTGCCCTTCCCGAACGACGTGCTCATGTCGCTCGATGAAGGGGGCAAGCCGGTCAAGGTGGCCATTCCGGTGAACCCGGCCTGGCCGGATTCCCAGAAGGACATCGTGGCCGAGCTGAACAGGCTCGACGGCTTCTCGCCCCTGGCCGCGACCCGGACGCAGTTCCTCCGCCCGCTCGACGAATCGTCGTTCAAGTGGCTCGGCGCCATGACCGACATCATGGGGGGCAAGGGGCTCGGCGACATTTCGCTCGGCATGGCCGACGTGACCGAGGTGGACCCCGCCCAGGGTGTCTCCGGGATGATGTCGCTCATGAAGCCGGAGAACATCTACACCGACGGCGAGGTCAGGGCCACGTTCGAGAACGGGAGCCTGACCGTCCGTCCCACCGGCGGATACCCCCTCCAGGCCGGGCGGCGCTACATGCTGCTTGCGTTCAACAACGCGAAGTCCAAGGACAAGGGGCAGGACGGGCTCCCCCTTCCCATCGAGGTCGCTCCCGTCTTCTTCATGGCCCGCAGCCCCGATCCGCTCGTCGACGACGCCGGCAAGAGCAACCTCCTGACCCTGTCGGACGCCGACGCCCAGCAGCTCGAAATGCTGCGGGTCAACTACAACTCGATCTTCGCTGCCCTCGAGTCGGACATGGTCGGCGTCAGCCGGGACCAGGTCCTCATGTTCTGGACCTACACCACCCAGACCATCGGGACATGGCTGGTCAACGTGGTCAAGGCCGAGCTCGACAAGCACACGATCGGCGACGACCCCCAGGGGTCCGTGGCCGAGGCCGAGACCGCGGCCCCGGACCTCAAGCACGCGGACAAGGTCGTCCTGGAGGGGGGCCACTTCGTTGCGTTCTCCGCCCTCGCCGCGCCCGACCCGGCAGCGGGCAACTTCGGCCGCATGAAGATCTCCGAGTCCGGCGTGCCCGACTTCACCCAGTACAGCCTCCCCTTCATCCTGGCTCTCCCCAAGGAGGACTACTACCAGGAACCCAAGACCCAGCTCCCGCTCGTCGTCCTCCAGCACGGGCTCGACGGTACCAAGGAGGGCACTCTTTCCCAGTTCGAGCCGTTCCTGGCAGCCGGATACGCTGTCCTGGCCATCGACCTGCCCTACCACGGCCAGCGCAAACTGCCCGGCATGGAGAACGGGGTCCCCTTCTTCTCCGCGGACGCCGTGGCCACCCGTGACCACATCGTGCAATCCGCGCTCGACATCTACCAGGCGATCCGTTTCGCCGGCGGAACGAGCAAGAACGGCCTCAACGACTGGCTCTGCGCCAAGAACGTGGTCTGTATCACCACCCGCGACGGGAAGCAGGTGGGCCCGATCGACGTGAACCGCATCTACTTTGTCGGCGAGTCGCTGGGCGGGATCGCAGGGACCCTCACGCTCGCCATGACCGAGGCCGTCGACCAGGCGGCCCTGGTGGCGACCGGAGGACACCTGACCCGGATCCTCCAGGAGACCGGGAACGAGGGGTTCAGGAAGCCCATCGAGGATGCGCTCGCCGCCATGGGATACGTGAAGGGCACACCGGAGTACGCCCAGTTCATGGACACGGCCCAGATGCTGCTCGACCGAGGGGACCCGGTCAACTACGCCCGGCACCTTGTCAGCTCACCGCTGGTCGGTGACAAGAAGAAGCTCTTCATCGGCATGGCCGAGACCGACGATTTCATCCCGCATGCGGCCACCCGCGAGCTGGCCTGTGCGGCCCGCGACGGCGTGCAACCCTACTTCAAGGAGTACCCGGTCGAGTGTCACGGGTTCTTCTACCACCGGTGCGACGGCGGCGCAGGGGCCGATCCCGGGGCCAAGGCGACGGTCGACGACATCCTTGCGTTCTTCGCCCAAGGGGGGGACGGTTCCAAGATCGCGGATGCCACGAGCGGCGAGTCGCTGCCGTGCGACAACCTGTAGGAGGTGCGGACATGAAGACCTCAGCCCGCCTGTCCGCCTGCCGCTTCCTCGTGCCCGGAGGGACCGCCATGAGCCTGACCGCTTCGCTTCGAATCCGCCTCGCGACGACACTGCTCGCGCTCGCCCTGCTCCTGCCGGCAACGGTGCTGGCCGCAGGAATCGAGCTCCAGGAGCAGGATGCCGCGGCCCAGGCCCGGGCGCTCGCGGTCCGCGCCTGGCTCCTCAACCCGTCCACGCTGTTCTACAACCCGGCCGGGCTCGCCTACCTGGAGAGCCTCTCGTTCTCCGTCGGCGACACCCTGGTCTTCCCCAACTTCAACTACGAAGACCCCGCCGCGGTCAACCCCAAGGGAAGCAACATCAACAAGGTGGTGCCGCCTCCGCACGCGTACCTGACCTACGCCCGCGAGATCGGCTTCGGGAGGCTCGGGGTCGGGGCCGGCGTGAACTTCCCGTTCGGACTGACGCTGGACTGGGGCGACGACTTCGCAGGACGCAACCTGGTGACCAAGTCCGCGCTGAGCATTCCCGAGATCCTTGCCGGGTTCGGCTACGCCCCCATCCCCGAGGTCTCCATCGGTGCGACCTTCGTCGCGTCTCCTGCCCACGTCTACCTCAAGAAGTTCCTGGGAAAGGAGTTCGGCCTCCCGGCCGACGACGGGATCCCCATCGAGGACGCCACCGTCGAGATGTCGGGCAGTGGCTGGGGGTTCGGCTTCAACGCAGGCATCCAGGCCCGCCCGCTTTCCTGGCTCTTTCTCGGAATCAACTACCGCAGCGCCATCCACCTCGGACTCGAAGGCAACGCCCATTTCAACATCGACGGCCTGTCCGACAGGTCCGGCTTCCCGGACCAGAAGGTCGAGACCGCGTTCGAGCTGCCCCACATCGTCGCGGCCGGAATCGGGGCCCGATTCGGCTCGTTCTACACCGAGCTCGACCTGGACTACACCTTCTGGTCGGTGTTCGAGGAGATCCCCCTCACCTTCCCGGAGGACAAGACCGGGGCCCTCTCCCAGAGCGTCCCCGAGGATTGGAAAGACGGGCTGACCGTCCGCTGGGGCAACGAGTACGCGGTCAGCGACCAGTTCCGGGTCCGCCTCGGCGGCGGCTACGACCAGAGCCCGGCCACGCCCAAGTACCTCTCCCCCATGCTGCCCGATTCCGACCGCATCTTCCTCATGGCCGGAGCGGGCTACACCTTCGACTTGGGCTTCTCGGTCGACCTGGGCTACGGGTTCACCTACTTCCTCCCCCGCGAGGTCTCCGGCCATGCCTGCACCGCAGCGGACCCCGAGTGCCTCGACGCGGACGGCAACCTCGTCCCCTACGCCGCGGACGGCAGCGTCAACTGGGTCGGCAACCGCTTCCCGGCCCTCTACAACAACTACGCGCAGCTCCTGACCGTCACGCTGGGGATGACCCTGTAGGAAGGACGGGACGTGAACGGCCGGGGCGGAATGGCCACAGGTGCGGAGCGAAGCTCGCCGACCGACTCGCCTCGACCGAACCGCAGGTGCGGTGCGAAGCTCGCTGACCGACTCGCCTCGACCGAACCGCAGGTGCGGTGCGAAGCTCGCTGACCGACTCGCCTCGACCGAGCCGCAGGTGCGGTGCGAAGCTCGCTGACCGACTCGCCTCGACCGAACCGCAGGTGCGGTGCGTCCGCGACGTGATGAAGATCACGACTCGAGGAACTCTTCGAGGAGGTCACGGCGGCCGGAGGCCCGGAGCTTCTCCAGTGCCTTGATCTCGATCTGGCGGATTCGCTCACGGGTGAGCTTGAAGCTGCGGCCGACCTCTTCGAGGGTGAACGTCCTCGTCTCGCCGATGCCGAACCGCATGCGCAGGATCTTTTCTTCCCGCGGGTGCAACGACTTCAGGATGCGGGTCGTCACCTCCTGGAGGCTGCGACTGAGGCAGGAATCCAGCGGGTCTTCCGCATTCTCGTTGCGGATGAAGTCCTTCAGCTCGGACGCGTTGTCCCCCACGGGCATGTCGAGCGGCAGCGGATCGTTGGCAAGGTTCAGCGTGCGGGATACCTGCGACGCGGACAGGCCGCACTTCTGGGCGATCTCCTGGTGCGACGGCTCACGGTCCAGCGACTGCTTGAGGCTCATGCGGGAGCGGTAGATCCGGCCGAAGTTCTCCACCAGGTGGACCGGCACCCGGATCGCCTTGCCCTGGTCTGCGATGGTCCGGGTGATGCACTGGCGGATCCACCAGGTCGCATAGGTCGAGAACTTGTGCCCTCGGCGATAGTCGAACTTCTCCACCGCCTTCATCAGGCCGATGTTCCCCTCCTGGATGAGGTCGAGGAGCTGGAGCCCGTGCCCCATGTAGCGCTTGGCGATGTTGACCACCAGGCGGAGGTTGGCCCGGATCATCCGGGCGCGGGCTCGGTGGCTTCGCTCCTCGCCGTGTGCGATCGTGGCCAGCACCACGGCCAGGCGCTCGCGGCTCACGCCGAAATGGCGGCGGCAGAGCGCGTTGGCATCCCGGGGGGCCGACAGCGTGCGGGAGCGACGCTGCGGCCGCAGGTCCGCCACCGGCAGCTTCCCCCTCCGCAGGAACGTCTGAGCAGTCCCGCAGAAATCGGTCGACAGGAGGTGCAGGGAGCGCAACCCCACGGGGCTGTTCTTGAACAGGAGGAACAGGGCGGATAGCGTCTCGTCGTCCAGGGCCCGGACCGGCAACGGGTCCCGCGGGTCCTTCATGTCGAGACGGGCCAGCTCCCTTGCCACCTCCTGCTGGAGCAGCTCCAGCTCTTCCTCGCAGTTGCGGCGCTCGAACGTGACGAAGTCGGTGGTCAGCTCCACGATCTCGTCGGACGAGCGGCTGCCGTCCAGGAAGTCCTCGAACTGGCGAAAGAGCCGTTCTCGTGCATAGGGTACCGAGAGCAGGGCCCGCAGGCCCTCGATCCGTCCCCCTTCAATCTCCTGGGCCAGCATTGCCTCCTCCTCGCGGGTGAGGAGGGGCACGGAGCCTATCTTCTTGAGGTAGAGCACGAGAGAGCTGTCGGCCTTCAGCTCCTTGTCCCCCGCACGCCCCCCTTCCGGGGGGACGACCACGTACCCCTCCGCACCGGCACACGGCACGGGATCTTCCGGGGCATCCTCTACGAGTCGGAACAGACCGCCTGCTTCGCTGGGGGACAGGGTAAGCCTCTTGCCGTTGCCCATCAGGACCTCCGCCAATGGCAGCCCTCAAGCATGCAAGATTCGTGCCCCAGGCCCGAGCACGGCAGGAATCACGGAACCAGGCGGAATCACGACGAAATCACACGGAATTCCCCGTGCGCGTGCCCGGGAGACGCGCTCCGGGCGTGTGGAGAATCTCTACTCACCCCTGATCCCCATGGCATCCCCGCAGCGCTCCGAACCGCGCGCTCGACCATCCGCTCGCGTCCGCCCCCGTCGAGGGGACGATCCGGGGTCCGCCGTATCCCCTTTTCTTTTCTTTCCGCTGTGATATACACACCCTGCTTCCGGGCGGGGCACGCCGCTGCCGCCCATAACCATGAGGTGGAGTCATGATCATCGGAGTGCCGAAGGAGATCAAGGTCCAGGAGTACCGTGTGGGGGTCACGCCGGCCGGAGTCCAGAAGCTGTCTTCTGCGGGACACACCGTGCTGGTCCAGAAGGGGGCCGGGGTGGGAAGCGGTCTGAGCGACGAGGAATACGTCCGCTGGGGCGGCACGGTCGTCGATACCGCGGAGGAGGTCTGGGGACGATCGGAGATGATCATCAAGGTCAAGGAGCCGATTGCGCCGGAGTACAAGCTCTTCCGCGAGGGACAGATCATCTACACGTACTTCCACCTGGCCGCAGTGCCGGAGCTGGCCCCGCACCTGCTCGAGAAGAAGGTCGCGGCCGTAGCGTACGAGACGATTCAGCTCCCCAACGGGAACCTCCCGTTGCTCCAGCCCATGAGCGAGGTCGCAGGCCGCATGGCCATCCAGGTCGGGGCCAGCTGCCTGGAGAAGGAGCGCGGCGGGAAGGGCGTCCTTCTCGGTGGCGTCCCGGGCGTCCGCCCCGGCAAGGTCGCGATCATCGGCGGCGGCACGGTCGGAACCCACGCGGCCAAGATGGCCATGGGGACCGGCGCCCAGGTCCGCATCCTCGACGTCAACGTCGACCGGCTGCGCTACCTCGACGACCTCTACGGAGGCCGCCTGGTCACGCTCTACTCCGACCCGGCCACCATCCGCGACAGCGTGATCTGGTGCGACCTGCTGGTCGGCGCGGTGCTGGTGACCGGAGCTCGGGCCCCGCTGCTGGTATCCGAGGAGCTCATCGCCCAGATGGAGCCGGGCTCGGTCATCGTCGACGTGGCCGTGGACCAGGGCGGCTGCATTGCCACCTGCAAGCCCACGACCCACGAGGATCCCACCTATGTCAAGCACGGGGTCATCCACTACTGCGTGGCCAACATGCCCGGTGCGGTTTCGAGGACCTCGACGTTCGCACTGACCAACGTCACCATCGGTTACGGCGAGCTGCTGGCCAACCTGGGGCTCAAGGGCGCCATCGCGGCCCGCTCCGAGGTCGCGGGCGGCTTCAACACATACGCCGGCAAGGTCACGCACAAGGCCGTTGCCGAAGCGCTCTCGCTCCCCTACACCCCCCTCTCCGCTCTCCTGTAGCTTCCCCTGTCCCATCGGAGTACACTCCCTGGGAATAACCCCCCCAAGGGCCGTGTTGTGTGCGGCGTCGGAGGTGGACGGTGCTTCGGTTGCTCAGACCACGCAGGCCGGGAAACGGGATCGAGGAGGAGGTTCTCCCCCACCTCGATTCGCTGTACGGTTACGCTCTCTATCTCACCCGGAATCGGAACGAGGCCGAGGACCTGACGCAGGAATCGATGCTCAAGGCCGTGGCCGCGTTCTCCCAGTACCGGCCCGGGACCAACTGCCGGGCCTGGCTGTTCCGCATTCTCCACAACACCTGGCTCAACAAGCTTCGCAAGCGGCACGTGGAGCTCGAGCTGACCGACGCCGCCACTGCGGACCTTGAGGAACGCGAGGATACGCGGGCCTTCGTCCGCAGCAACCCGAGCCCGGAGGAGAGCCTGGTTTCCCACATGGCCCGGTCCCGGGTCCGGGAGGCGGTGGATTCCCTGCCACCCGAGTTTCGGGCCGTGGTGGTGCTCGCTGACCTCGAGGAGTTCGCGTACCGCGAGATCGCAGACATCCTCTCCATTCCGATCGGAACGGTCATGAGCCGCCTGCACCGCGGACGGCGGCTGCTCCGGATCCGCCTCATGGACATGGCCCGGGAGCTCGGCCTCGTCGCCGGACAGACGGCCGCAGAGGCAGCAGACGCGAAAGAGGAGATCGACAACGTAGCTTTCCTGTCGGCCAGGCGACGCAAGGCCGCAGAGCCGGAATCGTCGGAGGAACTGCCGTGAAGTGCGACGAAACCCGCAGGGTCGCAGACCTCTACCTGGATTGCGAGTTCGAGGAGCGGGAGCGCGTCCAGGTGGAAGCCCATCTCGCGGAGTGCGAGGAATGCCGCGATCTCTTCCGGGCCCGCCAGGCGTTCGGCGAGGCACTGCGACGCAAGCTGACCCCCCACCGCGTCCCCGCCGAGGCCCGGAGGCGGCTGACCGCTGCCGCGATGGATGCTTCCCGGACGAGGGCTTTCTTCCCACACCGCCTCCTGTCCCCGATCCCCATGGCCGCGGCGGCCGTGCTCCTCGTCGCACTGGTCACGGGGGGGGTGTTCCTGCTTCGTCCGAGCCAGGACGAGCAGCTCGGAAAGCTGGTGGACGAAGCGATTGCCACCCACGAGGCGTTCCTGCCGCCCGAGATCGTCGGCAGCGCGGAGCAGATCCGCGGCTTCCTCGCCAGGCAGGGGGAGGCCGACGCCGCCCCACCGCTCAAGGAAGACGGCGCCACGCGCCTGGTGGGCGCCAGGCTCGTGCGGGTCGGAAATGTCCCCGCCATCCACTACCGCTACCTGCACCGCGGCCGCGACGTCTCGGTCGTCCAGCTCCCCCACCGCTTCGCCCGCACGCTGCGCCGGGCCGGCGACGCCCTGCCCAGGGCCGACGTCCAGCAGGCCCGCGTGCTGCTCAACGAAGCCCGTGACGGCCACTCCGTCACCCTCTACGATGCCCCGGGCTTCACCAACACCGTCGTCGGCGACGTCCCCCAGAACGAGCTCCTCAAGCTCATCCCTGCCAGCCTGTAGATCCGAGGTGCTCCGCTACTTCAGCAGCTCTTCCATCTCGTCGATGGTGCGGGCGAAGAGGTCGTAGGTGGACTGGACGATCTCCGGGCTCGTGAAGTCGATGCCCGACTTCTGGAGGATCGAGAGAGGATAGTCGGAGCCGCCGGCCCGCAGCAGGTTCACGAACTGCTGCACCGCACCCTTCCTTCCTTCCTGGATCCGCTGCGAGAACACGATCGCGGCCATGAGCCCGGTCGAGTACTTGTACACGTAGAAATTGTAGTAGAAATGCGGGATGTAGGCCCACTCCATCTCGTCGTTCGGATCGATGGTGAAGCCCGGGCCGAAGTACTTCACGATGAGCTCCCGGTAGATCTCGCCGAGCCGCTCCGCGGTCAGGGCGCCGCCCTTCTCCACCTCGCCGTGGATGAGCTTCTCGAACTCAGCGAACATGGTCTGACGCGTGATCGTCAGGCGGATGTTCTCGAGCCGCTTGTTCAGCAGCACCAGCCGCTCCTCCTTGCCGGTCGCCTTCTTGAGCAGGTGGGCCAGCAGCATCTCCTCCTGGAACGTCGATGCGATCTCCGCCAGGAAGATCGGGGCGTCGGCCACCGAGTGCGGCTGAGACTGGCCGGACAGGAAGAAGTGCATGGCATGCCCGAACTCGTGTGCGGTCGTGAACACGTCGTCCAGCTCGTTCATGTAGTTCAGCAGGACGAACGGGTGCGTGCCGTACACGCCGTTGCAGTACGCTCCACCCTGCTTGGCCTTGCTGGGATACACGTCGGTCCAACCCGACCCCGGCTCGATCCCCTGCGACAGGATGGCCAGGTAGTCCGCCCCCATCGGTTTGAGGCTGTCCTTCACCAGCGTGACCGCCTCGGCATACGGGATCTCCTTGCGGAAGTCGGGGAGGAGCGGGTTGTACAGATCATAGTAGTGGATCGCGTCCAGCTTCATCAGCTTCTTGCGGAGCTCCACGTAGCGGTGCAGCGTCCTGGGCAGATTCGCTGCCGTGGTCGACAGCAGGTTCTCGTAGACCGACACCGGCACGTTGTCCGCATCCAGCGACATCTCCAGGGACGAGGCATACCCACGGGCCTTGGCCTCGAACACCGCGCCCTTGACCGAGGTCGCCAGAGAGGTGGCCAGCGTCATCCGGTAGTCCTTGAGCGTGGCGAAGTACGCTTCGACCGCGTTCTTGCGCACGTCCCGGCTGAGCGAGCCGCGGTACCGCGGGAAGGTCGCAGGCCCGAGCTTCACCTCGGCGCCCTGCTCGTCCCTGATCTTCGGGAAGTCCGCCTCCTCCATGAGTGCGTTCATCACGTAGTAGGGGCCGTCCCGCATGGGCAGGGTGAGCGCGACCAGGGCCTCTTCCCGGGGGGACAGCAGGTGCTGCGCCCGCCGCCTCAGGTCCCCGTACGGATGGTTGAAGCGGGAAAGCTCCGGCTTTTCCTTGACCATCTCCGCCCAGCGGGCCGTGTCCACCTTCATCAGCTCCGGATCGAAGAACGACGCGGTCTCCTGGATGCGCGCCGACAGCGTCGACACCCGGTCCCTGATCTCCTGGAGCTTCGGCTGGTCCATCGCCACCGACCAGCTCTGGAACGCATAGGCATCCAGAGCTTCGGTCTCGAGCCTGAGGCCGTCCAGCTTGTCCAGGCAGGCGAACGTCTCGGACGCGGACGTGCCCAGCTTTCCCTGACACATCGTCAGCTCCGGGATCTTCCCGGCGAGCGCGTCGAAGCCCTTCTCCCACGCATCGATCCCCGAGAACAGGACCGCAAGGCTCCACCGGTGGTTCTCCGGGATCTCGGAGCGGGGGGTCTCCGCAGACGGTACCCCCCCGTCCCCGGCCCGACAGGGCACCACCGACAAGCACGTCCACGCCGTCACTGCGGCCACCAACGCTTTCAGGAACATCCGATTCCGCATCTTCACCACCTCCATTGTTGTCCCGTTTCCACACCGTGATTCCGAGCCGCCCACGGCACATCTGCACGGCCCCTCCCGCGTGGTCGGGGCTGGGATCACGGCACATCCGCAGGGCCCCTTCCGCGTGGTCGGGGCTGGGATCACGGCACATCCGCAGGGCCCCTTCCGCGTGGTCGGGGCTGGGATCACGGCACATCTGCACGGCCCCTCCCGCGTGGTCGGGGCTGGGATCACGGCACATCTGCACGGCCCCTCCCGCGTGGTCGGGGCTGGGATCACGGCCCGTGTCCCAGTCGGGCGAGCAGGTCCTTCACGTCACCGGCGAAGATCCCCTTCCCCCCGGCAGCGCACCCGAGCCGGATGCCTTCCTTGAAGCTCCCGTGGTAGTCACTTCCTCCGGACACCAGCAGGCCCCGACGACGTGCGAATCCCAATGCCACCTTCGACCATTCCGACTTCATGTTCGGATGCCACACCTCGACCCCGTCGAAGGGAAGCCGCCCCAGCTCCTCGAGCCCCTGGAGGATGTCGTACCCCTCGCCGGTCAGGCTGTTGGGGTGCGCTGCGATTGCCAGCGCGCCGGCCTCGTGTATGGCCTCGACCACCTCCTCGGGCATCGCCTTGCGCTTCGGGACGTAGGTCGGGCACCCGGGAGTCAGCCAGCGGTCGAACGCCTCCTGGAGGCTCGCCACGTACCCCTTGTCCACGAGGATCCGGGCGAAGTGCGGCCGGGCGACGACCAGCCCACCCGCCACCCGGGCAAGCTCGTCCATGCCGATCTCGACCCCATGCTCCCGGAGCTTCTCCACCATCTCGACGTTGCGGCTGTTCCGCCGCCGCCGCATCCCTTCCAGGAACTCGCGGATATGCACCCGCCCCGCGGGGGACAGCCCCATGGCCAGCACGTGGAGCTGCCGTCCGGCAAGCGTCGTCGAGAGCTCCGCAGCGGCGATCCCGACGATGCCCGCGTCCCGGCAGCCGGCCTCGAACCGCTCCAGCCCGTCCACCGTGTCGTGGTCGCACAGGGCCAGCACCGAGATCCCTTCCCGCTTCGCCAGGTGCGGGAGATCTTCGGGAGCATCGGTTCCGTCCGAAGCGGTCGAGTGCACATGCAGGTCGACCAGTGCCCGTGCCGCCAATCGGGGGATTCGCCCCTGACCCTCGCTCCGGCCACCATCGACCATCGACCATCGACCATTCGGCGACTGCATGTCTCCTGTCATTCGCTGCTCCGACCTTCCGGATCGTCGTAGCGCACCAGCGGCGGCTTGACCCTGCGTACTCCGCCGCGAGGGGTATCCACGTCCCCTTCGTACCGGGGAATCACGTGGAGGTGGCAGTGAAACACGGTCTGTCCCGCAGCCGCCCCGACGTTCGTCCCGATGTTGTATCCGGCCGGGGCGTGCTCCCTCTCGATCAGCGCCTTGACCAGCCCGATCACGGTCCACATGTCCGCCAGCTCCTCGGGCGTGCATTCGAACAGGTCCCTGCGGTGCTCCACGGGCACCACCAGGGCATGTCCTGGATTCACCGGGAACGCATCCCAGAGCGCTGCCGCCCGTCCGTGGCGGACTACGTAGCGATCGCCGGCAGCGCAGAATGGGCACTTCTCAGGCATGCGCCCCCCTCCTCGTCGGCAGGCGAGTATAGCCCCCCGGCACCGGAAAACAACCGTCACTTGCGTCTGGACCGCTCGGTTCGGATGTCCTATGATGAGGACATCGTGAGGTGACCCATGAGATCGGCAGCTCTTTCCCTGTGCATCGCCCTTTCCGCAACCCTGCTGTTCGCGTGTCGAGGCAAGGAGGAGGAACCGGCCCCCAAGGGGGTCGAGCCGGCCGCCCAGGCCCGAAGCGCCGCGGTGGAGGAGGCCGAGCAGAAGCTCCGGGCGCTCGAGGCCGAGCAGCAGGCCCTCCAGGAGAAGCTCGCCCGGCTCCGGGACCGGGCGGAGATGGCCGCTGAGCTGGAAGAGGAGCTGGGCATCCTCAAGCGGGAGCTCGACCGTTCCCGGATCGCCACGGCCCAGGCCGAGGAGGCCTTGCGCAAAGCCCGCGTCTCGGCTGCCGCCCCCGGCGAGACCGTGGGGGCAGGAGCTGCGGCCCCTTCTGCCGATGCCGAAGTCCCGCAGCCCGGAACCGAGCCGGGCGGGACCCCGCTGCCTGATGTCGCGGGCGCGGGCCAGCCGGCGAACCCGCCCCTTCCGATCGACTCGAAGCCGCCGGAAGGTGGCGATGCAGCCTCCGCCGGAGGAGCCCAGGATGCGGAAAACGTCGTGCTGGCCCCACCCGTGGGGCAGCTCGCACTGCTCGAGATGAAGACGGCCGCATCGGTAGACCGCGAGGGCCGGCTCCCGGTCCAGGAGCAGACCACATTCGCGGCGGGACAGTCCGACGTCTACGTCTGGCTCCACCTTGCCAACGCCGCGCCCGACGAGACCCGGGTCGTGGTCGGCTGGTTCAAGGGAGACAAGGAGATCTCCAACATCGAGCTCAAGGTCGCGGGCAACATGAAGCGCTGGCGCACCTGGGCCCACACCCGTCCGCCCAAGCATGCGGCCGGCGAATGGCGGGTCGAGGTCCGCGACCTTGCGGGCAACGTCCTCGGCTCACGACAGTTCCTTGTCCAGTAGCCCTTCCTTTGACACAAGTTTGAATAGCCAGGTGCTTCAGCCGTTGATCGGCCTCTTTGCGTCGAGTTGGAGGCTGGCCATGAACAAGGTCGGTGCAGTGCTCTTCGCAGTCGTGCTCGCAGCGGCCTGGGGCGGTGCGTCCCCGCCCGCCCAGGCGCGCGGAACCATCCTTCTCCTCGAAGGGGGGGGAGGAATCGGCGTGACCGACAACTCCGAGTCGGTCCGGTTCTGGCAGGCCGCGTTCGGAGTCGGCGGCAAGCTGCGGGGATTCCCGCCACGGTTCTACTTCCTCGTGGATTACAGCGGCGACGTGCTCGACTCGACGCTCAGTTCCCCCGCCGGCGTGGCCGACCGAACGCTCATCGACCACCTGCTCCTGTTCGGGCCGCGCCTCTACCTGCCCCTGAACCCACGCATCCGCATCTACTTCCAGGGGCTGCTCGGCGCGTTCTGGTCCCAGTCCGACTGGCTCGTCAACTCGGTCGAGCCCTACCAACCCGACGACAGGGGCATGGCCGCCAAGTTCTCGGCCGGCCTGCAGTTCCGCCCCGTTCGGGCGCTCTCGATCGGGGTCGGCGTGGACCGTGTCGTGTTCTGGGGGCGCGAGCAGGATCCCGCTGTAGCCGCAATGACCGGTTTCGGCGCCGATGCCGACGACGCGGACCAGACCCGCTTCGGCGGCACCATCGCCCTGCATTTCTGATCGCAGGAGGGAACCATGTCGACCACCAGAACGGTGCTCCTGGCGCTGCTCCTGCTCCTGCTTCCGGGGACCTGTCTCGCTGCCGGAGTGATGGTCGGTGACGGCGATGCGCTCGTGACCCAGAGCCTCCCGGGACAGCCGGACAAGTGGATCGGGAAGGAGGTCTCCGTCCTGGGGGCCTACGCAGAGAACGTCGGCAGCGGCGGCCACTCCACCGTGTTCCGCTTCCAGTTCGTCCGGCCCGATGCCAAGGCCGTGGCCTATGCGGTCTTCACCCTCCCTCCGGGGGCTTTTGCGGGCAGCTTCCCGGTCGGTCTGACAGGATCCGGCCTCATCTACTACGAGGTGAATCCGGAAAACCCGGGGCAGAAGCTGTTCATCGCGGACCACGCCTCGGGGGAGATCGCTGTTTTTTCTCCCTCGGCGTGACGCAGGAGTCCGGCAGGAAAGACGATCCCTCCGACAATGATGCCCGTGAGATTTCTGACGCTTCTGTGTGGTTTTATGGACGCGGAGACCTGTCAAAAGTGGAATATTACTACGACCCGTACTACGACGAGGTGTACTATTACGATCATACCTATATCGTATATGACGACGGCTGCACCGGCGGGCCGGACGACTACGACGATTCGGAGTACTACGACGACTCGGACTACTACGACAGCGGCGGAGGGGACTACTCCGGGGATTCCTGCGATGGGGACGTGTATGACGACGGCGGCTCCTCGGGTTCGTCCGACTGGGGCGACAGCTCGAGCAGCGATTCCTCGTGCGACTACGACGACACCTCGGGCGACTCGGACAGCTCGAGCTCGTCGAGCGGCAGCGGCGACAGCGGCTGGGAAGGGGACGACTGGGCCGAGTCGAGCAGCTCCACGTCGGACGACGACGACAGCGACTGGGAGGGGGATACCTGGCGGATGAGGGGCATGTCCTGGTTCGCACCCCTTGGGAAGCTGGCGCACTCGCACCGGCGGGTGATGAAGCTCATGCCTCTGCTGGCGGGACTTGCGGTGATCGGATTGCTGCGACGGTTCGGGAGACGCTTTACTTCCGCTTGCGGGTGCTGACGGACTTCTGCATCTTCTCTTCCAGCTCGGAGAAGAGGAACGGCTTGTCGACGTAGTCGTCGGCGCCGTACAGCGGCGAGGTCATCTCGTTCAGGTTGGGGCCTATGGCGGTCAGCATGATGATCGCGACGTCGTCGAACTCCCGCTTGTTGCGCAGGTACTTGCACAGCTCCCAGCCGTTCATGACGGGCATCATGACGTCGAGGAGGATGACGTCGGGCTTCTCGACCAGTGCGACCTCGAGCCCCTCTTCGCCGTTGATGGCTTCGAGCACCTCGTGTCCCTGCTTGGTGAACCGCTCCCGGACGAGCCGGATCTGGTTGATGTCGTCATCCACAACGAGGATCTTCATGACGCCCCCCATGCTGCTTCGAGCCTGCAAGGGAGTTGTAGTACACGCCTCCGGGGAAGTCAAAGCAAAAGTCAGGAACGACCTCACACCGCTTCGGACCGCTCAGGATTTCCTACCGTTTGATTCGCGCCCGCTGCATCATCGCGCTTGCGGTGCGACCACGAACGGAGATAAGGTCGGGGATGTTGTAGAGGACCATATCGATGGAGGAACCCGGATGTGCAGGAATCTGACGGTCGTGTGGGTGCTGGCGGTCATGGTGCTCTTCTCTTGGGGCTGCAAAGAGTCCTGCCCCATTTGTGAGAGCTACGTCAAGGCAGTCAAGGAATGCGTCAAGGAGAATGCTCCGACTGCGACGGCCCTGGACGATGAGAAGGCAATGTGCCTCAAGGCCTGCGCCCAGAAGGAGGCCACGCAGGACAAGCAGAAGCGGGCCGAGATCACGGAGATGTTCATGAAGCCGCAGACCTGCGTGCTGGAATACGAGGGCAAGGGCTGCGAAGCTTTCGTGACGTGCCTGAAGGGCCTCGGCAAGTAGTTTGCCGTTTGACCGATCGAGTGCGACGCAGGAACTGGTCGAGGGTGTGCCTGTCGTGACCGCGGCCAGCCACCGCACCTGCACGTAGCGGGCGCACTGCGGCCGGGCGGCGCCGCCTCGCCGCCGACCGAGTGATTCCCCTCCTCCGCTGGGCCGCCCTCTTCTCTCGGGTGGCCGGAGACATCCTCCAGTTGCTTCTCGACCCGGAGCCATCTTTCGCGCGACGCCTCATCGCCACGCTCATCTCGACGAGAACGTTCCGGTCGGGTTGGCCGGCCTCGTCATCGAGCCGACGGGGCCTCGGTCAGCAGGTTGCGCACCACGACGGTGGTCAGCACGACGACCAGCGCGAGTCCCACGACCAGGGAGGCCAGGAAGAGGAAGAACATGGTCCACTGCGGATGAACGGGCACCCTGCCCGTGGAAAAGACCGGCTCGAGCCAGGCGATCCGCAGAAGGTCCCTGAGAATGACGATTGTCGCCAGCCCGCCCGCAGTCGTGAGCGTCGCCAGAACGGGAAGGAGGAACGAACGGGTCCGGGTGGCCGCAAACACCAGGACCGTCGCGACCAGGAACAGGGCCACACCTGCGGCTCCCACGGGGACCAGCAGCGGCGCCTCCCGAAGCCGGCCCAGCACCTCCTCGGGAATCCGCGTGACGAACCAGGCACCGGACAGAACGGTCGCAGCGAGGGACACCAGGAAGGCCTTGAGCCCGAGCGCCTGGAACGTCCTCCCCCGACCCGGTCCGGACGGACCGCCATCCCCCTCGGATGCCCGCACACGACGTTGCGGCTCCGGCCCGCCTTCTCCCTGGTCGTCCGGGCCGCCTTCTCCCTGGTTGTCCGGCCCGCCTTCTCCCGGGTCGTCCGGGCCGAATCGGCCCCGGCCCCGCAGGAACGCTCCGGCCAGCAGCAGGCCGAGCCCGGCCACGGCGAGGGCCGGCGACAGGAAGGTGAACAGGCGGGGAACCACGGTCGGGTTCCGCATGTTGAGCGACTGCCCGTCGGGCCGCATCGCGTAGGTCAGCATCCACTGGTCCGGCTCCTGCATCAGCGTGAAGTTGTTCACGTAGAAGAACCCGATGCTCAGCATGGCCAGCAGGGCCACCAGCAGCCAGATCCACTGAGGTCGCGGGGACCGAACCCGCGTCAGCTTGTGCAGGTAGAGCAGCCCGTAGGCAACGATCAGCAGCGGGACCACCAGGATCCAGTGCGCTCCGATGATCACGGACGAGCTGTAGAAGAGCTGGCCGTAGATCACCTGCACGAACAGGAGGGGCGGGATGCCCAGCGTCACCAGGTACGAGAACCCCAGCGTCAGCCCGCCGCCGAGGTACCGGGACAGGCTCTCCGCACAGGTGGGCCGCCGGACCCGGACCCAGAGCCACAGGATCATCCCGCCCAGCGTGAAGTGCAGCGCCAGGAAGTGCAGCGTCAGGGTCAGGTAGGCCAGGGCCCGCAGCAGCTCGACCGGAATCGGGTAGCCCAGCGGATCGGCCGGAGGCAAGGGCAGCGCATCCCACAGTCCGGTGGCCAGGAGGAGATGGTTCATGGCATCACTTCCCGGGTTTCCCCTCCGTCACTGCGCCGGCGACCATCCGCCTGCGCTTCGGCCAGGATCTCGGCCGCGCCCACGTTCTTCCCGTGCAACGACTGGATGTAGGACGAGATCGCGGCCCGGTCCTCCGCTGTGCCGACGAACGGCGGGGGCACCCCCTGCTGGTCCATGGTCTCGAGCCACTTGAAACCGGAAAGCGGGGTCCAGGACTCGGTCCGGGGAATGATCCCGCGGTAGCCGCTGCGGGTATGGCAGCTTGCGCACTGGAGCCGGAACGCCCACTCGCCATGCTGCGGCGTCAGCGGGACAACGTCCGGATCCCAGCGGGTCAGCGACAGGTAGGGCTGCTGCCGGTATCCGGCTTCCGCTGCCTTGTGCTTCCAGAGCGAGTTCGAGTACAGCGTGTCGTAGATGACATAGGGCTTGCGGGCCAGCTCCCGGGCAAACTCCCCGCCCAGGAAGCCGATCTGAGCGACCACGAACAATGCCATGGCCCCGGCAACCCCCAGCGCCCTCGGCCGCACCTGGTAAAGCAGCGATCCGAGCACGAGAAGGGTCCCTGCCACGCCGGCAGCGACCGCAAACAGCGTCATGACCTCGAGCCGGCCCCCGCCCAGCCCCGTCGCCCCCGCTGCCATCAGCCTTGCCGTGTTGGATGGCAGCGTCTTCCAGTACCAGTAGGACAGCCCGGGCAGAAGCAGCGCCGCGGGCAGCACCCATCGACTGCAGAAGACCACGATCCGCTCCTTGAGCCCCCCCTCTTCCTCCAGCCGGGCAGCCACCAGCAACCCCCCGAGACCTGCAACCAGGAACATGACCAGCGTCCGGATCAGCAGCGACGGGAGATACCCCGGGTTGAAGAAGCCGGCCGCCATGTCCCGGTTCTCGATCGTCCACCCGCCCGGAGTCAGCATGAACGTCAGGATCCCGTTGATGACGAACAGCGACCCCCACGCGATGACGAAGTAGAGCCCGGCCAGCGCCACCTGGAGCCTGCGGCTGTTCTTCCGCCACCCGTAGTAGTACAGGTACAGCAGCGTCAGCTCGACTAGAAACAGAACCCACTCGATCGCCCAGGCGAACACGAACTGGTGGATGAGCAGGCTCGTACCCTCCGGGCTGGCAAGCTGGATCGAGAACCAGATCCCCACGCCCGTCATGGCTCCGAATACCGTCGTGTAGACCAGGAAGAAGGTCGCGTACTTGTGCAGCCACTCCCGGATCCGCTCGCCGTCAGGCTGGCGATCCGACCAGAGCTCGGCCACGAACAGAAGAGCCCCGCCCCCAATGGCGAAATGCGAGATCAGCACGTGGATGATGGCGATGATGGCCACCACCATCCCGGCCCCCAGAAACGGGACGTCCCAGACCGGGTAGTTCATGGCTCCTCCCATGGGGTCGGCGCGGCACGGAACACCGGAGTCATGGTCGTCCTCCTCAACTCACCATACCCCAGACCGTCATGGCCACGAGGTACACCAGGAATGCGACCCCGACCCGAGTCGCCACCCGCCCCCGACGGTCCGCCGGCACGCTGCGATCCACGAACGGCACGACCAGGAACAGGACCGGAATCAGCCCGGTCAGCGCCATCCCCAGGAGCTCGAGGCTGCCCGGGAACAGCTTCAGCATCTGGAACGGGACCATGAAGTACCATTCCGGCTTGATCCCCTCCGGCGCGGCTGCCGCCGGGTCGGCCTCGGGAGCCAGCACCCTCGGAAACAGTGCGCTCAACGCCACCAGCAGCGCGGCCAGTGCCATCCAGATCGGAATCTCGTTGACCAGGTACTCTGAGAAGAAACGGTGGTACCTCTTCTGCTCGGGAGGGAGCGCACGGAAGGAATCGGGCTCGCTCACCCCCTGCACCTGGACGAAGAACAGGTGGACCGAGAGAACGGCCAGGAGCAGCAGCGGCAGCACCACCACGTGCAGCGGATAGAACCTGCCGATGGTATCCACCGTCACGTCCGGACCGCCCCTTGCCAGTCCGGCGATCCAGGTGCCAAGCAGCGGCATCTTCTCCAACTCGCTGATGCCCACGCGGGTGGCGAAGAAGGAGAGGTCGTCCCACGGCAGCAGGTAGCCGGAAAACCCGAGGAACATCGTGGTCCCCAGCAGTGCCAGTCCGGTCAGCCAGGTGAGCTCCCGTGGCGGCCGGTACGCCTTCATGAAGAACGTGCTGAACAGGTGCACGAACAGCGCCAGCAGCATCAGGTTCGCGCTCCAGTGGTGGATGCTGCGGAGGAGACCGCCAAACGGGATCTCCATGACGATCCTCTGCACCGAGGACCAGGGCTGGCTCGGGCTGTAGTAGACCATCAGGAGCACGCCGGTGACGATCTGCACAACCAGGAAGAACAGCGCCATCGAGCCGATGGTGTACCAGAAGCTGTGCCGGTGTCTGGGGACCTTCTTTTTCGAGAGGAACTCCACCAGCGGCCAGACGGGTAAACGACGAAAGAAGGCCCGGCCGAGCTTTCCGGTCACGGTATCCGCAGGGGGAAGAGCCTCTTCGGCCTCGGGTGGAATCGTCACGAAGCGGGAGTCCGAGAAGCGCTCTTCCGCCTCGGGAGGAATCGGCACGAAGCGGGGGTCCGAGGAGCGCTCTTCGGCCTCGGGAGGAATCGGCACGAAGCGGGGGTCCGGGGAACGCTCTTCCCGGCCCGCAGCAACGGGAATGCCGGGATCACGACGGGTATCGTCCACGGTCATCCCTCCTGCTTCCGGTCGGTCGGGGCCACATAGAGCACGCCGTTCTCCTCGAACACACGAAGGGGTGTCAGCGGCCTGGGAGGCGGTCCGGCGACGTTCTTCCCGCCGAAGTCGTACATGCCGCCGTGGCAGTGGCAGAAGATCCTGTCTCCCGCGAAGTTGACGTTGCAGCCGGCGTGCGTGCACTTCGAATCGAACGCCCGGAGCTCCCCCTCGGGAGTCCGCAGCACGATGCATCCCCGCTGTCCGTACGAGCCGTTCGCTCCGGACCCCGGAGCGGCCACGTCGGCCGGCGAGACCTTCTTCACCAGGGCTCGCCCTTCCTCCCCGAACGGGTCGGGTGCGGGTCTGGGCGCCAGGTACCGATAGATGGGGTACGCGGCCAGCCCCAGCCACGCCAGCCCGAGCCCGCCGGTCACCCAGAGGAACCGCCGGCGACCCCGGTCGACCCCCTGCCTGCCGCCAACTTCGTTCTGTGCAACCCCGCTGCTGCGCCGGACCTCCCCGGCCTTGTCCGCATCCGTCATTGGCTCCCCCCTCCGGAGGACTTCTCTCTCTCCCCCTCCGGAAAGCCCTCTCACGCTGCCGAATGTAGACACGCCGGAATGATCTGCCAAGAGGGAAACGATTGACGCGCACGCGGACGTCGACTAGAGTGATTTGGCCTTCTGGAGAATCGCGAGAGACGGAGGTGCGCATGAAAGGGCTGAGACGATTCGTGACGATCTGGCATGTGGCGCTCGTGCTTCTGGCATGCAGCGTGGTGGCGATGGCGCAGTACGAGCCGGCAGAGGACCAGTGGCAGGGCGGAGACGCACAGGCCAACTGGGGGGAGAACCAGTACGGCCAGAAGTGGGGCGGGAACTACGGAGGAGACTCCTGGCAGGAGCTCGAGAAGCAGCGCAAGGAGATCCTCAGGCGGCTCCCCGACGAGCCCGACCTGCTCATCAACCTCACCGACGAGCTGATGCCTGCAACCCCGGACCTCACGGCGCTCGGGCGCAAGGGGACTCGGGCCCTGGTGAGAGGCCTGCTCGACAACGCGTCCGACGGCATCCGGCAGACGTGCGCATCGGTGCTGGCCCAGGTACGCGACCCCGAGGCCGCCTCCGCACTGATCGATGCCCTGGCCGACCGCAACGAGATGGTCCGCATGCAGGCGCTCATCGGTCTGGGCAACCTGGCGGAACCCGGATTCGGACCCCACTTCGTCAAGCGCATCGAGGACCCCGAGGAGACCTACGTCGTCAAGAACGCTGCCGTCACCGCCATCGGCGACGTGGGCTATTCCAAGGCGATGCCGCTGCTGATGAAGCTGGTCAAGGCCGATGATCAGACCTATGCCTGGACCGCGCTGGCAGCGATGTGGGACATGCGCAACAAGGCCGGCCGCGGCGACCTCGTCGACGCCTTCCTCTATGTGCTCAAGAAGGAGACCGGCAGCGGCAGCCAGGTCGTCGAATACCTCGGCGAGCTCAAGGCCGAGGAAGCTTCCGACCTGCTGGCGAAGTTCTTCGTCGGCCGCGACGTCCACACCAAGAACCGGGTCATCCTGGCCCTGGGCAAGATCGGCAGCTCCGGTGCCCGCAAGATGCTCAAGGACGTCATGAAAACGACCCAGACCGCCCGGCACCTGAACAACGCTGCCATTGCGCTGGCCAAGCTGGGCGACCGCAAGGAGGTCATCGGGATCCTCGTCGGCCTGCTCCAGGACCGCAAGGCCTACATGCGGATCAACGCAGCCTTTGCCCTGGGCGAGATCGAGGCGTCCGAACCCGCAGCGGTCGAGGGCCTCGTCACGGCCCTGTCCGACCCCAACGACTTCGTCCGCTCCGAGGCCGCCGTAGCCCTCGGCCGGATCAAGGCCGCGTCGGCAGCGCCCAGGCTCGAGGAGCTGGCCAACGGAACCAACCCGTTCGTCGCGCTCGACGCGGTCATCGCACTCAACCGGATCGACTTCGGCAAGTACCGCCAGCTCATCTTCGACAAGCTGCTCGTGCACAAGGAACCCAAGTTCGCACGGATCGTGTCCCGCGGAATCCGGTTCCTCGCCGAGCAGAAGGACCCGGCAGCCCTCCCGTACCTGCTGGCCTTCCTGAGGCAGCCCTCGGGAAACTACGGCGACACGCTGCAGCTCCTGGCCCCCTACGCGGCGGACCAGCTTTCCGACTTCCAGACCAGCATCCAGTACCTGGTCCACACCTGCTCCTACGACTGCTTCGGCACGCTGATGCGCAACCTGCGCGACTGGAAGCTCGGCGCCGTCGCACCCGCACTTCTCGAGCGCCTGTACCGGATGTACTACCTCTACGACAAGGAGACCGCCTACTTCACCATCGGCAAGGTGGGCAGCAAGGAGCTGACGGCCCGCATTGCGGGGATCCAGGAGACCTCCAACGCACTCAAGCTCTACCAGCAGTTCGCATTGGCGAACCTGGGCGACGAGGCCGCGCTCCAGAAGCTCGTGGACGTCGTCCGTGACGGCAATCTCGAGGACAAGCGGGATGCCGCATTCCTCCTCGGCTCCATCGATGTCGAGGCGGTCGTGCCCAAGCTGGCCGAGCTGATGGAGAAGGGCGACGCGTTCACCTCGCTGACCGCCACCGCCGCTCTCGTCGGTCTGGCCCACGCACCGGCCTTCGACCGCCTGTACAAGGTGATGAAGGACGGTACTCCCTCCCTGGCTGCCGAGGCGACTCGCGTGTTCATGATCTCGCCCAGCAAGAAGGTCGACGAGTATCTCGCCAAGGCGGCAGGCAGGGAATCCGACCTCGTGACCAAGCGCCGCTGCGAGGAGATCCTCTACCAGCGCCAGCCGAAGGAATTCCGCTAGCGGGGCGGCGGGGAACGCCCGGGGCGGCGGGGAAGGCCCGGGGCGGCGGGGAAGGCCCGGGGCGGCGGGGAACGCCCGGGGCGGCGGGGAGGGCAATAGGACGAATAGGACGAATAGGACAAATAGGACGAATAGGACCCGCCGCCTTGGGTGAGAAGCCTCCATGGCAAAGGATCTGCCGGAACGCCCGGGCCGACGAGAAGACCGGGGTGATGAGAAGCCTGGGGCGACGAGAAGCCCGGAGCGACGAGAAGACCGGGGTGATGAGAAGCCTGGGCCGACGAGAAGACCGGGCCGACGAGAAGACCGGGGTGATGAGAAGCCTGGGTCGGCGGGGCCGACGTCCGATGTTTCCTCGTCCCTCCTCCTCTTCCTGATCCCTGCGGTGGCGGTGGCCGCGTTCCCGTTCTTCTCCTCGTTTGCGCCGGCCAAGGCGCTCGTGGCAGGGGGGGGGCTTGCCGGGGCGCTGGTGTGGAGGAAGAGGCGCGGGCCAACCGCCTTTGCTCGAAGCTTCGGCCCGACCTTCTCGACCCTTGTGCTGGCCTTGCTCTACCTGGTCGTATCGCTGCCGTCGCTCCTGTTCCCGCACGCGAGGGGAGCGGCCCTGCACGCTGCGCACCTCGACCTGGTCGGGGTGGCGGTGTTCCTGGTGGCCCGCGGTGCGGCCCTCCAGGAGCGGTTTGTCGAGCGGCTGGCAGGGTGGGGGAGCATCGCCATTCTGCTGGTGGCGGTCCCCGCCGCTATCGAGTTGATTCTCGGGCGGCCCGTGCTCGGCTACTCGCTGCTTCCGGGCGGAACCACGCTCGGCAACCCCGACTTCGCGGCCGAGCTCGTTGCGGTGCTCCTGCCCGCTGCCGCTCTGGGGCTGGCCGACTTCCGGCGCTCCGGCCCGGATCGTCCGCCGCCCTCTTCGCCTCGCTGGACGGCGTGGATGAGCCTGGCCGCGGTTGCCGCCGCCCTCCTCCTCCTCGCACTGATCCCCTCGGTGACCGCGCGGCTGGCCGTGGGAGCCACGCTGCTCCTGGCCCTCCTCTGGCTTGCGAAGCCCCTCGTGGGAGGGTGCTCCGCGACCGACCCCACGCCGGATCGGCCTCGGAAGTCTCGCGTGGGAGGGTGCTCCGCGACCGACCCCACGCCAGATCGGCCTCGGAAGTCTCGCGTGGGAGGGGGTGCCGCGCCCGCCCCCCTTGTCTTCGCAATCCTCCTCGCTGCAGTGGCCGCAGCGGTCGTCCTCCTCTGGGGCGAGGGCCGGTTGCATCTCTACCGGACCGCGCTCGACTGCGCGCTGGAGCACCCCTGGACCGGCCACGGTGCCGGGGGGTTCTCGGGCTGCTTCCTGGAGCAACAGGCGGAGCGGGTGGCTGCGGACCCTGCGCTCCTTCCTTTCTGGACGAATGCGCGCCATGCGCACGACGAGTGGCTTCAGCTCTGGGTCGAACGGGGGATCCTGCCCCCCCTCGTGCTGGTGCTGCTCTTCGGGGTCGCTTTTCTGCGAAGTCTGCTCGGACGCGGACGGCAGCTCTGGGTCGCAGCGGGCATCCTGGCCGCGGGCCTCTGTGCATCGGGCTCGGTGACGCTGGCGCACTACCCTGGCCGGATCGTGACGTTCCTCTGGCTCGGCCTGGCCTGTGCTCCCATCCTGCAACGGAAGGAAGGAAGCGATGAACGGCCCGACATGCCGGACCCCTCGACTTCGCTCCTTTCGAAGGGGCCTGTCCTCGACTCTGAGGGCCGAACCCCTCAGGCCCGGACTCGAAGAGAACAGCCCTTCTCGGGGCCTGTAAAAGGCGGGGAAGGCGTGGCGGACATGTCGCTCGCAGCGTGGCCGGTCGCGTTCTTCCTCGTGCTGGCTCCGCTCTGGTCCGCGGGCATCGATGCCCTCTACGTCCGAGGCGAATACCGGCTGGTGCTGCAGCTCGAAGGCTCGCATGCCGGTGCTTTGCTGCACCAGGGGCAGGTTCTGGCGGATTCCGGGAATATGGAGGAGGGTTGCGGACTTGTAGAGCAGGCCCTGGAGGCCTCCCCCGACATCGGCACCGCGGTCATCGCCGGCGTGTGTCGGGCGAGGAACGGTGAGCTGGAGGAGGGCGTCCGACACTTGGAGACCGCAACGCGCTGGCATCCCAGATTCGGCACCGCGTACGCGAATCTCGCCGAGGTGTACCGTCTCGCAGGCCGCCAGGAGGAGGCGTGGCGACACATCACCCGCGCCCTCAGCCTGTGGCCGGGACGCAAGGATTTCCAGCGAATCCGCAAGGCCGTCTGCAGGAACAATCCGTTTTGTTTGCCTGCCCCGCCCGCGCCGCGGTATGATTCGGTCCGCCCGACCGGGTCTGACAGGACGAATCTACCGAGGTAGACCGATGCTCCAGGTTATCGACGTGTGCGTTGAGCTCGAATCCGTGGCCGCCCGCCTCTACAACTCCTTCCGCACCGCCCCGTTCTCCAATGAGGAGGCGACCGCTGCGTTCGACCGCCTCGTTGCCGAAAAACGGGAGCGGATCGAGCAGTTCCGGATCGTCCGCGGAGGCTTCGAGGCCGGGCTTGTCCCCTCGGCGCTTCCCTCGCCCGACATCACCCTCTCCCGACTGAAGTGGAAGCTCGACCAGGTGTATGCCCTGGCCAAGGAGACCCCGGCCGGGCTCGATGCGGCCGTCGCCATGGCACTTCGGGCGGAAGCCATGCTCATGGACCAGGATTCCCTCAGAATCCTCAAGCTCAACGACCTGTACGGGCTGGAAAAGTCGAAGGAGGACAGCGGCGTCCCCGCCCTGACGGCGTTGCGCAGACTGGGTGACACGGTCGGACGCACCCTGGCCGCTTTCGCAGAAACGCTGGTCGACCTCTACGATGCCCGGCAGAAGCTCTGGGAGCGGGAAGACCAGGATCCCGTCACCGGCGCCAGGGCCCGCAAGGTGCTCTTCCAGCACGGCCGCTTCCTTCTCGACTGGGCCGTGAGGTACGACCGGCCCGTCGGCCTCCTCCTGGTCCGCGTCGATGACAGCGCTTCCCTGGTCGGACAGTTCGGCCATGCGTTCTATGATTCCGCCCTGGCCGCAGTCAGCAACCGGCTGAGGACCGTCTGCCGGCGGACCGACTGGATCATGCGCAACGGCCCCGACAACTTCGCGGTCCTCGTGCTCGGAACACCGCGGACGGGCCTTCGCGTGCTTGCCGCAAAGATCCTCCAGCAGATGAGCTCCACCCGCTTCCTCGTCTCCGGGAAGAGCTTCCCGCTCACCGCCTCCATCGGTCTTTGCTGCTACCCCGCACCAGGGCTCGAAGAACCCTCGGTCGAGCTCATGCTTCAGCTCGCCGAGCGGGCCCTCGCCAAGGCACACGAGGTCGGCGGCAACTGTTGCATCGAGTCCGAGCCCGGACAGCCCGAGGAGGGAAGCTGAGCGCCCCGGAACGACGCTTGACGGCCCGGGGCTTTTCCGGTAGAAGCGCTGGCGCTTGAAGATACGACCATTCCCGGCTGCACTGCGGTCGGACTTTCTGATGGAGTCGCTCATGAGATGTTTCGCGCGGGTTGCCTTGGTGGGTTTCCTCTTTGCCGCGGTCGCTCTCGTGCACGAGGCAACAGCCTCGGCTCAGCCCAAGATCGGCGTCGTCGACCTTCAGCTTGCGGTGGCCTCCACCAAGCAGGGGAAGTCGGCCAAGGAGAAGCTGGAGAAGCTCACCGCCCAGAAGCAGAAGGAACTCGACACCAAGGTCGAGAAAGTACAGAAAATGGAAGAAGAGATGCAAAAACAGATGCCCCTCATGTCTGATGCGGGCAAAAAAGATATGCTGGAGAAGTACAGAAAGGAGATGATGGATCTCCAGAAGCTGTACGTCGACAACCAGACATCGCTGGCCAAGAAGAAGGCCGAGCTGCTCGAGCCGATCCTCAAGAAGATGGGGGAGGTCATCCAGGACCTTGCGCTCAGCGAAGGGTACACACTCATCCTGGACCGGTCGGAAGGCACCGTGCTCTACTTCCAGCCCTCGTTGGACGTGACTCCGGAAGTCATCAAGCGCTACAACCAGGCGAAGTGATGCCGCCCCTGCAACGCCTCCTGGCCATCCTGCCGATCCTGCTGACCGCGCCATGTGGCTGCGGGTCCCGGGAGGTGGCGGAGCCCGTGATCACGCGAGAGCCGCTGAATCTCTCAGCGGAGCGACCGGCCGACGGGAGCTCCACGGCAGCGGTCCCGCCCAGGTTCCTCAGCAGCGAGGAGCTGACGCTGAAGCTCTCGGCCCCGGTGCGTGTGGAGCTCCCCCGGCCGGTCGAGGACGCTCCGGCCGAGCCCGTGGTGGTCGAGGAGGTCGAGCCGAACGACGAGGCCGCGTCCGCTACGCAGGCCTTCGTGCCCGGCAGCGTGAAGGGACAGGTGAGCCCGAAGGAGAAGAAAGGGGCGTTGGACCACGACTGGTACCGCCTCGACGTGGACCTGGAGCATCCGCGGGTGATGCAGCTCGACCTGTCGCCGGCCGGCGAGCTGGATCTCACGCTGGAGCTGTACCGTGAGGGGCTCAAGGGGCGCGAGCTCCTGGTCTCGCTCGACAACGGAGGCAAGGGGCGCGGTGAGAAGCTCCCCAACTTCCGCCTGGCCAACGGGCAGTACCTGGTGCACGTGTTCCCTGTGGGAAAGAAGGTATCCGTCGAGAAGGCCAGCCCATACACGCTCACGCTGGTCTTGGAAGATGCCAGGGCCGGGGTCGAGACAGAGCCCAACGACGACCACCTCAAAGCCGAGATGCTGGCCCTGCCCGGTACCGTCACGGGCCTGATGCAGAGGACCGAGGACCAGGACTGGTTCCAGGTGGATCTCCTGAAACTGACGCCCGGGACGAGCCGGCTGGCGCTCGAGCTGCTGCCGCCCGTGGGGGCCGGGCTCGTGCTCACGGTCTTCACGCAGACCCGTGAGGAGCTGCTGTCGGTGGCAACGGGGAAAGGAAAGAAGATCGTGGTCCCGAACGTGGCGATCCTCGACGGCTCCCCTTCCTACTACCTCCGTGTGTCGGCACCGGAAAAGAGCAAGCCGATTGCCGGGGAGTACACGCTCAAGGCCGTGGTGGAACCGCTGAAGGAGAGGACCGAGGTCGAGCCCGACGGCACCCCGGAACAGGCGATGCGGCTGTTCCTGGAAGAAGCACTGTCGGGGTGGCTGCCCTACGAGGGGGACGAGGACTGGTTCCGGATCGAGCCGCCCGACCTGGGGCTGCTGGGCCAGGCAGCGTCCCACGACGATGCCGACGGATCTCCGGACGGGGATGCGGGGGGGACCGGCGGGCCGACGCCCGCAACGGGGGGGACTGGCGGGCCGACGCCCGGAACGGGGGGGACCGGCGGGCCGACGCCCGGAACGGGGGGGACCGAGTTCGCTGCCGGTGCCTCCGGGGCTGCTCCGCCCCAAGAGGAGGAGAGGCCGGCGTTCAGGCTCCAGGTCAGCGGCGTGCCGGGCATCAACTCCGTGATCGAGCTGTTCGAGGAGGACGGCCAGGCGCCGCTCGGCCGCTACGACGCGGGCGGCAAGGGGGAGGGAGAGCTGATCCCCAACCTGGCGCTGCCTGTCCACCCGATCCTCGTGAAGCTCTCCGCCAGCGGCCATAACGGCTCGGTCACCTACATCCTCCAGTCGTCGCTCGTGCCGACGAAGGGGATGGAGGTGGAGCCCAACAACCGCCCCGAAGAGGCCACGCCGCTGCGCGGGCCGTCGAGGCAGATGAAGGGCTACCTGGCGCTTGTCGGTGACGTGGACTGCATCCGTCTCGAGGCTCCGGTGCCGAGGCTCACCGTGACGCCGCCCCGGGACGTGGATGTCACCGTGAGCTTCTACGACGCTACCGACCGCCTCCTCGACCAGTCCACCAGCCTGGCAGGGGAACCGGTTCACCCGCGCAAGGCCGGCCTCGGGGCCACCCTCGTCTGCCTGAAGCTCGCGGGGACCGCAGAGCGCGGGGCCGCCGAACCCTGGATCTTCGTGATCGACCCGGAGGCCGCTCCCTGACGACCGGCCGGAGGAAGAAGCCATGACCCAGTTGTGGAACCAGCTCGTCGAGTCGCTCTCACGCGACCGCCCCTTCGCCATGGTCACGGTGGTGGAGACCACCGGCAGCGCACCGCAGAGCCCCGGGGCCCGGATGCTGGTGTACGAAGATGGCAGCATCGTCGGCACCGTGGGCGGCGGCGCTGTCGAGCACCGGCTGATTCGGGAGGGCCGGGAGGTGCTCGACGACGGGCGGCCACGCCTCCTGACCTTCGATCTTGCCAAGGACGTGGGGATGATCTGCGGAGGCCGGATGGTCGCTTTTGTCGAGCCGATGCTCTCGAGCTTCCACGTGGTGATCTTCGGGTGCGGGCATGTCTGCCGTGCGCTCGCCCCGCTCCTTGTCGGCCTGGACTTCCGAGTCACGGTGGTGGACGACCGGCCGGAGTGGGCCGATTCCTCGGCCTTCCCGTCGTCGGTCAGGGTGGTGTGCGGGCCGCTCAGGGACTACTGGGGCACCCTGGCGCGCCTGGACCGCACCGCGGTCCTCGCCATGACCCGCTCGCACGCATTCGACTACGAGCTGCTGGAGCATTTCGTGACCACTTCGGTTCCCTACGTCGGAATCATGGCCAGCAGGAGCAAGGCCGCCCAGTTCCGCGAGCGCCTCGCTGCCGCCGGCATTCCCCGGGAGCAGGTTGACCGCGTGCGGATGCCCGTCGGGATTCCGATCGGAGGCTCATCCGTCGCGGAGATTGCCGTGAGCATCGCCGCCCAGCTCGTCGAGCGCAGGGCGTGCGGCTTCGCCCCTGAGGCATCTGCATGAGTGCGCCCCGCTGCCGCGAGGGCATCCGGGCGCTTGCGAGCGGCTGGACCCCGTACGGACCGAACCCGTGGGCGAGGCGGCAGTCGCTCTGGGGACGCATGAAGTCCTCGTTCCTCGGACTGCCGCTCGTCGTCCGGCTGCTGCTGGTGGTCCAGGCCGCTCTCTATCTCGCCGTCGTGCTGGCGGGCCGGCTCCCCGGCGAGGAGTACGTGACGCTCTCGGCGTCGGCGGTGACCTCGGGCCGGGTGTGGACCCTGTTGACCCACATGCCGTTCCATTTCCGCTCGGATGCTTTCGGCTTTCTCTTCGATGTCTCGGTGCTCTGGAGCCTCGGCGGGATCTTCGGACGCCGGTGGCGACAGACCCATTTCCTGTTCTTCTACGGCACGGCGGGGGTCGTCGGGGGGCTCGCACACGTTGGGGCCGGTCTCCTGTGGCCCGCAGGGTGCGGCGTCCCCTACCTGGGCAGCGAGGCATCGTCGTTCGCGCTCCTGACGGCGTTCTGGGTCGTGTTCGGCGAAACCCCGGTCTCCATGTTCGGCTCCCCCCCCTTCAAGGGGAAATGGGTGTTCTTCGGCCTGGCTGCGCTGGAGGTCGTACTGTTCGTCAGCGGCAACAACCCCGCCTTCTTCGTCCAGGCAGGGGGCACGCTCGGCGGCTGGCTGATGCTGACCGGACGCTGGCGGCCGGGGAAGCTGAGGGCGTGGCTCGACGGACTCGCCCGAAAGCGGGAGCGTTCCCGCTTCCGGGTGCTCCACTGACGGCCCGGTCGGAAGTGCCATTTTTCCCTTTACAGTGCGAAACACTTGTGCCAGCCTTGTCAGGTGTATTTTGGACGTGGTTGTTGCGGGGGGCGTAAGCATGGCTGGTGGAAAGCTCATCCTCGTTCTTGTCGCGCTCGCATGCCTGGCGGGTTGCCGGGAGAAGCTCGCAAGCGAAAAAGCGGACGAGATCCTCAAGGATCTGGCCGTCGAGCTGTCCCAGTTGGACAAGCCTTCCTCTGATTCCCAACTCGGCAAGGTCCAGGATGTCTGCAAGAAGCACGGCATCCCGGCGGAGTCGTTCTCGATCTGGGTGAAGGACAACTCCGACGCCAACTCCCGCCTGGCCGCACATCTCCAGACCATCTACGACAAGCAGCTCGAGGGGCGCAAGAGCCAGCTTGCCGCCCAGATCAAGGCCGTCGAGGACGAAGGGGCCAAGGCAGCCGATTCCGTCAGGCTCGATGCGCAGAAGAAGGTGCAGGAGTTGGAAGCAGCGACGCGGACCGAAGTCGAGAAGCTGGAAACTGAGTTCAAGCAGAAAGAGCTCGAGCTCCAGAAGGCCATCCAGGAAGTGCGCAACCAGTAGAAGCCTGTTGCAGGCAGAGTCCGGGGCGTGGCCCCTCGCACGTTTGACGGTCCTTCGTACCCGAAGCAGGTGAAGCGATGCGCAAGTGGAGCTTCTTCGTCCTGTTCGCCCTGGCGGGGGTTCCAGGCTGCATGGACAAGGGACTGACCGTGGAGACCGCTCCCTCGGACGCGGTCGACGCGTTGGACGGTACCCTTGTCGACGGCAACGGCTCTGCGCTCGATTCGACCGTTCCCGGGGATTCCGGCGACACGGCCGGCCCGAAAGACGCCGCTGCGGATCTGCCGGGCAAGCCGGATGTCCCGACCGAGCTCGCACCCGATACCGCTTCCGAGGAGGTCTTTGCCGGCCCCACCTGCTACGAGGGGCTCCAGTGCCTCGTCGACATGAAGACCTGGACCCCGGGCAAGCCGATCCCCCAGGGGGGGTGCCTGGAGGGGATCTCGGAAAGCGAAATGGCCCAGGTGGACGACCTGATGGGCTGTGTGGGAGACCACTGCAAGGCCGAGTTCGAGGCCTTCGACCAGGGAGGCGCTGCCCAGCTCTCCCTTCTCTATGTCTGCCTGATCGAGAAGTGCGCTCTGCCCACGGCCGTCTGCATCGGGGGGCACGGGGACAAGAACTGCGCCGATGCCCTCTACTGCATGGCTGCGTGCCCGCCGCTCGACCAGGGATGCACGATCCCCTGCCTCCAGCCCACCAGCGTGGCGCAGAGCCAGAAGACCGGCAAGTTCCTGGATTGCGTGTTCCAGGAGTGCACGCTCCAGACGCTTTCCGGTTGCGATGCCATGACTTCGTGCGCCGTGTTCAATTGCATGGAGCTCGCCGGCTGAGCAAGCCCTACGCTTCCACCTTGAGCGTGTAGTCCGAGCAGGACCCGGAGGAGACCGGATTGATCTGGATGTAGGCCGTGCCTGAGTCGTCGTCCCCCTGCCAGATCGACTGGCAGCCGCCTACCCCGATGGAGATGGAGTTGGCGCCGGAGATGTTCTGGCAGGAGCTGTAGGAGTTGCCCCCCTTGTCGCACTTGTAGGTGACGCAGAGCTTGTAGGTCTGGCCCGCAGGTACCGTGAGGGTGACCTTCGGGTCGATGGAGTGCAGCGAGGTGTCGCTGATGTGGATCTTGAACCAGTCCTGGTCATACGCTGGGTTGATGCTGGCCGCGACGGTCTGTGTGTCACCGGCGGCGTCGGTGATGCCGGGCAGTGTGTAGGACTGTCCCTCGGAATCGTTCTCCTCGTAGCCGTCCATCTTCCCCAGCGCGCAGCTTGACCAGCCGCATGCGGCGGTGCAGGTCTGGGTCCCGCAGTTGTTGCAGGGCTGGGTGGTGCCGGGAGCGCAGACCCCCTCTCCCGCACAGCTCGTGTACGGCCCCCAGGTGCACTGGTCCAGGCAGAGGCGGGTCTTGGTTCCGCAGTTGCCGCAGGCTGCGGTTTCCTTCTGGTTGGGGGAGCAGACTCCTTCTCCGGTGCAGGCCCCCCAGGCGCTCCAGCCGCACTGGGCGGTGCAGGTGCGTTCCCGGGTCCCGCACTTTCCACATGCCTCGGTCTGCTTGTCACCCGGCGAGCAGACCCCCTCGTCCTGGCAGGGTCCCCAGATACCCCACGCGCACTGGTCGGTGCAGGTGTGCCCCTTCTTGCCGCACTTGCCGCAATCCGTGTACTCGGTCTCCGACGGCACGCAGATGCCCTGCCCCTCGCAGCTCCCCCACTGGCTCCAGAGACATTGGTCGGTGCAGGTGCGGGTCTGGTTCCCGCACTTGCCGCATGCCGTGGATTCCTGCGAGCCGGGGGAGCAGACCCCCTCGTTTGCACAGCCGCTCCAGTCGCTCCACTGGCACGAATCGGTGCAAAGCCTGAGGCTGCTCCCACAGTTGCCACACCCCTTGGTTTCCGAAGCTCCGGGCATGCAGACGCCCCCCTGCTGGCAGGCCCCCCACTCGCTCCACTCGCACTTGGCCGTGCAGGCACGCGTCTGGCTGCCGCACATGCCGCAGGGTGCGCTCTCCTGGGCTCCGGGCGAGCACGCCCCCTGGCCCAGGCATTCGCCCCACTCTCCCCACTGGCACTGGTCCGTACAGGTGCGCACGCTCTCCCCGCAGTTGCCGCACGTCTTGGGCTCGGTCGTGCCCGGTGCACACGCGCCCGATGCCTGGCACGCGCCCCACTCGCTCCACCCGCACGAGGCGGTGCAGGTCCGAGTCTGGCTCCCGCAGTTGCCGCACGCCTGGTTCTCCAACTCGCCGGCCGTGCAGATCCCCTCCCCGCCGCACGAACCCCACTCGCCCCAGAGGCAGGCCCCGGTGCACGTGCGCAACTGCTTGCCGCACTTGCCGCAAGGTTGCTCCTCCGCCGTCCCTGCGGTGCAGTCCCCCTCTCCGAAGCAGTTGGACCACTCGCCCCACTGGCAGTTCTCCTTGCAGGTCCGGTCCCGCTTGCCGCACTTGCCGCAGGTCTCACTCTCCACCTCGCCCGCGTCGCACACCCCCGCCTTGGCACACGAGGTCTCCAGGTCGGGCAGACAGACGAACAGCGTATCCGGATCCGTGTAGGCCACCCCCTTGCAATCCCACCCGTCAGGACAGTCGTCGATGCAGACGTCCGTGCAGATGTACCCGATGTCGGAAGGCACGCAGAAGCCGCTCAGGCAGTCCTTGTTGCCCGTGCACGAATCGCCGAGCTCCCCGCCCCCGGGGAGCCCGGGGTCACCCGCTCTCCAGTCCCCCGGGAGGAGGTCCCCACGGCAACCTCCGTCCCCCGGGCAGCGCGCATCCGGCCACTCGGTCCCGTCCGGCACCACGGTACGGCCGTCCGGCAGCACGGTACGGCCGTCCGGCAGCACGGTCACGGCATCCGGAGCAATCCCCGGAGCATCACCGGTCGCGTCCACCCCCGACGTGCCCGCAGGGGCCGAGCAGGCGGCAAGAAGGAGAATGGCCGGTATCGGAGAGAGAAATCGCCCCATGCACGACAGGTTCATCATCTCCTCCAGGAATCAGGACTCCGATTCGCCGCTTCGCCCACGGCCCCGGTCTTCTGGCGGAGGCCGACGGAGAAAGAGGCTCACTGCTTGCACTTGAACTTGCCCGTCGACATGTCAAACCCGCACTTCATGCCGTTGGCCTGGCAATCGTCGATGTAGATCTTGTTGACCGTACAGAACCAGAGGACCCCCTCGTCGCACCACCCCTTGTCCGTGATCCAGCCGCACTCCGCACCGGCCACCGGGAAGCACGTTCCCGACTTGCACGTCCATCCCGGAGTGCAGGTCCCGCATTCGCCGTAGCAGCCGTCGTAGCCGCACTCCTTGGGCGTTCCGTCATCCCACTTGCACTGGGGAACGCACCCCTGCGAGCAGACGAACTTCTGAGTCGGACCGTCCCACTTGCAGTAGTAGTCGGCCCCGTACGTAGCGCACGGCGTCTCCTTGAGCTTGCCGTCGATGCACTCCAGGAGCACGTTGTCGCCGGTGCACTTCCCCTTGTCCTTGGGCACGTCTCCGCACGGATCCGGCACGCACTTGCCCGCCCCCTCGTCACACACCAGGCCCACGCCGCACACGCCGCATACCCCTCCGCAGCCGTCGGCGCCGCACTCCTTGCCCTGGCAGTTGGCATCATGATCACAGAAGGGGTAGCAGAGCTGATCCTCGCCGCAGATGTAGCCCTCTGAGCACCCCGGAGGGCACTCGCCGTAGCACCCGTCCGGACCGCACTGCTTCTTGGTGCCGTCCGGCAGCTTGCACTGCGGCTCGCAGTACTCCTTGCACAGGCCATCCGCACAGATTTCACCCCAGTCGCAGTACCCGCAGATCGACCCGCAATTGTCCGGCCCGCATTCCTTTGCGGTCCCGTCCTCGAACTTGCAGTCCGGGACGCACGCCCCGTCATCCTGCTTGGTGTCCTTCTTGACATCCGGCTTGGGCGGCGCCCCCTCGCCGTCCCACTCCACGTCCGGCAACGCCGCGTCGGGCGGAACGTAGCCGTCTGCATCCGGAAGCAGCTCCGGCAGCTCGACAACGAGATCGAAGACGTGGTTGGGTACCTCGATCCCCGGTCCCTTGTCGACCCCCATGTCTCCGTACCGGAACTCCCAGTCCGGAGTCTGCTTGCCCCCGCCGCAGCCGGCAACGACCGCGACCAGCAACGCCAAGCCCCGCCATCGTTCCATGAAAGCCCTCTCCCTACATGCAGTCATAGCCGCCCATGCCGAAGTTGAAGTTCTTGCTCCACGCACACTTCTTCCCCTCGACCTGGCAGTCGATGCTGTACAGTTTGCCGGCCGAGCAGAACCAGCGGACGTCCCCGATGCAGGCGCCGGCCGAGCTGTTGATCCACGCGCACTCGGCCCCCTCCGACGGTTTGCACAGGCCGCCGCCACACCCCCACCCGAGCGGGCAGATCCCGCAGCTCCCCCAGCATCCGTCCGGGCCGCACTCCTTCACCTCGCCGTCATCGAACTGGCAGCTCGCGACGCACGCCTTCTCCGGTACGCACTCGAACTTCGCAGCCCCCTTGTTCCAGCCGCACATGTGGTTCTCGAGGCTCTTGCAGTTCGTCTGGACCGGCGCCAGGTCGACGCACTGCACCAGCGCATACTGGTCGAGGCACTTCCCCTTCGACGTCACGTCACCGCACGGGTGGGCAACGCACTTCCCCTTCTCGTTGCAGAGCTGGTCGGGCTTGCAGTACCCGCACGGACCGCCACACCCGTCGGAGCCGCACTCCTTGTCGTTGCAGTTGCCCTTGCACCCGCTTGCGTAACAGAAGCCGTCCTTCCCGCAGCTCTCCCCCTCTCCCATGCACATGCCGCAATACCCGCCGCACGTGTCGGGGCCGCACTGCTTGTTGACGGTCCCGCCGTCCGTCTCCGCAGTGCACATCGGCTCGCACTTGTTGGCGATGCACTGCCCCTGGAGATTGCACAGCTCCCCGTAGGCACAGTAGCCGCACACCCCGCTGCACCCGTCGGAGCCGCACTCCCCC
>Ga0194127_10000578_pt1 | contig 58567 bp, 59 predicted proteins | sample TA2KigC100mmetaG_FD_148624 | JGI IMG/M metagenome (GOLD analysis project Ga0194127, IMG submission 148624) | Freshwater microbial communities from Lake Tanganyika, Tanzania - TA2015036 Kigoma Deep Cast 100m | ecosystem: Environmental > Aquatic > Freshwater > Lake | place: Tanzania: Lake...
CCCCAGGGACGAGCCGCCGCGGATCAACGGATCCAGCGCAGGCTGGTCTGGCGTCTCGTTCAGGTCGCCGAGCACCGCAAGGTATTCGTACCCGGCATTCATGTATTGGTCATAGATCTCACGTACGCGCCTGGCCTGCCGCAAACGCTTCGCGGCCGCCGCCTTGGCATCGCCGTAACCCTTGCTCTTGAAGTGATTGATCAGCAACAGCAGGGTGTTTCCCTTTGCAGTGCGGATCTCATACTCGGCGCAATCGCGGCTGAAGATCACACCCTTCTCGTCGACATCATCCACATGGCTGAGCAACCGCTGGATGGTGAAGCCGGGCCGGGTCAGGATGCCGACATCGATGCCGCGCTTGTCGTTTCCATCGATCAACATCACATGTTCATAGACCTTTTGGGAGACCTTCGGGAGGACGGCTTCGTTGAAGTCCTTGAGCAGGATGCGATTTTCCGCCTCTACCACCGAAAGCACGTCGGCATCCAGCAGGTCGATCACCCGGCCGATGTTCTGGCTGGCCGCCTCGGTGACAGGTTCGCGGGCCAGGTCGAACCAGCCGATCCATTCGCCGCGGCCGCCGGCGGCGATCTCAGCCGGCTTGTTCTTCGGCCGGCGGATGAACTCACCTCGGATCTCGCGCAGGATGATGTATTTGCTCTCGCCGGTCGTGAGCAGTCCCTTGTGCCGCTTCATGATCTCGATCAGGCGGGTCTTGATCGGCTCGGTGTAGATCTCGGACTGGATCAGGTCGTTCAGTTTGGCGAAATCTTCCAGAATCGGGCGGCCTTCAGCCCAGGTGGCGAAGTTCATCGCCCTCGCCCGCTCGAACATGTTCTCGACGTTAAAAGTGGCCAGACGCATCACGACCTCCCGTGGATAAAGCGGAACAAAAGGCCTTGTTCTTGAAGTATAGCATGCTCCTCAGGCCTGAAGTAACAACCGTGCCCCCACGATTACCAACAGGATCAGTACCATCCGCTTGAACAACGCGGGGCTGACCCATCGATCCAGCCATTGACCGGCAAGAAAACCGAGCAGCATGGCAGAGAGCGACCACGGCAGCAGGAGCCTGACCTCGGTGGAGAAATTCCCTCCCGCCAGATGACTGGTTACCACCATGACGCTGTTGATGACGAAGAAGCCTGAGAGGTTGCTCTTGAACTCCTGTGCGCTCCAGCGGCGGCAGTTTCCATAGATGACGGCCGGCGGTCCCGCCGTGTTGTACGCGCCGCCCAGCATCCCGCTGACCAGACCCGCTGCCCATGCCCAGAGCGGATGGGACAGCTCCGGCAGGTGGAACCCAACCAGGGCATAGAGGGCATATCCGCAGATGACCGCTCCAAGCACAGACAGCGCGATGCTTTCATTAATATGACCCAGGAGATACACCCCCAGCGGTGCGCCAAGCAAGGCGGCGGCCAGCATTCGCCAGACGGCATCCACGCGGATCGAATCGCGGTAACGCATGACCATCAGCGCCTCCAGGCACAAAAAGGTACCGGCCACGAGCGGCGCGGTGATCCTGATCCCCAACAAGGGGGGCAGAAGCGCCATGGTCACCAATGCGCTCCCGAAGCCGGTCAGGCTTTGGGTGAATGCACCCAGGAATACGATAAAGAAGATGAGGGGATCCAACCCGTACAGTATACACGCCTCCAGGCCGGGCTTTTAAGGTCTCCTTGTCTCATGCAGGGCAGGGTCGGAACAGATGGCGGGGAAAAAACCGACCGCCCCGGGTTGGTCCTGCGGGGCGGTTCAAGCACAGGCCAGAGAGAAATACAAGTTAGATGAAAATGATTTGTGCGCCTTCGGTCATGTCGATGAAATCGCTGGCGGTGACCACGCTTTCGATGCACGGCAGGAAGTCTTCCTTCTTGATGCCGAACATGTCCACGGTCATTTTGCAGCCGTACATCTTGGCGCCGCCATCCGAGAGCATTTGAAGATATTCGCGGACAGGGGGAACGCCGAGCGCCTTCATCTTCGTTTTCATGAACCAACTGGCAAAGGCGGTCATGCCGGGGATGATGCCCATGATGTTTGGGATGCCGAGGTTGCCGGTCGGCAGTCCCATCATGCTCATCTTGAAACTGGTATTGGCCACAGGTGCGATCTCCAGACGGTCAACGCGTTTCTTGGTGACGAGGTCAAGTCCCCAAAATGTGAAAAACAAGGTTACGTCAATGCCGTTGCCGAGGGCGGCCCAGCCCATGATCAGAGCCGGATAGGCCATGTCCAAATCGCCCTTCGAGCAAATGAATGCGATCTTGCGGTTTGCTTCAGCCATGTCAATTCTCCTTTTTCATTCAGCTCCCCAAAGGTATGTCCGGGGATGGTCTGGATTACACACAACCCTCAGGCTTTCCGAGGCCGGCGATTTTCGCCACCTTCTTGGCGGGACCTTTTGGGAACAGGGCGAACAGATCCTTGGTGGAGATGCCTGTGCCGGTCGTGATCTGGCGCAGGGTGGGGGATTTGCCGGAAGCCAGCCCGGCCTGGCGGCAGAAATCGATGATCTTCCAGTGCTCGGGCGTGAGGGTTTCAAGGCCCTCCTGTTTGGCCAGCACCTCGGCGATTTCCTTCGTCCACTGGCTGGGATCGGTCATAAAGCCTTCCTCGTTGAAGGCGATGGCAGTGAGATCAGCTAACATGTTTGTTTCTCCTTTTTGATAATGCTGTGAAGTGACCAGACTAGTCACCGATGGCCTTGAGTAAATTCAGCGAGCGGTATAACCCGCGGCGGGTTTTGGGATCGAAGGCGGCGCGCAGCAGGTCGAGCATTGTGACCTTTTCAGGCGGCTCCGCCTTCAATGCGTCCGCGACGCGAATACCCAGGGATTCAACATCCTCAGGCTTGTAGTCGTGGACGAGGCGGTCGGCAACTTTGATTCCAGCGCGGGCCAATCCAAAATATCCTTTGCGTTCGAGTCGGTCGAGTTCCATCGTCGCCTGATGAAAGATGCGTTTTCCCATCTGCTGACCTTCCTCGGCCAGCTCGGCGACGGCTTCCAGCTGATCGAGCAGTCCGACCAGCAGGCGCGTGTCCCGCAGCACCCGTTTGACGAGGAATAGCAGGTCGCCCAATTCGAAGTCGTTCCCGATTTCCGCCAGCTCATCGATCGACAGCTTGATGACGTGGTTGACCACGGGGATGGCGTCGTCCATCAATTCCTTCATGCCCTCCTGATCCTTGCGCTGCGCCTCGAACTGCGCGGTCAGATAATCGAGCTTTTGGTTCAGTATGGCGAGATCGTTTTCCATACGCCTCCTATTTCCACTTGCCGGCCATGGACATCTGCGATTCGAAGGGCATCTCGCCGCCCTTGAGCAGCACGTTCCAATAGACCCATTTGAACATCATCTTGCCCCAGTGGTTGGCGGGGGATTCCTTGAGCAGGGAGAAGGGTCCAAACCCGGGCAGCGGGAACATGCCGGGCAGGGGTTCGACATCATAGTTGAAATCGATCAGCACGCCCTTGTCGTTGCCGGATTCGATGAAACAGTTGGCATGACCGTCGAACTTGGGAAGCGGCTCGAGCCCCTCCATGTGGCGCAGGATGTTTTCCACGACCACCTCCAGCATGAAGTGCGCCACCGACCCGGCCTTCGAAGCCGGCGCGTTGCTGGCATCGCCGATCAGCCAGACGTTCTCCCACTTGAGGCTTTGCATGGTGTTCTTATTCACCGGCACGAAATTCAACTCATCCCCCATGCCCGAGGCGGCGATCACCTCCGCGCCCATGTTGGTCGGGATCGTGATGAACAGATCGTAGGGGATCTCCCGTTCGTCGTACGAGCGGATCACCTGCCTGGCGTTATCCACCTCCATGATCGAATACTCGGTCTCGAGGCGGATGCCGCGGTCCTCCAGCATGTTCCCGAGGATGGAGGAGGCGCGCGGTTTGGTAAAGGCGCCGGGCAGAGGCGTGACAAAGGTGATCTCCACTTTGTCGCGCATGCCGCGCTGCTTGAAGAACCAGTCCGCCAGGAAGAGGAATTCGAGGGGCGCCACCGGGCATTTGATCGGCATCTCAGCCACGTTGAGCACCAGCCTCCCGCCCTTCCAGAATTTGAGGTGACGCGCCAGGGCGGCAGCGCCTTCGGGCGTGTAAAAGTCGAAAATGTTCCTGCGCCAGCCGCCATCCATCAAACCGGGCAATTGTTCCGGGCGGATGAAGCTGCCCGTGGCAATGACGAGGTAGTCGTAATGAATCGAGCGGTTGCCGGCCAGCCGCACCCGGTTCTGATCCGGCTCGATCCGCTCGATATCGCTGAAGATCATCTCCACTGAAGGGGGCAGGAAATTTCGCTTGGGCTTGACCACATCGGAAGGGGAATAGATCCCGAAAGGGATGAACAGGAATCCCGGCTGGTAATAATGGTTCTCGTCCTTGTCCACCACCACCACACGCCATTCCTGCGGGTCCAGCGCGGCGGACATTTTGTTGGCGACCATCGTACCGCCTGTACCGCCTCCGAGGATGAGAAGGGTTTTCATGGAATTGGCTCCTGTCTGCGTCCTAGGAAAGCGCGGTCATTAATTCGGCGCGCTTCGCCAGATTGTCGTGCATGACCGCACGCAGCAGGTCCAAAGCCTGGATCAGGCGTTGATCCGCCAGGCTGTATATCATCACCGTGCCGTGCCTTTCGGTGGTCACCATGCCGCGCTCGCGCAGGACTTTGAGGTGCCGCGAGACGAGTGGTTGGGGCATCTTCAGTTCAGTATGGAGTTCGGTGACATTTCGCGTTCCTTGCGACAGGGCGTACAGGATCAGGATACGGTTCGGGTCGGCCAGCCCGGCGCAGATCTCGGCATGCAACTGCAGGACCTCGGCCTCTAATGTGGAATTCATGGGGTGCAACTCCTTGGCGGATATACGTATATTTGGATAATCTTGTGAAAATTTTAACAATCAATAACGGGGAAAGGCAGTATTATCCATCATCAACTGACCATGATGAAAGTAACTAGATATTCATTATCTATTTGGTCGTATGACGATTCTAACTGGTTTTCCCCTATTATTATGTGCGCGCCCGCTTTGTCAGATCTTGTTGCGCGTACAGCGCCATCGGACTGATGGGCAGTTGCGAATCTTCATCATACCGATCTCGAACTCGTCGAAGGGCAGTATAGATGGGTGCGCTCGCCGCCATCCCTGCGTCAGCCGGTCGCCTAATCCGTTGTAGCTGTTCGAGACCATGGTCATTCGGTTGGCGGAATCCCTTTGCTTCACTCAGGGTAAACTCCGGCATAGGTATTCGCCCCATCGTTGAGCAAGTTGCCGTTGTTGTCTCATGTGTAATTGACGGAGTCCACGCTTGCCAGGCGATTGGCATTATCGTACACATACTCGTGAGATTCGTTGTGAGTTTGCTCGGTAAGTAACAATGGCTAGGGGTTTAAAATCTTATAGTCGTCCGAGTAAGCATTTATTTCGATCTCAAAAATTCTGGTTGGAGGCAATTCATAAGAGACACTCCAACCAGGATAAGGATAGGGGCCTAGGGAGAGGTTGATTCTGCATTGATTCCCAACAGAGATTCGCGCCTTACTTCCGCCATTATCTTCTGCCAGCTGAAGGACATCCTCAGTGGTTAATAATAGTTTTTCTAAATCAATATTTGCCCACTTAAGAAACAGTGATCGATCGTATCCATTTCCTTCGCCCCACTCGCCCTCACCAACACGTGGATAAATCCCTATTTGGTGTACACTATATTTTTGCAATGATGTCAGCTTGTAGTATGTAATAACCACAATATCGAATCCAATCTCATCGCTGCATTCTCCGTAGAATGACATGCTGTGTAGACTCCAGTCATCTAATGATTCTTCCCAAATATGCTGATGAAGCGCCTTAGCGATCAAAAAATAATCCGCCTGTTTCCATACAAAGGGTGCTTCGTATGTATGCGGTCCGCTCGATTCGTCAATCGGCGAGAAAACATTCTTGTTCTCCTGCCTTAGGGAGTCGAGGATTGTTCTCGAATCAAACTTAATTGTTCCCGAATTACTAAACGAGCTAAATAGAACATCGGGGTATCTGACTTCTTGCCGATCTTTAAGAATGGGGTCGCGCAATATTAAAGGACAAACTGGAATGGCAATAAGCAAGAAAATGGGTATTAGTATTTTGAGCCGCTTGTTCATCATAGTTTATCCTTTGATTAGGTTTTTGATTCGTCTTGTATCTAGACGACTTGGAATATACCATCCTGTGGGGCTTCTCCTGTGTAACTCCAATGCTACACCAAAGAAATAATCGAGTTGTACTCGGGTATCCCAATATCCTTGGAATCCTGCATTCTCAATTCGTTTCTCAAAATACAACTCCCAGTTAATTGGCAGATACTTCGCAGGTCGATACGGATTGCCAGCATATGCTTTAGAAAGGTCTTTCATACCAATTGGATTTAAACCCGGCCCATTTTGCCCTAAAGCAGCAGCGATAAATTTGTCAGTTTCAGTGCAATCAATGCAGAAAGCAAGAACTTGTTGAATCCTTCTTTTCATATACTCAACTGCCCAAGCCGGATCAGTTTGATCATGAGGATCTTCAAGTTTATATACATCGCCAAAATTCTCTCCCGGCCTTAATTCATTAGTTAATTCGTCGCGGGTTTTACACTCCGTGCAACCATCAGCAACACGTATGAAGCATCGCAGACCTGTTCCGCGAACTACAACCTCTCCATTCTCGTCTCGAGTTTCTATTTTCTCGCCATATTCTGTTCCCTTTTGTTTGTCGGCAATTTGTGCAATTCCTTTTCCTGAATATTCATCACCACCAGACCATCCATTGCATTGGACGCCGATACCGGCCGCAGTATATGTATTTAGCAGATCGACATTTTTGGGAGCAACATGCTTCACTACAAAATCCGCTCGTTCTTCACTATTTGGCAAAATTCCACAAGATATGTGCCCTGACGAGTCAGTAAGATTCACGGAATTTGAGTGAACGTAATTCCATCGATTCATGGACAAGGGATTATTGTAATCCCCGCCCGACGTATCCCGCGAAAGGAACCTGCCCACGTCTCCCGAGTAATACCGCGCGCGCAGATACGTCAGCCCATTGGGATCGTTACAATGTCTGAAGCACCGATACGGTTGACTTGAGCGATCCGTTCCAGAAACGCTGGCTGTTACGTCAGACATTGATGCATGGGCTGGCTGAGGATATTCGCGCCCTGGACAGGGAGGACATCCGGCGGGAAATTGACCGATTGGATCTGCCGAAAGAGATCGATAGCCTATGGCGGAGGTATTTGGAGTATCTCGATGCCGGAAACAATTATGGGTTTTGGCACATTAACTCCGCTTCAAAAAGAATGTATGCGTGTACTGGCCAACCTGCCCGACAAGGAGCAATTCTACCTGGCGGGAGGTCCCTTTACCTTGATCCTTTGTGCCTTCGTGGTTGGAATTCCCTACTCGTACGCCAGGCTTTCATTGACGCTGATGCGCGTCGCCCGCCGGGAGGGCACCCAGCTGGCCAGGATCGAAAGCAGGATTACGATCGCCAGCCAGATCCACACGCCGTGATAGGCGGGATGGTATTCCGCCGGGAATTCGATGACCTGACCCAGGGTCAGGACGAAGGCCGGGCCGGCGCTCAAACCGATGGGCAGCGCCAAGATCCAGCTGATCAGCCCCAGCATCAGGCTTTCGCCGGTGAAGACAAACCCAACCTCCCTTGAAGAGGCGCCCACCGCCCGCATCACGCCGATCTCCCGCCGCCGTTCGATGACGTTGATCGAAAGCGTGCCGGAGAGCCCCATGCTGCCGACGATCGCCATCAGGACCGTCATGAACATCAAAAGCTGGGTCAATATGCTGAACTGCGCGCTGGCATTGGCGCGGCTTTCGGCGGCGACGTCGGAATAACCGATCTCAATTCCCCTCCCCTTGAAGTATTCGATCAGGTCCGCCTCGATTGCCTTCTGGGTCGCCAGGCTTTGATCCGTGCCCTGGACCATGGCCACCGCGGCCTTGCCCACGTTCCGCAAAGCCAGGTTGAGCGTTTCGATGTTGGCAAAAGCCGTATTCTGGTCGCGTCCGTTCAGGTCGAAGACCAGCCCGACGATGGTCCAGCGGGTTTCGCCGACCTCGGGGAAATCGATGATGAGCTCGTCGCCCACGCCCACCCCCATTTTCCCCGCCAGCTTCTGGTTGAGCAGGATCGCCTCTCCGTCCGCCGAATGGAGCATCCGCCCGGCGGTGATCTCCGGTTTGAAGATGGGCGATTCGGAAGGGACGCCGCGCACGAAGACCTCGTACTCGCTGCCGGGTCCGCTGGTGCCGGGGATCTTCGTGTTCGCGGTGCGGAACACCCACATCTCGGCATTCTTCACGTTCGGGCGCGATTCGATCATCGGAATGACCTCATCGATCCGCTGACGCTGCTCGAAATCGATCTCCACTTCGTACCCGAATCCGGCGAAGATGCTGTCGATGGTCTGCTCGAAGGAGTGCTGGGTGTTGAGAATCATGATGAAGAACGCGCCGGAGACGGTCAGGGTTAATAAGGTGAGCACCACCCGCCCGGGCCGCCGGAACGTGTTTCGCAGCGAGAGGGCAGCCAGGACCGGCAGGCCGCGGATGCCGGAGATCAGGCGGTCGATGAATCGCCTCCCGTATTGCCCGCGCCCCAACCCGGTCTGGCTGATGGCGCGCGCCGCGGGGACGGCCACCCCCTGCAGGACCGGGGCAAGGCCCGCCAGCAGGGGAGTCAGCAATCCCACCAGGGCCTGCAGGAGAAATACATTCGGCAGGATTTCAAAGGCGGGAATGGGAACGTTCAACAAGTACAGCATCCACCGCGCCAGGGCGTTCCCGGCGTACGCGCCGATCGGGACGGCGATCACCAAACTCAGGAAGCCGTAGACGAAGATGGCTGAAAGGTACATCGTGGTGATCTGGTTGCGGGTGGTGCCGATGGCTTTCATGATCCCGATCTGGGGGATCTGCTGGGCGATCAGGGCATTGATGGTGTTGATCACCAGCATGACGCTCAACCCAAGCGAGGCCACCGCCATGACAGTCAGCACCATCCCGACGCCGTTGATCATATCCTGCAGGAAATGCTCCTCGGGATGCAGGATCTCCGAATACGCCACGGAGGCACCCTGGGGTTCCAGTTTGTCGTTGATGTCGTCGATCGCCTGCTGGACGTTCGCCTCGCTGTATTCCGGGACCGTGATCTGCAGCACGTTAAAACCGTAATACCCCGCGATGCGGGTGAAATCATCCTGGGTGACGTAAAAAGCCGCATTCTGGCCGAACGGCTTGGGGAACTCCCACGGATTGCGCAGGGTCCCATCGACGGTGTACGCGCGGGGATGTTCGTTGATCTCGAAGTACACCGTTCCCCCGATGCCGGGCGCATGGAAAGAGTCGATGTGGGCGACTTCCACACCGACCCTTTTCTTATCGGGCCAGGTTCCGTCCAACAGGGTCATCCGATCGTAGGTCTGGTGCTCCCCATCAGTGTAGGCGATGAGGCGCCCATCCTGCCAATCGTCGCTGAGGGAAGCCTTCCAATGAATGTTGGAATCCGAATAGCCCTCGATTCCATCCACGCCGGGAAGCCGTTCCAGGCTTCGGATCATGTCCTCATCCACGACGCCCCGCAGCCACAGGATGGCATGAGCCGGGTTGCTTTCCACATGCGATTCCGCCATCTGCCCGATCACGAGCGAATTGCCCGATACCACCATGCCCACAGACATCACCCCCACGGAAATGCTCATGATCACCATGGAGGTACGGCTCTTGTTCCTCCACAGGTCGCGCCAGACCTTTCGAAATGCCATGTTCATTTGTGACCGTTCCCGTTGTGGCCGTTCCCATTATCGAACAGGTCCCCGTCCAGCACTTCCACCACGCGCGGGATTCGACCGGCCAGGCCCAGATCGTGGGTCACCATCATGAAGGTCTTGCCATCCTTGACGAGATCCTCGAACAGGTAGAAGACCTTGTCCGCGGATTTGCTGTCCAGGTTGCCGGTGGGTTCGTCGCCCATGACCAGCGCAGGGTCGTTGGCCAATGCGCGGGCGATGGCCGCCCGCTGCTGCTGCCCGCCGGAGAGGGTGTTGGGGAGTTTGTGCGCCTGATCCGCCAGCCCCACATGATCGAGCAGCTGCATGGCCCGTTCGGCGCGCTCGCGCGGCTTCCAGACCCGGCTGCATTCCATCGGAAGAATGATGTTCTCCAGCACGGTCAGGGTGGGAAGCAATTGAAAGAATTGGAAGATGACACCCACCCCTTTACCCCGCCAGCGGGCGAGCTGGTTTTCATCTAAATCATTAAGACGCGTGCCGGCGACGAAGACATCTCCGCGGGTGGGACGGTCGATGCCGGTGATCATATTGATCAGGGTGGATTTCCCGCTCCCGGAGGGTCCGCGCACCCCGACAAATTCCCCCGCATACACCTTGAGGGTGACTTTCTTCAACGCCTCGATCGGTCCGGCCGGACCGTCGAAGGTCTTGTTCACTTCCTGAAGATCGACAATGGCATTTCCGTTCATGGCTTGCTCCTGTAAAAGGTGTCTGAAGTACTTACGGGAGGGTTTCGGCAAGGTTGCACGATAAAAGTGCCTCTTCATTTTAAAGGAAACAAGCGGCGGTGAAATCCCCTGCCTGTCGGACATTCCCCCCTCTTTGTGGGGGTGGACACCCCACAATTTTCGTACGTGGGAATACACCGGGAACAGGACCATGTTCAATTTCAGAGGCAATCCGGGCTGGCATGGGCGGGAAAAGCGGGTGGGGATATTACAGCGAAATGCTGATCTTGCGTGAGGAGGGCAGGTGCCTTTTATGGCGGGCGAGATAGAAAAACGGGACGATGATCTCCGACCATCGTCCCGCATGGCAATCCAGTTTGCTTTACCAGCTAACATTTGATCTCATAGGTCGCGCTGGCAAGCGTAAGTCCCTTGGTCTCGAGAGTAACGGTATGCACCCCGTCGATCACCTGCGGAGTGAAACTGGACGATATCTGCCCGATATCGGCGCGCGGGAAATACAGGTTTTTCTTCTTCTGCTCGCCGGCTGTATCATCCCAAAACCAGACCGTGATCTCGAGTTCACCGTCGGTGTGGATGAACGCCCAGGCCGTCACCGACTGGATCGGCCCGACGCAGCCCGGCACTTCGATCACATCCGGATCCACCCCCATGTCGATGCGGGTGATCGAAGGCTCGGGCGTGGGATAGATCAGCGGCGCTGGTGAAGCCGCGATCTTCGGCACGTTGTTGACGTTCCCTGTGACCTTGGCGAACTCAGCCGAGATCCAGCAAAAACCCCCGGGCTGGACGGGATTCTTCACATACCACCAGGCGCCATCCTCGCTCTGGCCGGCGATCTCGACTCCTTGATCCGGGGGCAGCACGGTCACAACCTGCCAGGCCTTATGCGGACCCGTTCGGCAGTTAAGCGCCACGCCGGCAGGGATTGCCTGCGCACCTGTCAACACGGGCAGCCCGGGAAGCACAGGACCCGCGGGAACCGCGGGAAGTGTGATCGTGACCAGCGGGTTCTGCGGCGGCGGCAGGGGAATGGTGGTATTCGTGGGTCCGGCTTCGAGCGGTGCGGACGTGATTACAACCGCCTCCGCGGGCGGCAGAGCTTCCGCAGCCGTCGGCGTGGTCCCTGCCGTACAGGCAGCGATGAAGATGCAGGTGATGGATAGACCAATCAGGGCTCGGTTTCTCATCATGCCTCCTTCCACCTACTCTCTCATCTTACACCATCTGCAGCGAGTTTGGGACAGGCCGTTGGTACCTGTCCGTTGACTGCCGCCTTCCGGATCAGGTGATTTTTTTCTTCAACTCCTGCGGATCCAGGTACATCTCCACATAGCCGCAGGCCGGGCAGGCGCGCGCGGTGCTGATCTTCGTCACCACCCGCAGCATTCCGGTCTGTTGTTTCGATACGTATCCGGAAGAGCCGCTGCCGGACCAACTCATAGAGCCTTCATCCATCGGTTCCTTGCATTTGGGGCAGGGTTGGGCCTTCATTACTAATCTCCTTTGATAACGATAAACAGGGCGCCGGTTGTTTGCCGATTATAAGGGGACATTCCCGATTCCGGCATAGCTGAGCAGCGCCAATCTGTCATCCGTTTGGTGGATGGTCTCTCCCGCCTCGTGCAGGTACACTTCGATAATAACTAACACCAGGAGGAGCAAGAAGATGATGAAGAAATGCCCGGAATGCGGTTCGGGCGAGATCGTCCCGAACCTGATCGTTTTCGCTGACGACTCTGCCAATGGGCTGAATCCGCCCTACGTCAAACTGGTGGAGCCGGAGCCGGTGAAGCGTCCCTTCGTCTGGGTACCGAAGCATGTCGCCAGCGGCTTCCGTGCCGCGGTCTGCGGCGCGTGCGGCCACACCGAATTTTACACAAACCGCCACGCCGAGATCCTGGAGGCGCACAGGAAGGGATATACCAGCCAGACCTGTTCGTTGAACGTCATACCCATTCCATGAATCGAAATAATGGTTGGGCAAAGGATTGCGCGTGACCTGTTCGGTACCAGATCAAGGAATACATAACTCACCTTACGCACTTTTCCGTGACCTTCGCCGTGATTCCCTCCCGACGGCCGTTCGCCCCGCGAGGGCACTGGCCCGAGACGGGGACACACCGTACCTGCACTGCCACGTACGCACGAAGTCCCCGAGCGAAGCGAGTGGGGGTGCGGTGCAAGTGTCACTCCCAGAGTTAACCCTGAGCTTGTCGAAGGGGTCGTTCAGCATGACACTGCGTATGGTGAGTACATAATTCAAAATCCACCTGTTGGATGTAAAATAGGGATGACAGACTGGAGATATCATGAAAACTTCGCGACGCATCAGGTTTCTGACGCTTGTATTCGTCCTGCTGACAGCCTTCGTGTTGCCCGCCTCAGTCCGCGCCGACGACGGCATCGTCTACGGCGAGACGATCCCCGACGGCGTGGTGGTCGATCACGACGTGATCCTGATCGGCCGGAACGTGTCCGTTGCCGGCACGGTGAACGGAAACGTCTTCATCCTCGGCAACCAGGTGCTGGTGACGGGGGACGTGAACGGCAGCCTGATCCTGATCGCGCAGAACGCAGCCGTGGGAGGGAATGTGAGCGGCGCCGTGTATTCGACCGCGCTCACACTCGACCTGCCGCAGGAGGCTTCGCTCGCGCGTGACCTGTACGCGCTTACCGTCAGCCTGACGAGCAAGCCCGAATCACAGATCGAGCGCCACCTGTTCGCACTCGGGCTGGATGCCGGCCTGAACGGGCGGATCGGCGGCGACCTGCACACGGTCATCGGGCCGATCCAGCTGTACAACGGGTTGATGCGCCTGCTCGGATTCGAGGAGTTGACCCTCGAACTGCACTTCGAGATCCCCGAAGGAACCGCTCCCTCCACACAAGGCGGCGGACCGCTCCCGCGCCTGCGCTTGAGGCTGCAGGCCCCGCTCCCCGCATTTGACTGGTCCGCCTGGAGCGTGAACCAGCTGCGCGCGTGGAGTGTGCTGTTCGTCGTCGGCCTGATCATGCTGTGGCTGACGCGCAAGCCGCTCGACGCGACCGCCTCCCCTCTGGCGGCGCGCCCCTGGCGGACCACCGCCCTCGGCCTGCTGGTGCTGGTGGTGACGCTGAACCTGTTCCTTGTGGCGCTGCTTTTGATCGCCTTGATCTTCGCCCTCGGCCTGGGATTGAACGCCCTCGGCTTGTGGCACGTATCCGCAGCCGTGTGGATCCTGGCCTACTCCAGCCTGGCCATTGCTCTCACCTTGTTATGGCTTTTCATTGTATATGGCACCAAGGTGATCGTTTCCTACCATTTCGTCGGCTGGGTATTTGGGAGGTTCAACCTGCAGCGCACCGTCTGGATCGACGTCCTGATCTTGCTGCTCGGCGCGCTGCTGTACACTCTGCTGCGTTCCATCCCCTACGTGGGTTGGGGGATCGGCCTGCTGGTCATCGCGGCCGGCATGGGCGCCGCGTGGACCGCCTGGCGCGAATCCCGCGCACCCACACCCGTGGTTAGACCGGTCCGGGCTGTGAAAAGATGAATTGCTGAGCGGACGTTCTTCTTTAAACGGACAGGGACACAAAGGCGATCTTTGTGTCCCTGTGGATTGCAGGCAGCCCAAATTCTACAGATAGGATTGCCGGTCCCTGCTCGCGACCTCGCTGGTCTGACGGGCTTCGATCATGTTATCCGTCAGGCGGGTCAGCCCGAAAAGGATCAGGGCGGTGACAATGAATGGAATAACGAGACTCATACTTTTCTCCTTGTCTGATAAAGCCATGGTACGCAGTGGATACACTAACTGGACGACTTGGCAGGCGCCATATCTTACACTTGCATGCTTAATGGATGATTAATTCCCGCGGATTTAGTTTCACACTCACCGGCTCCCCATAACCGATACCCGGAATCGGCATCGCGATCACCTCCAAAAGCGAGGGATTCTGGAAATGCCTCCGCTTGGTCTCCGGGTGAGGGTAATACACCCAGCCTTCGTATTCCACTCCGCGAAACACCACCCGGCAACGCGAAAACGAGAAATGTTCGGGCGGGTGCAGATCCGTCCATTCGACTTCTCGAAAGGTGAACTCGGGACGGATCAGCTCAAAGGTCAGGGGCCGGATATCGATGTTGAGCGTGCCGTTGAAAAACCCTTCCAGGTCCAGGCCGCGCGCCTTGAAGATCGGCCGCTGCCGGTCCAGCGACCCGTAGGGATACTCCTTCGAAGGGCCGGAAGCCACGCGATAACCCTGAACGACGCGGCCTTGAACCAATGACCCATCCATGGAACGATTCTAGCCCCGTTTTCTTACCTCGGCGCCTGTCGTTCACACGCGCGGGCGCCTCATGGGCATTCGATCTTGTAGCTCTTCTCGCCAACCTTGTCGTTCGGGCCGGTGACGATCAGCTTTACCCAAAATGACCCGGCGCTTGCGGTCGGATTGATCGTGACCTGGACGTTCTTCGAATCCGCGCCATTGAAGTTTATGCTTTGCGGAGGCAGCGCGCCTCCCTGCTGGGACTCAAAATAGTAGTTGACCTTGGCCGGTCCATTCGTCTCGATCGTGCCTGTGACTTCGATCGGCTTTGCTGGACCGATGCAGCCCGGCAGACTACTCTCCTTCGGATCCAATTTCAAGTCCACCTTGGTTACCGAGGCCGTCGGCGGATTGATCAGCGGCAGGTTGGCCAGGTTGCCAGCCGTGACCGTGACGCTGGCTGCCACCCAGCACGGTGTGCCCGGCGCATCCTTGGTCACCACATACCACCAGGAAGAGTCTCCGTTCCGTCCCTGAATCGCGGCTGTATCACCCACCAGCAGGTATCCGGTGACAATCCACTCCAGGCCCGGACCGAGGCGGCAGTTCACTCCCTTGTCCAACGGCCAGGCAATTGGAATGGTGGGAGTCGCCGTCAATGTGGGAAGCGGCGTCTCCGTAGGCAGGGAGGTGGGGAGGGGCAGCGGTGTATTCGACGGAAAGAACGAAGTCTGGGTCGCCTCCACTTCCGGCGGCTCATTCGATGGCAGGTTGCATGCCGCAAGAGACACGGCAAGCATGAGACACGCAGCGCGTATATATGCCTTCATTGATACTCTCCTCTCTAAGGTTGGGGATGCATGATAACCCGTAATGGAATTGGCAGGCAATGGGAAAATCGGTGGATCGAACCTGGGAGGTGCGTGCAACCCGTTCACAGTCCCCGGCGTATGTCCCCCAGAAGGAGTACCACAATGAAGAAGGAATTCATAGTTGCATTTCTCGCGCTGGGGCTGGCGAGCCTGGCCTGCGGGATCAACATCAATCTGCCCGAGGCACCCGAGCCCGGCCCGCTGGTCATCGACCAAATCTCGTTGGACCCGCCTGCCTCCGGGGAGGCGCGGCTCGAACTGGCCTTCGGTGCAGGGGAATTGAAATTATCCCCCGGCACAAAGGATAAATTGGTGGAGGGCACCGCCACATATAATTATGAAAGATTCAAACCTGTCATCGATGTCGAAGATGGCAGGGTAAAGGTCGGCCTGGACCAGGAGGACTTTGCCAGCATACCTCACCTGCGTGAGCTCCGGAACGAATGGGATTTCAAACTCGGGACCGAACCGATGGAACTGGCGGTCCGCGCCGGCGCCTATGAGGCTTCCTACGAGTTTGGCGGACTGTCGCTCACCGACCTTTCCATCAAAGACGGGGCCGCGGAGGTCGAACTGTCTTTCTCCAAGCCCAACCCCGTCGAAATGACCCTCCTCCATTATGAAAGCGGCGCCTCGAACATTAAAATGGAAGGGTTATCCAATGCCAACTTCAACGCCATGTCCTTCGAAGCCGGCGCCGGCGATTACACACTGGATTTTTCCGGTGAACTCCAGCGCGATGCCGCGGTGACGATCGAAACCGGCTTCGCCAACCTGATCCTGGTGATCCCGGACGGCTTGAGTACAACCGTCACGGTACAAAGCGGCGTATCCAATGTCAACGCCGGACCCGGTTGGGACCAGAATGGGAATCGATACACAAAGGATGGCGAGGGAGCGGAGCTTACGATCATAATCGAAATGGGAGCCGGGAACCTGACTCTCAGCCGTTGAGCGCAAACCATCCAATCGGGCGCGGCAAAGTCCGCGCTCGTTTGATTCGGAGTAGAAGGTCATATTTTATGGGTGACCTCCATCACTTGCCTTGTTCCCAATTGCACAATAAAATCGTGATTGACGGTAAATTTTACCTTTTTACAAGAAAGAGGCTGTATGCAGATCACCCGCCAAGCTGATTACGCCGTGCGTGCCGTACTGCATCTGGCGCGCAACGGGGATCAGCGCACCCCCACCAGTTCAATCGCCGAGGATCAAAAGATCCCCCCGTCGTTCCTCGCCAAGATCATATCCCAGTTGTCGATCGCCGGGTTGCTGCATACTTCCCGCGGCGCCCGCGGGGGCGTGACCCTGGCCCGCGAACCGAAGGACATCACCCTGCTGGAGGTCATCGAAGCCATCGACGGACCCATCCAGTTGAACGAATGCGTGGGCGAAAGCAGCGCCTGCACCTTTGATGAGAACTGTCCCCTGCGTCCGGTATGGTGCGAGGCGCAGGAGGAATTGGTCAACCGGCTGCGGGGCACCAACTTCGCCAGCATGAAAACGAAGGCAGCCTGACGTACGAGATTTCCACGCGGCCTCTCGGCTATAATAGCCGGGAGGCTTTTTCATTTATCTGGCGGAAGGATAAACATCATGCAGAATCGCCGATCGTTCCTGACCATCCTGCTGGTTTTGATGATCACACTGGGTTGTGCCGTTCCGGGGCTCCCCACGATTTCCGACGCCACGCCGGTTGCGCAGGCCGGCCGGCTCGAAACCATGGTAGCCGAAATGGTGGATGCCGCCATCGCCCAAACCCAACAGGCAGCCCCGCCTCCTGTTGAACCCCCTGTTGCCGCGACAGAACTTCCGGCTGCCGCGCCGCAGCTGGATCTCGCCGGTTCGCTCACGCCGCAAAGCGACGGCACCATCCTGTTCAAGGACGAGGCCGCGCGCTACGAATTGAACGTCTCACCCGGCTGGCTGCCCGTCCGTTTGAATCAACAGGAGTATTACGATGCCTTCTCGCTGCCGGCAGCAGCCGACCCCGCCGCACAACGCGCCCTTTCCGGGGTCGCCTCGCTCGATCCGCAAACCTTCCGCCTGTTCATCTTTGACCTGCAGGACGGCCACCTTGTCAACCGCGTCGTCACCAAAATCAGCCTGGAGTGGGATCCGAATGACAGTATTTCCCTTTCGGACGAGACCGGAATACAGGCGATCGCCGAGTCCCTGCCCGCCTCGATCCCCGGCCTGACCGTGACCGATACCTCGGTCATTCAATCCACAAACGGGTTGGCGCTCGGGGTGATCCTTTCCGAATTCCCCGGTAAGAATTTCGATGAGGCGGACGTGGTGCTCTACCAAAAACAGGTTCACTTGAACCTGCCGCTTGGTACGCTGGCGCTCACCTTCACCACCGAGACCAACTTCAAGGATGCCACCCTGCCCTTCTTCGATGCGATGGTGGATACGTTGAAAATCGAAAGCAGTCAGTGAATCTACAGGAGAAAAGAGGATGTCCGCCTCTCGCACCGTCCGTGCGCCGCGCGGCGCACAACTCACCTGCAAGAACTGGCTGAGCGAGGCTGCCTACCGCATGATCCAGAACAACCTGGATCCTGAAGTTGCCGAGCGGCCGGAAGACCTCGTCGTATACGGAGGGCGAGGCCAGGCCGCCCGCGATTGGAAATCCTTCGACGCGATCCTCGAGTCGCTCAAGAACCTGGAAGCGGACGAAACCCTGCTGGTGCAATCCGGCAAACCCGTGGTCGTGTTCAAAACCCACACCGACGCGCCGCGGGTGTTGATCGCCAATTCCAACCTCGTCCCACACTGGGCCACGTGGGACCACTTCGACGAGCTGGCGAAGAAGGGGCTGATCATGTACGGCCAGATGACCGCCGGCTCGTGGATCTACATCGGCACGCAGGGTATCCTGCAGGGAACCTATGAGACCTTCGGCGCGCTTGCGAAATTACGAGGCTGGGGCTCCTTGAAGGGAAAATTCGTATTGACCGCCGGTCTCGGCGGCATGGGCGGCGCGCAGCCGCTCGCCATCACCATGAACGAAGGTGTCGGCCTGATCGTGGAGGTCGACCCGCAGCGCGCCGAACGGCGCCGCGCTTTCGGCTACGTGGACCTGGTGGTGGATAATCTAGAAGAAGCAATGACCCTGGTGGAGGAAGCCAGGAAAGAACAGGTCGCCAAATCGATCGGGTTGATCGGTAATGCCGCGGACGTGTATCACGAGCTCGCGGCGCGCGGCGTCGTGCCGGATGTGGTCACGGACCAGACCTCCGCGCATGAGGCCCTGATGTACGTACCGTCCGGCCTGTCGGTGACCGCCGCGGATGAATTGCGCAAAACCGACCCGGGAAAATACAAGAGGATGGCCATGGACTCGATGTCCACGCACGTGCGCGCCATGCTTTCCTTCCAGTGCGCCGGCGCGGAGGTGTTCGATTACGGCAACAACCTCCGCCAGCAGGCTTATAACAACGGCGTGAGCGACGCCTTTGAGTTTCCCGGCTTCGTGCCGGCCTACATTCGGCCGTTATTCTGCGAGGGCAAGGGACCGTTCCGCTGGGTGGCGCTCTCCGGTGAAAAGGAGGACATCTACACCACCGATCAGGCCATCATGGAACTCTTCCCCGAGGATGCGCATTTGCACCGCTGGCTGAAGATGGCGCGTGAGAAAGTTCCTTTTCAGGGATTGCCGGCGCGCATCTGCTGGCTCGGGTACGGTGACCGCGCGCGGGCAGGCTTGAAATTCAACGAACTCGTGGCTGCAGGGAAGGTGAAGGCGCCCATCGTCATCGGCCGCGATCACCTCGACTCGGGATCGGTGGCCTCTCCGAACCGCGAGACCGAAGCGATGAAGGATGGCTCGGACGCGATCTCCGATTGGGCGATCCTCAACGCGCTGATCAACGCGGTAGGCGGCGCGACCTGGGTCTCCTTCCATCACGGCGGCGGCGTGGGCATGGGGTACAGCCAGCACGCGGGTCAGGTCATCGTCGCGGATGGAACGCCGGAAGCGGCCGTAAGACTCGAGCGGGTGCTGTCCACGGACCCGGGCATGGGCGTTGTGCGACACGCCGACGCGGGATATGAAATCGCCATCCAGGCCGCACACCGCCATGGATTGAACATGCCGATGCTGGGGAAATCCTCCTGAGATGAATCGAAAAATCCAGGCCTTGTTCGTTCTGGGGATCTTTCTGCTTGCTTGCGGCGGGTCGCTCGCATCGCTCCCGCAGGCAACCGCGTCCTTTCCAACCGCAACGGAAACATCCTCGCCATCGGCCACGCCGAGCTTCACGGCCGCGCCTCCCACCGAGACCCCCCTGCCGACCGCGACGGCCACTCCCGTCCCGCTGGCTTCCCGTGTGTTGATCGTGGTCTTCGACGGGCTGCGACCGGATGCGATCCTGCCCGCGAACATGGTCAACGTGCTTTCCCTGATGCACAGCGGCGCCTCCACTCTCTCCGCACGGACGATTATGCCGAGCTCGACCCTTCCATCCATCTCCTCGATGCTGGTGGGGACCTGCCCCGCCAAGCACATCGTGCGCTGGAACGAATACGTCCCTCAAAACGGATATGCACTCGGAAAGGACATCTTCGATCTCGCGCACGGCGCCGGCCAGCGGACCGTGATGGTGGTGGGCAAGGAAAAACTGCGCCAGGTGACCGAGCCGACCAGCACCGATTTCTTTCAATTTGTGGACGACACGGATAAGATCGTCGATCCGTACCGCATCGAACAGCTGGCCATCCAGCAGATGGGACAGGGCTTCGGCCTTATGCTGGTGCACTTCCCCAACGGCGACCTGGCCGGTCATGAATACGGATGGATGTCGCGCAACCAGCTGGAGACGTATGCCAATGACGATGAATCGCTTGGATTCATCCTGCAATCCCTGAGGGCGCGCGGCCTTTACGAGAGCACGATGATCATCGTCACTGCGGATCACGGCGGGCACGACACCACCCACGGATATGATGTCCCCGAGGACATGACCATCCCGTGGATCGTCAGCGGGCCGGGTGTACTGCCGTTGCAGCTGACCACACAGGTCCACACGATGGACACGGCCGCCACAGCCGCTTTCGTCCTCGGCCTGCCGGTCCCCCCGGAGTGGGACGGGGTGCCTGTGTATGAGGCTTTCGGCCTGCCTGCCGTCCCTTCCGCGGGTTGTTGACCCGCCCTTTGCATTTTTGTTAGGCGGTGTCAACCTGTCTCCTTTCCAATACCGATTGGATGGGATAACATTACTAAACGTGAAATCGGGAAATGCCATAGCCTTCGTTTTTCACCGCAGAGAGCGCCGAGATCGCTGAGCTTTCTTTGGATTTTCTCCACGTTCTTCGCGAAGCACACCCGAAAGGGTACAGCGGGCTTTGCGGTTAAATTCCTCATCCCAAACTGACGTTACTTGGTTTTAATTTCATTTGACCAATTCTTTGGAGAAATCAAGATTATCAAGAGACTGAATCAATTCATGCTCACGCTGACCGTGCTGGTCGTGGTGCTGGTCGGCGCCGTAAGCACGACGCCGGCATATGCCGACGACGGTACGACCGGCGAGCCGACCCCCGCCCCTACCGAGGAAAGCCCGCCCGCGGAGGAACCCGCTATCGAACCCGCGCCTGCGGAGACGGTGGAGACGATCCTCGAAGGGATTCCTGAGGGCACGGAAGTCGTTGTAATAAACGAGGGCGTTGTTGAGCCTCTGGCGACCGAGGCGGCCGCGCAGATCATCCTGCAAAATGATCCTATTTGGTGCCCTGGCGCTGCACTTCCGAGCGATCCTGGGTGTACCGCCGGCTATGCCACAGTCACGGAATTGATTGCCAACCTAGGAACGAAAAGTGGCGCGGGTACGATATATTTCACCTCCACGTATGCGACGAACGACGCGTACCTTGATCACTCCAATCCCAACCTGGCCAACCTGACCGACCTTTCCATCCAAGGTGGTTGGAACGGCTCGACTGCAGCTCCAACGGTCGGCGGAATCACCACCTTCAACAGCGTCCCCTTATCAATTGTCAACTGGATCGGCAACGTGACCTTGAACGATATCATCGTTGACGGGGCAGCCATTGACTCGGGAATCTACGTACAAACCGCCGGAAACATCATCCTGGACAATACCAGTGCAACGGACAACGGCTTCGATGGCGCCGACCTGATCAATTATGGTGGCACCGGAAACGTGACGGTCAATGGTGGAAACTTCTCTGGCAACGATCAGGCCGGGCTGTACATTGCCAGTCAGGGGGTGGTCAATCTCACCGACGTCATCGTCGATAACACAAGCGCCCTGGTCAACGACAGCTATGACGGCGCGATCATCGACAACTCCTACGGCACAGAGAACGTAAGTGTAACGGGGAGCACCTTCACCCAGAACTTGTGGGACGGTTTGTACGTGAAATCCGCCGGGATCATCACTCTGAATGGTGTAATTGCTTCCAATAATCTTGAAACCGGTGCCTATTTGAACGCTCTTAGTGGAACTGGCGGCATAACCATCAGCAACAGCACCTTCTCCTCAAATGGCGACTGGGGCATCAACGCCTTCGCCGACGACGGATCCATCACCGTCTCCAATGTTTCAGTGAACGGCGGAGGGACTGGTGAGAACGGAGCCTGGTTCAAATCCTTCCAGGCGAATGTCTCGGTCAGCAACAGCACATTCAGCAACCATACGAAAACCGGCCTGCTGGCGGTTGCCGGCGGACAGGTAACCTTGGACGGCGTCATCGCCTCATCGAACGCTGCCGGGAACGGAGCCGAGATCTACAGCATTAACAACTTCGCCTGCTTCGGCACGCAGGATATCACTGTGAACGTAAACAACGGCACGTATTCTGGCAATGGGGAGTACGGGCTATATGCTGAACCCGGCTCAGCCGCGACTGTGACCTTTACCGGCACGCAAACCTACTCCCCGGCTAACGGCCTCGGGAACACATTTATTAATCCCTTCGTGAATCCCTGCCCGCCGCCGGATCCGAACAAGCCGACGAATGAAGGCAAGCCTTCGAACGTGGTCAATGTACCGAACACGGGCGGTGAGCCTGTTCTGCAGGACTGCGAGAACTTCTCTAGCACCACACTCCGGCTCGAAGCGGGCACATCAGTGAAAGTTAGATGCCCGTTCAGCGGCACCAGCCGGCTTTCGGAGATAACAAATGATGAACTTCCTGGCAGGTTACCCAATGTGTTCACCTTCGGTTCTGCCATAGAGATCGGATTGGCAGACGAGGCAGGTGATCCCGTTCCCGTTATGACCGAAGGCGGTCTGCTTACCATTTCCTTCGTAATCCCCGAGGAGTTAAAGGACAAACGTTTGTCCATTCTCTACTGGGACCCGACAGCGAACAACGGGCAGGGAGATTGGATTGAACTGCCACTGGAGCGGTTCGGGGGTGAGAACTTCCCGCTCCACCCGGATGACCCGGACGATTGGCGCATGATATCTTCAGGGCTTGAGCAATCCGGAAACACAGTCTCTGTGACCGTCAACTTCCCCGGCCTGTTCGTCCTCGTCGCCCGATAACGTCACAATTCAATGAAAAAGAGCCCCTCGCTGATTTCAGCCTGAGGGGCTCTTTCATTTCGCGGCGCTTCGTAGTTTCAGGACAGTACTTTTGTACATTGATTTTTTCGCGGCTTTCAGATATAGTTGGTCGTGTTTCTCGAATACATCACATGTTTCCCATGTGATGTAGATTTAACGGTGACTTTATCGGTAGGAGAGAGTGTGGCGGACCTCGACGGTCCGCCACAAGCTTTAACTTCCTTAATTTGGCATCCATACAACCCAGCCTTCCGGGCCAAGAGTATCCGTAACACCATAGTGGGTTCGGATGTACTCGACCAACGGCCAGGCTGTTGGATCCTCCCGCCATGCCTGCGAATCAATGGAATCGATGATCAATCAGGTTTTCGGCCAGTCGAACAGAAGGACCTCGGCCAGCAGGCGGGTGTTGACGTTGCGTTCCATCTTCTCCAATGCGGATTCGAGATCGGTCACCACGCGCTTCACAGTGGATAGATTCAGCCGCCCGGCGAGGAATTCGATCTCCATGTTGCGGTCGATGTTCACCAACGGAGCATTTGCACCCGCGGCGCGCAGCATCACATCCCGCCAGTATGAAAGCCAGATCAGGATGGTCTGACGCATCGAATCCCTGTCCTTCGAGAGTTTATCGGCATAGGAAAATTTTTCCACGCGCGGCGCGGGCAGCAGGGTTTGCAGGTCGTTCAGCCGTTGCTCGCGCTGGTCGAGCAGGGTGGGATCTTCCACCAGGCGGCGCGCGTACCCCGGCCGCCCGCCGGAGATGTGAGCCAGCAGGCGCGCTTGCTGCGGGTCCACACCGCGCCCGGTCAGATCCTCTTCGATCTGCCGAACGGGGATCGGGCGCAGGCGCAGGACCTCGCAGCGCGAGACGATCGTCGGCAGCAGCCCTTCCGGATTGTCGGCGGTCAACATCAGCACCGCGTAGGCTGGGGCTTCCTCGAGGGTCTTCAACAAGGCGTTGGACGCTTCTTCATTCGCTTGGTGAAATTGCAAAAACACAAGTATGCGATGTTTGGATTGATAGGGTCGCAGGTTGATTGATTTTCTTAAATCTCTAATTTGTCTAATGCGAATTTCTCCACTGGGGGCAGGGATCAATTCATTGCGGTTGTGTGGATCAATGATGGTGGGTTCTATGACGCTCAGATCCGGATGGCGCATGGCTTCGATCTGTTTGCATTCGCGGCACGCGCCGCAGGGAACTCCTGCTTTGACAGGCGAAGCGCAGATCAACGCCTGGGCCAGGCGCAAGGCCAGGGTGCGGCGTCCCAGGCCGGGAGGTCCGCAGAAGAGATACGCATGGCGCACCTCGCCGCTGGCCGCGTGGCGGCGAAGCATATCCACCGCCCATTCGTGTCCAAGGATGTCCCAGTTGTCGTTCATCTTCCCTTCATCATAAATCTTCAATCGCCAATCGGCAATCCACAATCGCCAATCCTCAATCGTCAATCCCCAATCGGCAATCCACAATCGTCAATCCCCAATCGTCAATCCACAATCGAAAATCCTCAATCGTCAATCGCATACCCCTACTCCTGTCCGGCCCTCAACCTCAGATAGGAATCGTACCGCTCCGCGTGCACCTCCCCGGCCTCCACGGCAGCCCGAACCGCGCAGCCCGGCTCATGCACATGGGTGCAATCGCTGAACTGGCAGTCCGCCACCCGCGGCGCGAGCTCTGGAAAGTATGCATCGATCTCCTCCGGCTGTGTATCCCACAAGGCGAGCGATCTCCAGCCGGGCGTATCGGCCACATACCCTCCGATCTCCAGCTTGAACATTTCGCGCGTGACCGTGGTGTGTACTCCCTTGTTCACCGCGGCGCTGACTTCATTGACCTCCAGCCCCAGCCCGGGCTGGATGCAATTCAACAGGCTCGATTTGCCCACACCGCTCGGCCCAACCAGGGCGCTGATCCGGCCGGTGAGCGCCGAGGCTAGTTCATCCAGCCCTTTGTGCTGCACCACCGAGGTGTAGATCACGCGATAGCCGATCTCCGGGTAAAGGCCGAAGAGTTTCGTCGCATCCTGCACCAGATCGATCTTGTTGGCCACGATCACGGGAGGGATTTTCTGTTTCTCCGCGATGACCAGAAAGCGGTCCAGCATGCGCCGCCTGGGATTCGGGTGCGCGCAGGCAAACACAAATAGGACCTGGTCCGCATTCGCCAGCAGAATCTGCTGATATTCCCCCTGCGGCCTCGGGTCCAGGCGAACGAGCGCTTGCTTGCGCGGCTGGATGGATTCGATCATGCCGCTGCCATCCGGGAGTGCGATGATCTCCACCCGGTCCCCCAGCGCAGCGATGTCGCCCGTCGCTTTCCCCTGCTTCAATTTTCCGCGCAGCTGACAAATGATAAGACCCGCAGCGGTCTCCACCGTAAAGAAACCGGATTGGGCCTTGACGATCAAACCATTCTGGGTCGAGTCGCTCACAGGGAGGACCAATGATTGAGTTAAGGGATGGGCGGCAGGCCCCCCGGCGGAGTCGGGGTATACGGTGGTCTGCCGATCTCGCCGAACTCGTAATTCTGCCTCTGCGGACTCCCGTAATAATACGTCTCGACCAGGGCGCGGAAGATCGGCACAGCGTAGTCGGATCCCTCGCCGCGGTTTTCGACGATCACAGTGATGGCAATATCCGGAACGTTGGTGTTATCCTGGTTCAGCGTATAACCTGAAAACCAGGCATGCGGCGGGCCGTTGCCGGATTCAGCCGTGCCGGTCTTTCCGGCGGTTGTGAATTGCAGGCCGCGGATGTTAAAGCGCGCCGTCCCGCGCCCGTTCTGGGTTACCATCAACATGGCCTCGCGCAGGGTCTCGAGGTTTTCATCGCGCAGCGGCAGTGTGCCGCGCGCTTCCGGTTTGAAGACCAGGGTCGGATCGCCCTCCACAGGCTGGATCTTCTCCACGAGCTGCGGCCGGTACAGGGTCCCGCCGTTGGCAATGGCCGCGGTAAAGGTTGCCACCTGCAGCGGGGTCACGAGCACAAAACCCTGGCCGATGGCCTGGTTGACCACATCCACGGCGTTGGCCGGGTCAAGGATCTGACCGGTGGCCTCGGACACCTGTTGAATGCCGGTGGACGCGGCCAGCCCGAACCCGCGCGCCATCTTGGCGATGTCGGATCCGCGATCCCAATTCGAGAACAGGTCGTTCCCGATATGCCAGAAGTACGGATTGCACGAACGCATCAGCCCTTCTTGAAGCGTCACCACGCCGGAGGGCGTGCTGTCCGAGGTATTGCAGAAATCGCCGGCCGCCAGCCGGTCGCGGCAGTGTTCATACGTCCAATCGTAGCGGATCTTATCCGGCAGTTCGGTGAATTCATACTGGCAGTCGTACTCCGTATCCTTGAGATACAGTCCGCTCTCCAGCGCGGCGGACAAGGTGATGACCTTGAACACCGAGCCGAGCGGGTACTGCCCTTGCGCGGCGCGGTTGAGCAGCGGCTGGTTGGGATCGTTTAACAGATTGGTCAGCCCGAGGTTGTTCGGATTGTTCGGCTCGAACAGGTTCGGGTCGAAATCCGGCGCGGAAGCCATGGCCAGCACCCGCCCGGTTTCCACCTCCATGATTACGACCGCGCCGCGGAAGAACTCGACCGCCCGCTGTGCATGGTACTGCAGGTTCTGGTCGAGCGTCAGGTAGATCGAGGAGGCTGGTTCTGGCAGGCTTTGCCCGAGCGTGGCAATGATCTGCCCGCCGGGATTGACCACGCGCAGCACTCCGCCGTGTCTGCCGGCGAGATAGTCCTCGCCCCACTTTTCGATGCCGGCCTGGCCGACCTTTTCATCGCCGCGGTATCCCAGCCGGCGATATTGATTCAACTGCTCCGGGGAAATCGAGAGGGTGTATCCCACCGCCTGGGGAGCCAGCCCGGTTTCGAAGTAATAGCGCGAACTGTACTCGGACCACACCAGTCCGCCGGGGCTGATGGACAACAGGCGCTGGGCCTCCTCCCTTGTGCCCTCGCACATGGGCAGGTACCAGCCGGGGCCGGCGGCGTCGATCTGATCCTGGATGTATTCCGGATCGTATCCGCAGTACAGGCCGAGTTCGCGTGTCAGGGTGCCAATCGTCTCGAAATTGATCTGGTCCGTCTGAATTCCAAACGCCAGCGCTTCGGACTGCGACACGATCGGCAGACCGTTTCGGTCGTAGATATCGCCGCGGGCCGGCACACTGTATTCCATCACCAGTTGATTTCCGCCGGCCAGTTCCGGCAGGATCTGGGAATCCTCCCAGACGATCCTCCATTCGTTCTCCTCGTTCTTCATGCGGATCAGGATGTTGCGCTGGATATCGCCCACCAGGGCGGTCTTGTAGACGGCGGCGTATCCGATCTCGGCGTTGTAGGGGCTGATCTGCGAGGAGTTGATGGTGTACTCGATGCCCGAGGCGCTCATGTTGTTGAGCGCGTCGTTCCAGCGCCTGGAGAAATCCTCCAGCGTGATCGCCTCGCGGCTGGCCTGGGTCAGCATGTTGTACATGGTCTCGAAATCGTCCGCCTGCAGAGCCGCCAGGTATTGGGTGATCGCCGCGGTGGCGTCCGGCGCGGGGATGATTGTCACGGGTGGGGTGGGTAGAGGCGTGGGCGAGGCGAAGAAATTAGGTACACCCGGCACGCCCGAACTGCAGGCCGGGAGAAACATCAGGATCAGGATCAGATTTATCCGGCGAAGAACCTTCATTCACTTCCTTTCACTAACCAACCGTATCACCGCGCAGAATTCGCTGTGATACGGGACATTCATATTTCAATAAGGCCTGGCAGGCTCGAGGGACGTCCGCCGAAGGGCGCACAGCCAATTTTTGCAGCGCCCGCACCGCGTGGCACATCGGCAATCCCATCACGCTGGCATAACAACCCCGCATGGATTCGACCGGCTGAAACTGCGGATGCTGGATGGCATACCCGCCGGCCTTGTCCAACGGGTCGCCTGTTTCGACATATGCATGGATCTCAGCGTCCGAATAGTCGCGCATCGGGACGTCCGTGATGCACAGTTCGGCGAGCATCTTCCCGTCACGAACGCGGCAGATCGCCAGCCCGGTGTACACGCGGTGCACATGCCCTCGTAATTGGTCCAGCATGCGGAATGCGTCGGCTTCATCCCTGGGCTTGCCGAGGATCTGCTCGCCATCGATCACCGCGGTGTCCGCGCCGACGACGATTGAATCCGATCTGTCTCCCGGGAATACAGCCAGCGCTTTCTCCCGGGCGAGCCGCAGCACATAATCCGCCGGTGTCTCTCCGGCCCGCGGCTCCTCGTTGATATCCGGGACGGTGACCGTGTACTCCCAATTCCCAAGCCCGAACAGCTGCCTGCGCCGGGGCGAATTGGAGGCCAGCACAAGCCTTGCCGATTCAATCACCCGAAGAATTCTAACACACCGTCTTTTTCAACCTTAATCATGATTAACCTCTGGCCGCATCCCGATTCGCGTTGTACAATCCAAAAAATCCATAGAGGGCTTCCAATAGTTGCGCACAAAGGTAACCGGTGCCAGGATTTGTCTTACAAATCATTCGGGCTCAAGTCGCTGCCACTTCGACGGCTCCGGGCCGGCCTCGGCGGAGAGTCAATTGCCTGGCATTCAACGTGATTCACAATCGATGAGGAGGTGCCATGAACGAACTGCAGGAACGGATTTTGAGGGAGGGACAAATATTGGGGAACGGAATTCTCAAAGTGGACAGTTTCGTCAACCATCAGGTGGATCCAAGATTGATGGACGCCTGTGGAAAGGAATTTGCTCGGCGCTTTTCGCGTCTCGGCGCGACGAAGGTGTTGACCGCCGAGATCTCCGGCATCGCGCCGGCGGTCACCACCGCCCTGCACCTCGACCTGCCGGTGGTGTACGCACGCAAGACCAAACCCATCACCATGCCGGACCAGGTCTATCTCACGCTGGCTCCTTCGCACACCAAAGGCCGCATGGTGGAACTGATCGTCTCGCCGGAGTACCTTGCCAACGGGGAAAGGGTGTTGATCATCGACGATTTCCTCGCCAGCGGCCAGACCATCCTTGGCTTGGCGCGCCTGGCCGAAGCCGCCGGCTCGAGGATCGTGGGCGTCGGCGCCCTGATCGAGAAGGTGTTCGAAGGCGGCCGCACGGTGTTGAAGTCCCTCGGCGTGCCGATCGAATCGATCGCCTGCATCAAATCGCTGGAGGATGGCAAGATCGAATTCGTCGAATAGAGAAACCGGATGGAAAATAAAAAAGGCACGCAAAAGCGTGCCCGCATAAACCTCAGCCCTTCAGCGGCGGCGCGTCCTTGTCGTACACGAAGACCTGAACGTCCAGGCCGTCCTTGTTCAGCAGGTCGATCGCGGGCTGAAAGGTGGCGTCCTTGATCTTCTGTATCTCCCCGGCCGGCGCGTAGACCGAAAGCCGTGCCTCTTCCTCCGACATTTTGGCGGTCTTGACCTCGGCGCCGGCGCAGGCAGCCTTGATCTTGTCCGTCATCTGTTTGATGGCTTCATCAATTGACATCCGAATTTTGTCTCCGGGTGGGAAGATTATAGTCCAACTTCAAACGCGGCAGCCTAGCCGGCCTTTAACTTGGCAATCGTCACGCCCTCACCACCCTCGTTCTCACGACCCTCCTCGAAGGATTTCACGTACTCATGACCGCGCAGGGCTTCACGCACGGCCTGTCTTAACTTGCCGGTGCCCTTGCCGTGAATGATGCGGACGAACGGCAGGCCCGCGAGATACGCCTGTTCCATGTAACGTTCCATCTTAACCAGCGCATCCTCGGACATCAACCCGCGCAGGTCCACTTCCATGCCGGGCGATTTCGACGCGGTTGCAGACGCCGCGGGATGGACGGTCGTTTGTGGTCCACCTTCCGCGGCCTGCCTTCTCTGCAAATCGGAATACCGCGCCCTCAGGCGCAGCGTGCCAAAAAGAACCTCCGCCTCGGACTCGCCCAAGGCGGTCACCACCCCTTCCGCATTCAGCGTTCCGACGGCGACGCGTTCTCCCAGCTTCAAGGAGGTCGACCCCCCATCGTCCGCGGTCGCTCGTCTCTCGACCGGAGCCTCGGTTAGTTCCTCGATCGTTTCGATCCGCCCTTCGAGCGCACGGATCGCATCCAGAGGCTGGCGGGCCTTCTTTAATTGATGCTTCAGCGAGTCGAGGTTTTGCTTGAACACCGCCACCTCCAGCTCGCCCTCGGCGCGCGCCCGGGCGATGGTCTCGCGGCGCTCGTCCTCGATCTGTTCCAGACGCTTTTGCAGTTCGCGCGTCTCGGCTTCCAGTTTGCCCCGCGCCCTCTCGAGTTTCTCGCGCTCGCGCGCCGTGCGGTTGCGTTCCTTGCGGATGTCATCCAGCAGTTTGTCGGCGCGCAGATCCAGCGGATTGATCTCCGCCCGCGCCGCGTCGATGATCGGCTGCGGCAGGCCAAGCCGCTGCGCGATCAGCAGCGCGTTCGAACGCCCGGGCAAGCCCAAAGTCAATTTGAAGGTCGGGCGCAGGGTCTGGATGTCGAACTCGAGCGAGGCGTTGACCACGCCCTCCGTGCTGTGGGCGAAGGTCTTGAGTTCCGGAAAGTGCGTCGCTACCAGGGTCATGGCGCCGCTTTCGAGCAGGTGGCTGAGGATCGCCCGCGCGATGGCCGCGCCCTCCTGCGGATCCGTTCCCGAACCGAGCTCGTCGAAGATCACCAGCGAACGCGCGTCGATCTTCTTTAATATGCGGATGATGTTGGTAATGTGTCCGCTGAATGTGGAAAGCGACTGCTCGATGGATTGCTCGTCGCCGATATCGGCGTACACCGCGTGGAAGCACGGCAGCTCCGAGCCGCTTTGCCCGGGAATGTGCAGTCCGCTCTGGGCCATGAGGGCCAGCAGGCCGACGGTTTTCAACGAAACCGTCTTGCCGCCGGTGTTGGGTCCGGTGATCACGACCGCCCGCGTACCAGGCGCGGGATCCACGTCGATGGGCACGACCGTCTCCGGATCGAGCAGTGGATGGCGCGCTTTCAGCAAGCGGATGATGGATGACAGACGATTGACCGTGGTCTGTTGTCCATCGTCCGTCGTCCGATGAAGGACCGGCTCGCTGGCGTGCAGTTCTTCCGCATATTTCGCCTTTGCGAAGGCCAGGTCAAGCACCGCCAGGTTCTCGACGCCGTATTTCAGATCGGCCGCATGTTCGCCCACCTGTGCAGAGACCTCGGCCAGGATGCGCCGTTCTTCGTCCCGTTCCGCCAGCTGCAATTCACGGATTTCGTTGTTGGCCTCCACCACCGGCAAGGGTTCCACGAACAGGGTCGCGCCGCTGGAGGACTGGTCGTGCACGATGGACTTGATCCTCCCTTTGAATTCCGCCCGCAGCGGGATTACATAGCGTCCATCGCGCTGCGTGATGATCGGCTCCTGCAGCATCGAGACCGTCTTCGAATCCGTGACGTATTTCTGCAGGCGGCTCATCAGCCGGTCGTGCGCGGTGCGCAGGCTTCGGCGCAGATCGGCCAGCTTCGGCGATGCGGAATCCAGCACCTCGCCGCGCTCCGAGAGAATGCGCGTAATCGCATCCACCAGGCCATAGGTGTCGGGCAGGCCGACGGCAATGCGCGCCAGGTGCGGGTAATCTTCATTCTTCCTATCGAAGGTCTTCTTGAGATCGCGGCAAGAAATCAACGTGGACTTGATATCCAGCAGCGCCTGGGGATCGAGCACGCCGCTGCGCGCCGCCAGGTCGGCATGTGCGCGGATGTCGTGCGCCGCGCCGACACCTATCTCCTGAATCGAAAGCAGCCGGCGCGCCTCGGTCGTTTCCGCCAGGCGCGCAAGCGCCAGCACATGCGACTCGGTGGGCTCGAGCGCGCGCGCAAGTTGCTGTGACGCGGAAAAATCGCAGAAGCCCGCCAAACGCTCGAGGATTTTCGGATATTCGAGGACATGCAGCGTTTTCGAATCCATTGCGCTGGAATTATAAACCACAGATAAAATAGAGGCTCAAGGAGAGATCGCATGAGACTCAAGGAGAAAACGGCCATCATCACCGGCGCCACCAGCGGGATCGGCAAAGCCACGGCATTGCGTTTTGCCGAGGAGGGCGCCTCGCTCGTGATCACCGGCCGGCGGGCGGAGTTGGGAAAGGCAGTCGAGGCGGATTGCAGGCAGAGAGGCGCGCACTGCGTCTTCGTTCAGGCGGATCACACCAAGGAAAGCGATTGCCGCAAGGTCGTGGAGACCGCGCTCACGGAGTTCGGCCGGGTGGACATCCTGTTCAACAATGCCGGCATCGTCATGAAGGGCATGGCGGATACAACTCCCGAGGACGTCTGGAATGACACCATCGCCATCAACATCACCGCGGTCTGGCGCATGTCCAGCCTGGTGATCCCACAAATGAAGAAGCAGGGCGGCGGTGTGATCGTGAACAACGGCTCGGACTGGTCCGTGGTGGCCGGCAGGAACGCCTTCCCGTACGTTATGAGCAAGGGCGCGGTCGGCATGATGACCAAAGCCATGGCGCTCGATTACGCGCGCGAGAACATCCGCGTCAATGCCATCTGTCCCGGCGACACTCTCGTGGACCGCTGGCTGGAAAAGGGATATTTTGAATACTCCGACCCCGTGACCCTAGGGCAGGCCATCCAAGAATCCAGCGCCTACATTCCCATGGGACGCTTCGGCAAGCCCGAGGAGATCGCCAACGCGGTTTTGTTCCTCGCTTCCGACGAATCCTCCTTCGTCACCGGCCACCTGCTGCTGGCGGATGGCGGCAACACGGCGCAATGACACGGATTTTCCTTCGCATGCATCGGTGGTTCGTACCAGGCTGCCTCCTCCTTGCGCTCCTCTCATGCCAGGTCCTGCCGTCCCTGCAGTCGAACCGCCCCAACTTCATCCTCATCCTGACCGACGACCTGGATGACAGCCTGATGCCTTACCTCGGAAACACCAATGCCCTTATTGCAGACCAAGGCCTCAGTTTCACAAATTATTTCATCACCACGCCCATGTGCTGCCCGTCACGCACCTCCATGTTGACCGGCCGGTTTGCGCACAACACCGACATCCTGGATAATTTCCCGGCCTTCAAGCGTTTCTTCCAGAGAGATGAGGAGGCAGAAACGCTGGCCGTCTGGCTGAAGCGCGCCGGCTACGAAACCGCCATGATCGGAAAATATCTGAATTTGTACCCGATCGACGCCGGCCGGAATTACATCCCGCCCGGTTGGACGGACTGGCATGCCTTTCTGTATGAGAAGAGTGCGGACAACTTCTACTTCGATTACATGATGAACGAAAACGGCGAGGTGGTTGAATACGGGGATGCCGCGGCGGAGTACAGCACCGACGTGATCCGCGATCGGTCCCTCGAATTCATCAATCAAAGCATTGACGGGAATTCCCCCTTCTTCCTGCTCATCTCGGTTTACGCCCCTCACGGACCCGCTACACCTGCGCCCCGCCATGCGGATTTGTTCGCGGATCTCGAGTATCCCAAAGGGCCTTCGTTCAACGAGCCGGACGTGAGCGACAAGCCGGCCATCCTGCAAACGCTGGTGCAGAGCGGCGACGAATTCGACCCCGGCGATGCGGATAACTTCTTCCGCGGGCGCGCCCGTTCCATGCAGGCGGTGGATGAAATGGTCGCAGAAGTATTCGACCTGCTCGAGAAAACCGGGCAATTGGAGAATACCTTCATCCTCTTCACCTCGGACAACGGCTTTCGTAATGGCGAACACCGCCTCGCCACCGGCAAGGGGCTGCCCTACGAGGAGGACATTCGCGTGCCGCTCCTGATTCGCGGTCCGGGCATCGAGCCGGGTTCTACCAGTTACTGGCTGACCGCGAACATCGACCTGGCGCCGACGATCGCGGAGCTGTCCGGCGCCCGCACCGCCGACTTCGTGGACGGCCGGTCCCTGATGCCGTTGTTGGAGCAACCGTTGCAGCAACCCCCTGAATGGCGCAATGGCGTATTGATCGAAGCGGGGTATTGGGACCCGCCGGCCTCCTTCGCGGTTCACGCGGCATCCTACACCGGCACCGGCCAGCAGGCGGAGATGTTCCATTATCTGGAGGCCATGGGCGATGAGTCGCTGCGCCAGATCGGCGGAGTCGCCTATCGTGGTTTCCGCACCGAGGGCTTCAAGTACGTCGAGTACATCAACGGCGAGATCGAGCTGTATGATTTGAAGAACGACCCCTACGAACTGGAGAACCTCGCCGGCCGCACCGATCCCGAAGTGCTCTCGCGCCTGCACGATTGGGTGGAACGACTGGCGACTTGCACCTCGGAGGATTGCAGGGGCATCGAATCCCAACTACCAATGACATTGGATGAATAGACTGGCCGAACGCATGGCGGACAACAACCGCTCGATCGAAGCCCTGCTGGATTAGACAAGAATGGAGTGAAGAACATGGATGCAGATTCCCTGACCCAGACGCTGCTGACCGCCTTCCTGAGCAGCGCGGTCCTGTCGACGGTGGTCGGATTGATCTTCCGTGGATGGGCGGCGCGCCTCGAAATGCGCGTCAAATCACAGCACTCGTGGAAGGAGCAGTCCGTAACGGAATTGCTCGCGCCGTTGAACATGCAGTTCGCCCGCACCGAGAAGGCCTTCCGCCGCTGGAACAGCAAAAACCTGTATTTGGAAATGAAGGTGGTGAAAGCCGGCAACGAAACCATCCGCGATCTGCTGCTGGCCAAGGGCCACCTCATACCACCCGAGCTGCGCGAAGACGCCGGCAAATTGATCGAACATTACGACGTGTGGCTCGAAAAGTTCGAAAAACAGCGCCTCTCCGAAAACCCGGATTTGAACGCGCCGTTCGTGTTCGTCGGACCGGATGGGTATCCCTTCCCGACCGGGGCGGAAAGGAACTTCCGGGAGACTTTTAAAAGGTACTGGATCGAACTGTATGGCGATTCAGGAAAATGATCCATCGTTCAAAGATCCCTGGAGGCGTATTTTGTTTTTCACACGCCGGGTGCTATAATCCAACAGGATTTACGCCTCGCATCGAATCGGAATTCTTTCACGGATTGCACTTGGGGCCTGGAAAGGAGAAACAGGCATGGCTTTCGCTGAGTATGGAAAATATGACGGCCTGGGGCTGGCCGAACTGGTTCGCAGGAAAAAAGTCTCACCCGCCGAACTTGTGGAGGAGGCGATCCGCCGCATCGAAGCACACAACCCGAAGCTGAACTCGGTCATCCTGCCCTTGTATGAACGGGCGCGCAAGATGGCAAAAGGAAAGCTACCCGAAGGTCCCTTCAAGGGTGTGCCCTTCTTAATGAAGGATCTGATCTCCTCGCTGGAAGGGGTTCCCACCAGCAGCGCCAATAAATTATGGAAGGACATCCCGGCCAGGGTCACCACGGAGATCGCACGGCGCTGGGAGAACAGCGGCGTGATCGTGGTCGGCAAGGCCAACACCCCGGAATTCGGCCTTACCCCGTTCACCGAATCGGACACATTTGGACCAGCGCGCAATCCTTGGGATACGACGCGCACCCCGGGCGGTTCCTCCGGCGGATCGGGCGCGGCGGTGGCCGCGCGCATCGTCCCGCTCGCCTCGGGCGGCGATGGAGGCGGTTCGATCCGCATCCCTTCCTCCGCGTGCGGCTTGTTCGGGCTGAAACCCACGCGCGGGCGCAACCCGACAGGCCCGCTCATCGGAGAGGCCTGGGAGGGATTCACCGTGGAGCATGTGCTCACCCGTTCGGTGCGCGACTCGGCCGCCATGCTGGATGCCACCAAGGGAGCCGACGTGGGCGCGCCGTTCATCATCCCCGATGCAGGACCGTTCCTGCGCGAGATCGGCAGGAATCCCGGCAAGCTGAGAATCGCATACACCACAAAACCCATGCTTGGGAAAAATGTGCATCCGGACTGCGTCAAGGGCGTGGATGAGACCGTGAAACTTTTGCGGAAACTCGGCCATGCCGTGACGGAGGATGCGCCGGCGATCAACGGCGAGGAATACTCGTTGCATTTCCTAACGATCGTCGCCGCGCACATGCGCGCAGACATCGAAGAAGCCGCAGAGGCTGCCGGCAAGCGTGTTTCACCGGACGACTTCGACCTCATCACCTATGGCCCGGGCCTATTCGGGACGATTTTGAAAGCCTCGGACTATGTGCGTGCCCTCCGCTACCTGCAATCGATTTCCCGCGAAATCGGCCGCTTCTTTGAAAAATACGACATACTGTTGACCCCTGTGCTCAATCAGCCGCCCCCGAAAGTCGGCGAACTCCAACCCTCGGCGGCGGAACAAGCCCAGCTCAAATTGATCGCGCGCACCGGCCAGACCTGGATCCTTAAAGCATTGGGCGTGATCAAACCGCTGGCCGCGCAGGTGTACGAGTTCATCCCGTGGACCCCGGTGTTCAACGTCACCGGCCAGCCGGCCATGTCGGTTCCGCTGCATTGGAACGCGGCCGGCCTGCCGATCGGCATGCACTTCGTCGGCAAGTGGGGCGATGAAGCGACTCTCTTCCGCCTGGCCGGGCAGCTCGAGAAGGCCAAGCCATGGATCGATAAAGTACCGGCGGGGTATTGATCAGCAAACAAACGCCGAATTTAATGGTCCGAGACGAGCGCATGATCCTTCTGCCCCCACCCTGAGTCCCTCCCCTCGTGTAGCACCCCCGTAGGGGGCGCAGCGGGGGAGGGATGTTCATAGGGAGTGCGGGACAACTTTGTTGTCCCGCACTCCCGCAAGCCTCATCCCCCTTCATGGAAGGGGGGACCACAGGGGGGATGAAGCGCATTCGATCCTCGCGTCTGGAGGTAGTATCACTCAACCATGGTTGATGCACAAGCACGAGCCAAAAGCCTGCGCTTCGATGAAAACTCTCTTCCCATTCTGCTTAGCGATGGGTGTGAAATCAGCCTTCCGTTGGATCGCGTGGATTGGTTGAGCTGGCTGGCAAAGGCCACCCCGCAGCAACGTGAACATGGACCATCGAGCCCGGTGGGGATGCAATCTACTGGAAGGGTCTGTACAACGGGATCGAGATCACGCACTTACTCAGTATGCAGCCGCTGGTCTGATTATATTTTTCTGCTACTTAGATCGTTGCTTTATTTCTTCGGGTTTTTGTTTCGTTGTTGATTCTTCTGGCGCATTGTCGGTAATCATTTTGATCAACGTCATAAATGGCCAGAATACTGCAAGGATTGGAGTGGTAATGATCCAAACTACAATATCAATTAGAACATGTATTAACCGATAAAGAACATCGAAAACAAAAGGAAGGAGGGAACTCAATAGGGTTAGAATGAAGTTTACGACATGCAACACTCCCTCAACGATATATCCCACAACCGCAAAGACAAGCACCGATCCTCTAATTGCTTCGTTAAAAATCATCGCGGCTGCCAACGCGCTGTTAAATGGCACTACAAACACAACCACAAATGTAACAAATCGGTCTAGAAATGTACTGTTCAGATTTTCAACAACGTCAAGTCTCGCAAGTCCCCATGCGACCAATGAAGTTATGGATAAGAGACAAATAAACGCAGCCATTGCGAACATTGCCTTCCGCACCCTTGGCTCTCTTTCAGACATCGCTGTAAACTCACTTTTACTGCTCATGGTTTCAAATAAGAAGGCAAAACCAAGAATTAGGGCGATCAATGAGCCCGCAAATATCGCGATATCAAAGTTTGAAAGAAAGGGCAGGATTTCCGATAACAAACCTAGGACGAACAATGTGTTTGCAACGGCAACAGCATCAGAGTATATGAGTAGCAAGAAACAAAGTAACAATACTACATACCCCACTGTTCTAAAGGGGTGCTCGGGGTCATATACGAGCTTCATTAGGTTGCCCAACCAATGATGAAGCGAATCGGTAACGCGCGACAATGGTTTCGTAAGTGCATCGCGGAAAGAACTCGCGCTATCCTCAAAGAATTCTCTGGGATAGGTCGGCACATTATCTGGTTGGGAATCCTTGCGGAAAATTATTGGTTTTTGGATGAGTTTAATCGTCCTCTCCAATACGGCTGCCCACTTCTCCCGCCAGACAATAAGAATTATGAACCAAATTACAGCTACCACTTGAAAGATGCTCGAATTCAGCAAGTTAAATAGTTGAACACCCATCTCAACCTCCTCATTTCTTGTTTCGCAATTCCGTGACCCTTGAGATCAGTTTTTCTTCAAGCCTAATTCCGTCAAGATAGAATGTGGACTTTGCCCCAAGTAGAGTGAATTTGCCGTCCCAACGATTCTCTCGACTCCGACAAGCCGGATCTTGTATTGGCGCACAGTCTGTTATCACGACAATAACATCAACATTGTTTAGTCGGAAAGTGATGTCGGCGGGAATTTTCGTCAGTTCACTTGGATTTCTCCAATCGATCAATTCGTCAAAAATAATTAGAATGCACTTCTCATATTTTTTGAGGCTGGTCGTGTGCATAAATAATCTAAATCTGTTGCTGCATGCATCAAACCGTAATAAACTTCCTGCCAAGGGATAGGAGCAGGTCTTTCTTCTGGTTCGTTCAAACCAATATCTTCTTCCAGTTGCTTGGCTATTTGTGAGATTTCAGCCGCCTTGGTTACCTCCCAAACTGTGTTCGTGGCAGCAATCTGCGTTCCTACTACAGTTTTATTGCATTGCTCTTCGAATGCTTTGCTTTCGTTTTCTTGTTGTTGAATACTCAGGTTATAAGCATATTCGTTCCTTGCCCTCAACTTATCAAGATCTAATAATTTGGAAACATCTGGTGTTGGTAAGGGAGTGTATGTAACAAAGGGGACAGGTGTTTCTGGTCTTGGTGGAGAACTGGGCAACCTTGACTCAAACCCGCTAAGTCTCGCAATACTATAATCATAGTAACCGAATTCAAATAGTGAGTACTGATCTCCCGGCCCGGACATTTCAGGAGTAATTTTATTAATAAACTCAACAAGATCGAATGTTACTTCACCATTTTTGTATTCTAAGCCATCTCCATTCGCAACACTTCCTTGATCTATCACAAAAACAAACAAGGTTGGAGAAGTCTCCAATTCCTCGCCGATTTCCAGCTCATAATCCTTAGGACAAACCCTCGGCGTGGCAGTAGGTGTAATCGTAGGACCCCAAATAAAAGTTGGGATCGCGGTACAGCTAGAAACAAATATTGTGACAAGCAGCAATGAGAGAACTGACCTTGCTGCATATCTCTTGGCTATCACGGTAATCTCCTTTGAAATTCCAAGAGTAAGACCTTTTAATCTCCCATTAATATTCGCAATCATATTCTATTTTTTTTTTTGACAAGTGACATCGCTCCTTGTTCCTTTTACTATTACCTCCCCTGACACCGTCCTGCCACAAAAGCGTGATATGCTTCGCGCATGCCCCAGCGCATCCTGGTCGTGGACGACGAACCGGCGGTCACCGATCTGCTGGCCTACAACCTGCGCAAAGCGCATTTCGAAATCTCGATCGCATCCGACGGGCGGGCAGCCTTGCGGCTGGCCGGGGAGTTTAACCCTGACCTGATCCTGCTCGATCTGATGATCCCCGAGGTGGATGGCCTCGACGTCTGCCGCGAACTCCGCAAATCGAATAACGTCCCCATCATCATGATCACCGCCCGCGGCGAGGAGACCGACCGCGTGGTGGGTCTCGAACTGGGCGCGGACGATTACGTCACCAAGCCGTTCAGCGTGCGCGAACTGATGGCGCGGGTCAAGGCCGTGCTGCGCCGCGTGGAAAACAAGGCCTCGGGATCCTCCACGATCCTCTCCGCCGAGGGCGGCCTCCGCATGGACGTGGAACGCCGGGAGGTGATCGTCAACGATGCGCCGCTCGAACTCACACGCCTCGAATTCGACCTGCTGCATCGGTTGTTGATCAACCCAGGCCGCGTGCTGACGCGCGAGCGCCTGCTGGAGCAGGCCTGGGGCTACGACTTCGTCGGCGACACGCGCGCGGTGGACAGCGCCGTCAAACGTCTGCGCGCCAAGCTGCGCGCCGCCTCCCCGCAAGCCGATTGCATCGAATCCGTGCGCGGCCTCGGCTATCGGATCGGCTGACATGCAGAGCATCCGCTCCCGTCTTTCACGCAATCATCTGCTCGTGCTTGCACTCGGCATGACGCTCGCAGCCGGGCTCACCTGGCAGGTGGTCTCGAACCTCTATATCGAAACCCAGCGCGCTAACCTATTGGAGCAGGCCCGATTGATTGCCGCCGCGCTTCAGGGCGCGGCACTCCCTGAAAATTCCCAACCCTATTCACAAGCTGCAAACATCGCGCCGGGAATCCACACCCGCCTGCTGACCGAGGGTGGCGCGGTCGCCATCGGGCTGCCGCTGGTAAACACGGCCGTGCAAATGCCTCTCGCAGAAGGAACCACCCTCGTCACGACCGCTGAGCTGCTTCAACGTCCCGAGATCGAATCAGCCCTCAGCGGCAGCCCCTCGACCGCTGTACGACGTGTGCTCGATAACCGGCGCTTGCTGTACGCTGCCGCGCCCATCCAGACAGACGACGGGCGGGTCAGCGGTATCATCTACCTCGCCACGCCACTGCCCGGCTCCGGCCTGCCGACGGATGTCATCCTCCAAATGATCGGCGCAAGCATCCTGGCGATATTCCTGGCAGTGCTCGCCGGGCGACTCCTGGCGCGGCAGATCGCGCGTCCCCTGGAGGGACTCGCACAGGCTGCATCGGGAATCGCAGGCGGCGACCTGAATGCCCGCTCGACAACGGAGGATCACATCAAGGAATTGCACGATCTGGCAGGGACCTTCAATCACATGGCCGATAGCCTGCAGCAGTCGGACCAGACCAAAAAGGCTTTCATCGCCGATGTGGCACATGAACTGCGCACTCCTCTGACCGTCATCAAGGGCACGATCGAAACCCTGGAGGACGGCGCGCTCGACGATCGCGAGGGGCGCGGGCCACTGCTGGCGTCCATGCAGCGCGAAACCGACCGCTTGATCCGGCTGGTGAACGAACTGTTGATCCTCACCCGCGCCGACGCCGGGCAACTCCCGTTGGAACTTGAACAGGTGGATCTGGTCGACCTGGCGCGCGGCCGCTGCGAGAACCTGAACCGGCTTGCCGGGCGCAGCCGGGTCCAACTAAGAATGGAAGACCTCACCGGTGGGAATACCCACATCCCCGCCGACCCCGACCGGCTGGTGCAAGTGTTCGACAACCTGCTCGACAACGCGGTCCGCCACTCTCCGCAGGACTCGATGGTCACCGTTACGATCCGTGAGGCCGGCGGCGGAATCGAATGTTCCGTCAGCGATCAGGGACCGGGCATATCCGCCCAACACCTGCCGTACATCTTCGAGCGTTTCTACCGCGTCGAAAAGTCACGTGACCGTTCCAGCGGCGGCACCGGGCTGGGTCTCGCCATCGTGCGTGCGCTGGTAAGTGCTCACGGAGGCCGTGTCTCCGCGGACAGCGCCGAAGACAAGGGGACAACAATCACGTTCTGGCTGCCTCATTCCCCCTCACCTCGCTGAGCGGAGCAAGCCGGAGGCGGGCGAAGTCGAAGCGAGGCGAGGTGCATGCCTTTGTGGTTGAAAAGGTGTCCCCGTAAAAGCGGTGGAACCACAATTTTAAGGTTGTTTCGTCTGGGAAAACACCCTCCTCGCAAGGACATATACTCTGCCTCCCAACTGCCCGGAACCTGACACACGCCTGACAAGGCAGGGGAATATCCTGTAGTCGAAATCACGATTCGCATTACAAGGAGGTTCCCATGAAACAAGTTCAAACCATCGTCAACACAGCCCTGGCCTGTACGCTGATCTTCATCCTGCTCAGCGCCGGCCTGCCGAACATCACTGCGAGCGCGGCCATGCCGACTCCCACTCCCGAAGCGGTAAGTGAAGCCGAATCCACCTGCGATCCGACCCGCACCATTAACGTCAGCGGCACCGCGGTCGTTAATGTCGTCCCCGACCGCGCCCTGGTGCAGCTGGGCGTGCAATCCAACGGTCGATCACCCAAGGAGGTACAGGCGAGGAATGCCGCAGCCATCAGCCAGGTGATCAAGGCGGTCAAGGCGCAGGGAGTGGAAGCCAAAGACATCACGACGGACTGGTACGTGATCGAGCCCCTGTACGAGGATTACGACTCGCTGTACATCAAGGGTTATCGCATTTACAACGTCGTAGCCATCACCATGCGCGACGTGTTCAAGACCAGCGATGTGATCGCGGCCGCCTTCCAGGCTGGCGCGAACCAGGTCGTGAACGTCGAGTTCTACACCAGTGAATTGAGAAAATACCGTGACCAGGCGCGCGAAATGGCCATGCAGGCGGCCTCCGAGAAAGCCGGAGCCCTGGCGGAAACGGCGGGCGCGGAAACCGGCTGTGTGCTGTCGATCAACGAAAACTCCTGGTCCTACTTCAATGGCTGGGGATGGGGCTGGTGGTGGCGCGGAAGCAACAACCAGAATCTGTGGACGCAGAACGCAGTGCAGAATGCAGCCCCCAGTGCAGGGGAAATGCCCTCCGGCGAGGGCGAACCGGTCAGCACCGGAAAGATCTCCATTCGCGCCGAGGTCAACGCAACCTTCAGCCTGAAATGATTATTTCCGTCCAGTGTATGATCATCCCGCAGGGAGACTCTCTGCGGGATGATCGTGCGTTTTGCCGGGTGCTATAATGAATCCGAAAGCCCGAGGCACGCGATGTCTGAAGTTCTCGATGAAATCTCGCGCGTCACCCCCTCCAAAACCGCCGCGCAGGCGGCCTACGACCGCATGAGCCGCTGGTACGATTGGCTGGCAGCGGGGGCCGAGAGACGGCTCACCAGTCTCGGGCTGCATAAGCTCGATGTTCAAAAGGGCGAGAAAGTCCTCGAGATCGGATGCGGGACCGGTCATGCCCTGGTTGAACTGGCAAAGGCAGCGGGCGAACCTGGCCTTGTGTGCGGAATCGATATTTCGCAGGGGATGATCAATGTGGCCGGTGATCGACTCAAAGCCATTGGACTGGCCGACCGCGTGGAACTGACCTGCGGGGATGCGACCCAACTGACCTACGAAGAGGATTTCTTCGATGCGATCTTCATGGGCTTTGTGCTGGAATTGTTCGACACGCCGGAGATCCCGCCCCTGCTGGCAGAATGCCGCCGCGCGCTGCGCCAGGGCGGCCGCTTGTGCGTAGTCGCCCTGGCCAGGAGGGATCGATCGGCGGTACGCTTGTACGAGTGGTTCCATCGCAGGTTGCCCTCATATGTGGATTGCCGCCCGATCTATGCAAGACAGTCCATCCAATCAGCAGGGTTTGACCTTCTGGATTCGACAGAGGGGAAAATGTGGGGACTGCCGGTCGAAATCGTGCTGGCAATCGTCCCGCAGAAAAGGAACGGAATACGATGAATCTGAAATCCCAAATCAAGTGGACCATGATCCTCGGCATGCTGTCGCTGATCGCCGGATCCTTCGGTCATCTGGCATTGACCGACATATATCATGGCGAGGGAGACCTTTTCACCGAGTGGAACATCCTGCGCGCCTGCGCCATCGTCCTTCTATTTTTCATCGGCTCGGCGCTGCTTACCCTCAACCGTGCCCTGAAAGCAGTGTGACGAGGCTGGTCATAGGTTGGAATGATCAAATTCCATGTTGACTTCGGAGGCCGGATTCCATGAACACGCTTTCTTCAATCCTGCGCGGGATGGGCGGAATGCTGACACGGCCCGCGCGCACAGGCAAGTCCCTGGCAAGCGAGAAGAGCCTGAAACCCATCGCGGTCTTCGTGATCGCCTTCGGCCTGCTGCAATCCCTGCTGTTTCTGATTTCCTATCTGAGAAAAGATTACCCGCCTCCAGCGGAAGTGCTCGAAGTGTGGGTGGAGCACTGGGGCGAGGGGGTGATGCTGCCGTTCTTCAACATCCCCGCCGAGAGCTACCGCGGCTTCCAGGCGGCCATCCTGCTGCCCTTCTGCCTTGCGCTCTGGCTGCTGATGGGGGGCAGCGCGCGGCTGGTCGCTTTGCTGTTTGGCGGCCGGCACAGCTTCGAGACCTATCTAAGGATCACTGGGTTCACGTTCTTCACGATCTGGCTGATCGCGGCGTTCATTGACTTCCTGTACTCCGGCATTTTCCAGGATGCGGTGTTGAGAGGCTTGCGCGGTGAATACGGCGCGGCCGTGGATTTTCTGCTTCAGATCTTCATGCCGATCGAGTACACCATCTTATACGGGCTGGCCGGGGTGAACATTTTCATCGCGACCCGAACGATCGAGAGGTTTGCATGGTGGAAGGCCGCGCTGGTCGGACTCGCCGCCTTCGCCTGGCCGATGGCCCTTGTTTCGAGCGTGGTGAGGTGAGATCCATTCCCCCGGCAGAACAACAGGCAGATCAAGAGACCTGCCTGTCCTAGCGAACGTTCCGTCAACGACTATTGATTGATGCCCAGGTAGGCATAGGCAGCCGCGACGGCCAGCCCCAGCCACGACTGTCCGAGGTCCGTCAGCGGCTGCAGCACTCCCGGATGCTGGAGAAAACCCACGATGAAGGCCAGCAAGCCGAACAGGGTCCACACCAGGAGATAGGCAATGGTCGTGGTCTGCAGGATCGATTTTGCCTGCTCGCTGGGATTGTTATCGAGCACGCGTGCGGCCGGCGTCTTGCCCGGTTCGGTGATGGCCAATTCGGCGATGACCAGAGCCGATACCAGGCCGCCCACCGTGGCCATGGTCACGCTCATCCCGCTGGTGAAACTGTCCTTGGTGTAGGTCTTGCATTCAGCTCCCTGACTCATGCAGCTCGTGACCAGCAGCGCCACGATCACCGTAACACATACAGCCCCAGCAGGATCACTGCGATCACCCCTCCAAAAATGCTTTTTTGAGACCTGGGTTTCGCATCCTGTTCCGGGCAATGAACAGGAATGCCTCCTCCTTTCCTTCAGAACCCGGATTGCCCTCCGTGAAAGAACCGCCCATTTCCTGCATCGGGAATGGGATTACGTCATTTTGATTTTATAACAATCTGCCTTCAGAATCAACGCAAGGTCTCATTTCAGAAGCACTCACCCATAGAAGGCGTCATGCCTTTTCCCCCCTGAATTGCGTTTCGTACAGCTGGGCATATAGTCCATTGTACGCAAGCAGTTCCTCGTGCGTGCCGCGCTCGACGATCTTTCCACGGTCCATCACCAGGATCAAATTCGCGGCGAGAATGGTGGACAGGCGATGGGCAATCACAATTGAAGTGCGTCCAGCCATCACGCGCTTCAAGGCCTCCTGGATCAACGATTCAGATTCGCTGTCGAGGTGGCTGGTGGCTTCGTCGAGCACGAGGATGCGCGGATCCTTGAGGATCACGCGCGCCAGGGCGATGCGCTGTTTCTCGCCTCCGCTCAGGCGGTAACCGCGCTCACCCACGATCGTGTCATAGCCATCGGGCAGGTCGGCGATGAAGCTGTGGATGTTGGCGGCGTGCGCCGCGGCCTCGATCTCCGCCTGCGAGGCATCCATCTTCGCGTAGGTCAGGTTCGTGCGGATGGTGTCGTGGAAGAGATAGGTCTCCTGAGTCACCATGCCGATGGCGGCGGAAAGCGATTCGAGCGTGACCTCGCGCAGGTCGTGCCCGTCGATGCGGATGGTGCCGGCGGTCGGATCGTAAAATCGCGGAATCAAATAGGTCACTGTGGTCTTGCCCGCGCCCGACGGACCGACCAGGGCAATCAGACTCCCGGCCGTGGCTTTGAAGGTTATTCCATCGAGGGCGACCTCTCGCGCTTGCGAGATGGATTCGGATTCGTCGGAGTCCGATGCGTCATCCATCCCCCGTCGCCCATCATCAGTGGACTGTTGTTTATCCGCAAGCGACATCACCGCTTTCACATTCTCCATGCTGCCGTAGCGTTTGACTTCGCTGAGCAGTTTCGCCTCGTCGATGCTGTAGTCGAAATATACGTTCTCGAATTCGAACCCGCCGCGGACCTCGTGAAGTCTCACCGCATTCTCCCTCTCGACGATGTCTTGCGGCAGGTCGAGCACCTCGAAGACACGTTCGAAAGAAACCATGCTGGTGCTGAAATCCACCGGCGCGGTGGCCAGGCCCTGCAGCGCGCCGTAGAGCCGGCCGAGATAGGCGCCAAAAGCAACGATGGTGCCGACCGTGAACGTGCCCTGGATGACGTACCAGCCGCCCAGGCCGTAGACCAGCGCCGTGCCAACCGCGCTGACCAGTCCAAGGATGATAAAGAAGGCCGAGCCGATCACCGCGCGCTGCACGCCGATGTCGCGCACTCCCGCGGCGCGGCTGCGAAAACGCGCCTCCTCCTCGCGGGCGCGGCCGAACAACTTGACCAGCAGCGCGCCGCCGATATTGAGGGTCTCGTTCATATGCGCGTTCATCTGCGCGTTCAGGTCCATCGCCCGCCGCGCGATCTCGCGCAGCGACAGGCCGAGCTGCCGCGCGACGATCAGGAAGAGCGGCAGGACGATCACGCTGAGCAGGGTCAGCTTCCACTCGAGCGCCAGCATGACGGACAGGATGGCGGCTGCCTCGATGATATTGGTGACGATGTTGACAATGGTGCTGGAGATGGCGTTCTGCGCGCCGACCACGTCGCTGTTGAGGCGGGACATCAGTTCCCCGACCTTGGTGTTGGTGAAGAACCGCAGCGACATGCGCTGCAGGCGCGCGAAGAGCGAGGAACGCAGGTCGTAGATCACGCCCTCGCCCACGGCCGCGTTCAGGCGGCGCTGGATCACCGAGATCCCGCCGTTGAGGATCGGCAGGAGCAGCAGCGCCAGCGCCAGCACGACCAGCCGATTCAGATCCTTCTGCGGCAGCACCGAATCGATCATCGTCCGGAAGATCAGCGGCGAGACCAGTCCCACCGCCGTGCTGAACAGGATGGTCACCAGCATGCCGCCGATGTGCCCCCAGTACGGCCGCGCGTAGGCGAGGACGCGCAGCAGCAGATCCCGGGTCACCCGGGGTTTTTGGTCGCCCTGGCGCATGGCCATGAACCAGCCGTATCCGTGCATTAATTAATCTCCCGAATAAAGGTCTGATGAACGCGAAGTCAACGGTGATCTGCAGACCATCCGACTATAAGACCATTTGACCAACAGTGCAACTGGAAAATAGGAGAAGTTAATCGAAGTCTGATTTACTGCTTTTTGCATAAATCTCTAAACTGAATGGAGTTGACATAATGCAGGAAATAGACACTCGAGTATAGATATTTACTCAGCACCCTGTAGGGGGCTTTAATTTATCAGGACTGACAAATTACATATAGTTTTCATGCCCCAACTTGCAAGAACGAAATCATAGAACAAGTGGGACGCAAATCCCGACGAGTTTCTCAGGTGCTGCACGCGATTTCTGTCGTTTGAAATGGAAAAGCACAGAGGTGCAAACAACGGTAAAATACAGATATGAACAAGAAAATGCCGGCGCGAATCAAAAAACTTATGCAGGAGTTGAAAGAAGGACTCGACCGCATTTATGGCGGCAAATTAAGAGGCGTTTATCTGTACGGCTCCTATGCACGCGGGGATTATCGCCGCGGGTCAGATGTGGATGTAATGATCCTTTTAAGCGATTATGTGGATTACTGGGAAGAGTGGCGGCGCTCGAGCAATTATGTCAGCGATATTTCGCTGGAACATGATGTAACCATCAGCTGTATTCTTATCAAGGAAATCCAGTGGAATCATGCGGACAGGCCTGTGATTTACAATATCCACAGGGAGGGGATAGCAGTTTGAAGGAATATACCCGGAAGTTGCTCAATAAGGCGCTGGACGCCATCGAAGCGGCAGAGGGCCTACTGAATATGGATAAAGCGGAAATTGCGGCGGGGCGCGCCTATTACGCGATGTTTTATATGGCTGAAGCGCTGCTTTATGAGAAAGATTTACAATTCAACCAACACGGACAGGTAATTGCCGCCTACGGAAGAGAGTTTGCGAAAACAAACGAACTTGACCCCAAATTCCATCACTGGCTGAGATCGGGGTTTGACACCCGTATATCGGGGGATTACGATGTGGATACGGGGATCAGCAGTGAAATCGTCTCGGAAATGATCGCTCATGCACGGGAATTTTTATCTGCAGCACAAAACTACCTGGGTTGAGGTCTTTCGATTAAAAATGCCTGGCAATAAATCTGCGTCGATAGCTGTCATCTTGACCGTAATCCTGCTTCTTGTCATTGCCGTGTTTTCAATTTTCATGCAGCTGGTGGCCTTCAACGGCGCAGGCGAGCGGCAGGGTATCACCGCCATGGGGATCTCGCTCATCTGCCAGGCGGCAGGGATCGTTGTCCTGACTGTGCTTGCGCGCCGGCTGACCGGCCTTTTGATCACGAAATTGAACTGGAATGGGACGCTGGCAGTTGCCGCTGCTGTATTCTTAAGTGTCTTGTTCGGCGCAGGGTTATCGTTCCTTTCGATCATCATATCCGCTCTGGCGGCTGGAATTGAATAAAACAGGACGTAAAATAACGATCGAGACTTCGCCGCCTTCCCGCCCATCATTCTAGCAGGTATGGAGAATGCTTGTTCCGGGGGATATAATGAAAACATCCCGATGAAAAAACTTGCGCGCATTCTCGCAGCATTATCAGCAATTGCCGGCATTTTGGTCCTCATCCGATCCCCCAAGGGACGGGCCGGCGGCTACTTGTGGCTGCCCAAGCTGCTGGCCGGCGCGTGGGCGCCGTTCCTAGCCATAGCCGGCGCGGTCGGCGCGCTGCTCGGCTTGCTGCGCGGCGATCTCACTTCCATGCTGACGGGTGCATTCGGCGCGTTCGCCGCGACGCGGCACACGGTCCGCGTGACGAGACGCAGGCATGATCCTTTCGAGGCAGCCTTCGGCAGGGATTGGGAACAGCGCATCCCGGCGGACTTGTGGATGCGGTTGTCGCGTCCCTATGAATTGATCCAGCCTTCGAAACCGTTTGGTCCGCATCAACAGAATGTGGATATCGGAACAAAACATCCCCTGCTGTGCGACCTCTGGCTGCCGCCGTTCGAAGCTCAGCGCAGCGGACTCGGTCTGATCTTCCTGCACGGCACGTGGTGGCAGGCGGTGGACAAGGATTTTCTCATCCGCCCATTGTTCCAGCGCCTGGTGAATCAAGGACACGTAGTGATGGAGGTGGCCTACTCGCTCGCGCCCGCGGCGACAATCTACATAATGTTGGATGAGGTGAAACAATCCATAGCCTGGATGAAGGAGCACGCCGCGCATCTGGGAGTTAACCCCGAACGAATTGCCCTGATGGGCGGCTCGGTTGGCGGCGGACACCTTGCCCTGATGGCCGCGTACACCCCGAACTTTCCGGAGTTCCAACCCAAAGATGTGAAGGCGGATACCTCTGTGCGCACCGTGATCTCGATGTACGGCGTCACGGATATGACCGCCTACTTCCAAGAATACGGCGTTTTGAATCCCGGCCAGCCGGAGATCAGCTCACAGATCACGGAGGAGATGCGCCCGTCCGTGCATGACAAAACATTGATGGACAGGCTGCTCACACGTCTGCGATTCTTCCCCGCCTATCGTTATTCGAACATGCCCGGCGGCGCGGCGCTGCTGATCGACCTGCTCGGCGGGACGTTGGAGGAAATCCCGCACGCGTACGAACGCTTCTCCCCGATCACGCACGCCGGGGCGCACTGCCCCCCAACCCTGCAGATCTTCGGAGACCAGGATTTCGCCATCGAGGTTTCACACGGCCGGCGGCTGCACCGGGCTCTGCAAGCCGCAGGCGTGGAATCGGTTTACATCGAGTTTCCGGACACCGTGCACGCCTTCGATCAATACTTCGGCGTCTCGCGGCGCGTGGCTCCCGCGGCACAAATGGCGACCAACGACATCGAGCAGTTCCTGGCGATAATGGTTTGATTGGCGAATCCCACTGCTTCTTGCATAAACCTATAAACCGAATGAGGTCGAATGATGGCAGCAAATCGCCACACGGGTTAAGATGTTAACGCAGCATCCTGCAACTTCGTCTGGGAAACGAACAAAACAGCGCACCCCATGGTTTCAGACCACGGGGTGCGCTGTTTCGATCTTCAGGGAATTTACCGATCGATATAAACGGTTACTCGGTCTCTTCGTGCTGACCCGAATTGCCGGGATCCAGCTGGAAGTTGCCCTTCCCCTTCTGTCCGTTGACATCCGCGGTGTTCATTGCGTATTGAAGCACAGAATAGGCAATGGCATCCGAGTTGACATCCAGTGCGTAATCATTGTTGTTGGCATACGTATCGCATGCCAGGTGATAGCACTGATCATACTGCTGACCGGCGACACCGCCCCAAATCGCGACTTCCTGGGCAGTCTTGATCCCCTCGGCTCCCGTGAAGAGACCACCGGAGGGAATGTTGTTGGCGATAAACGGACCATAGTCCGAACGACCGCTGAAATCCGTGCCCTTGAACGGCACTCCGACGCTGTTAAAATATCTCTCGAAGGTCTTCTCGATCTCCGCCGAACCGGAGGGGCCGGGCCCGGCTCCCTGGGCGTCCGAGTCATCGCCGTCATAGATGAAGAATACGTGGTTCGGCGAGCCGACCATGTCGAAGTTCAGGTACAGGGTGATGCGGGCCAATTCCGCCGCGCTCAGGCCGTTGACGTAAGCCGTCGAGCCGACCAGCCCGGCCTCTTCCGCACCCCACCAGGCAAAGCGCACCTTATTACGCGGTTTGACCTTGGCCATCTGTTCCGCCACTTCGATTAGTACAGCGGAGCCGGAGCCGTTGTCATTGATGCCTGGCCCGCGCTGGACCGAATCCAGATGCGCGCCCGCCATGACCACGTTGTTCGGATCACCCTGCTTCGATTCAGCGATCACATTGTATTGAATGATATCCTGAGCCGGATCGACCCTGACGTGTGCAGTCGTGCCCGCCTGCGAAAGCGCAACTCCGTTGGCAAACGAACCGCCGACCACGGGGATGCTTGCGATGAAGGGCAGGAGCGTTCCGACGATCAGATCTTCACGCTGAGGGGTGTTGCCTTGGTTGAAGATGATCACGGCCGAGGCGCCCGCCGCCTGTGCATTTTGGGCCTTGAGCGCGAAGGTGCAGGTGCCGCGCTGGATCAGAGCGATGTTACCGGCGGGGAACCCTGCAAAATCTGCGGCTTCGCATCCACTGTTGCTGGCGCGCGGCGGCACGAGATTGATATCGACCGCGGTCACGGCCGCAGTCACATCACCATACCCCGTACCGGTAAAGGCGCCGGTCTCATACGTGGCCGAGATGGGTGTTAGTTGCTGAAGCACCGCCGGGGGAACGTAAACAAACGGGAAGGCGTTGAGCGTCACGTTATACCCGGCCGCGGTCATGCGGTTCACAACATATTGAACGGAGGCGTCGTACCCCGGAGTTCCGGAGGCGCGGATACCCCCATTGGCATCGGCAATGGCCTGGAAGGCCGCCTGATGTTCCCGCACACCCCCCAGGGTCACACACTCCAGAAGCTTGGCGAAGGTGTTGTTTACCCGTGTGTCACAAGCCGCGGGGCCGGCCATGGCACCGGGTACGAAAGCCAGCGTTGAGGCGATGACTGCCAACAGGCTCAGAATACGGATGGATTTAATGAACAAATCTTTCTCCTCTTTGGTGAATGGATGGTCGTGCAATTTTCGAGCATCTTGCGATTTTCCATACAGATTGTGCCCTTCCTTCGAATCACCTCCTTATAAACAAAAAGGCTGCCAGAAAAGGATCCCTTTCGGCAGCCCGGCTGTCTGTCCTGTGTGACAGACCCGTGACTTTGCGTCCCCGCCTCGCGGCAGGTTGCCAGTTCGTGACAGATGAATTAACCCTAAATTCATCCGAATTATATTAATCATGCCTTAAAGCCTCAAGGTGAGGATAGAAATTGGATGGTCGGCCTGGAGCCGTATTTGCGGTTTCATCCTTGTTGCAGCTAATGATGGACTTGCTCAAGAATCGGCGTATACTGAGGGATAAACAACATGTTCGAAATCACCACCGCCTGGAAATCTGCTTTCCCCGGCGCTCACGCCGGAGTGCTTGTCATGCGCGATGCTTTCAACCCGGCGCAGCATCCGTCGCTGGAAAAGCAAAAGGCTGAGCTGGAACAGACTTTGCGGGAACAGTATGCCGGGCGGGACCGAAGCGCGCTCACAGGGCTTCCGATATTGAAGATCTTTCGTGAGTACTATCTTCGATTCAAGAAAACCTATCACGTTCAGCTGCAGCTTGAATCGATCCTCTTCAAGGGCAAGTCCATCCCAAGCGTGGCTGCGCTGGTCGAGGTCATGTTCATGGCTGAGATGAAGAACCTGCTGCTGACCGCCGTCCACGATCTGGATGCCGTGCAGCTGCCCCTCGTACTTGATGTCACACGCGGCACGGAGAGCTATCAAACCCTGCAGGGCGAAACGAAAACCGTCAAACCCGGCGACATGATGATCAGCGACGGAACTGGGATCGTCTCGAACATCATCTACGGCCCGGACCGGCGCACGCAGGTCACTCCGCAAACGCGCAATGCAGTATTCACCGTGTATGCCCCCTCCGGTATCGACGAGGCGGTGATTCTCAACCATCTGCAGGATATGGAGATCTACGTGAAGGGGTTCGCGCCGCGGGCGCAGACCGAGGTGCTGCAGGTCCTCGGTGCCGAGCACAACGTGGTGCGTTAATGTGTAAACCCCATCCGCCGCTTGGGAATGAAAATCACAAGACGGTATTTGGATACGTATGCAAGGAGGAGCAGGCATGACCGCCAAGGTCGTCCTTAATCCATATTCCAACCGCTGGAACGCGCAGGCGCGCTGGCCCGAAGCGGAAGCGGCGCTCAAAGCCGCGGGCGTGGAATTTGAAGTGGCAATTTCACAAAACAAAGGTGGGATCGTCGAGCTGGTTGCACAGGCTGTCCGAGACGGCTTTTCGCCGATCATCATTGCTGGCGGCGACGGATCCATAGGCGATGCGGTCAATGGACTGGCCCAGGCCGCCAGGTCGGGCGAGGAGCCGCTGGGTCCGCTGGGGATCATGCCGCTGGGCTCGGCCAACGATCTGATCTTCAACCTGAACATGTCCGCCGACCTGGGGGAGGCCGCCCGGGTCATTGCGGCCGGCAAGATCCGCAGGGTCGACCTGGGCATGCTCAACAGCCGCTATTTCGCGAACAACTCCGCCGCGGGGCTGGAGCCCTACGTCACCACCAAGCATGAACGCATCCACTGGATCAAGGGCATGGCGCGCTACCTGGTCGCCGCGGTCTGGGCCATCATGGACAAGCCGGAATGGCAGGGCGAAGTCCGGTGGGACGACGGCGAATACAAGGGCCCGCTCTCCCTGGTCTCGATCGGCAACGGCAGGCGCACGGGAGGGTTCTTCATGACGCCTCACGCCGACCCGACGGATGGCAAATTAACCCTGGCCTTCGGATACCGCGGCACGCGGCTGGGACTGTTCCAGGCGCTCCCGCGCGCCTTCAAGGAAGGGGAGGGCAGCTACGTGGAAATGGACGGCATGCACGAAGTACATTCGACAAAGGTCAGCATTCACCTCGACCATCCCTCCCCCGCCCACACGGATGGTGAGTTGTTCACCGATCAAGTGAAGGATTTCGAGTACTCGATCCAGCCCGGACGGTTGCAGATCCTGGCTCCATGAATTTCGGACACGCATCGGGCGCGATCGCCGGCATGCTTCCCATTCATCGAGTGGAGACCTACCTTCAGCACTTTCCATCCCATCTGCGGGATATCGTGCTCGAACTGCGGAACATCATTCTCTCGGTCGCACCGGACGCGGTGGAAGTGATTCGTTGGAAGGGTTTGAGTTACTTCCACGCGGGACGCGGAGGCATCGTCAGCGCCGGCATCTGTCAGATCGGGATCCAGGACGACCGGGTTCACCTGGGATTCATCCACGGCGCATTTCTGCCCGATCCGCGCGGACTGCTCCAAGGGACGCGCAAGGCCAAACGCTTTGTGCGGATCGAATCCTTTGACCGGGCTCCATGGGAGGATTTAAAGAACTTGATCCTCGCCGCCTCCAACTTCGACCCACGCGCACTTCATCCGCAACAATATGAAATCTAGGAGCCAAACCTCATGCCTCCACGCCCGCGCCACCCGATGCCGGAGTTCGTACGCGAGGCGCTCACCACCCGCGGCCTGATGGACCTGTACCGCGCCCGTCCGCCATACCAGCGGAACGACTACATCGGCTGGATCACGCGCGCCAAAACCGAGGTCACACGGCAGAAACGCCTGAACCAAATGCTGGACGAACTCGAACGCGGCGGTATGTATATGAAAATGAAGTGGATGGGCAAATAACGTTTACAATGGGGCAATGGATCAAGCGGACATCATCCAAAGAACGGCTGATCACATCGAACAGGAATTTCAAGATGATTCCTCAGGCCATGATTGGTGGCACGTTCACCGCGTATGGCGGACTGCGCTTTTCCTGTGCGAACGCGAAAAAGCAGACGCCTTCGTGGTCCAGTTAGCCGCTCTGCTGCACGACCTCGACGATTGGAAGCTCAACCAGGATGGGGATAAAACGCCGCGCCGCGCCAGGAAATGGATGGAATCCTGTGGTGTCGACCCCAAGATCATCGAACAGGTCTGCGAGATCATCGAGCACATATCCTTCAAGGGCGCGGCGGTGGAGGAGACCATGCCCAGCCTTGAGGGAAGGATCGTGCAGGACGCCGACCGACTGGATGCCATCGGCGCCATCGGCATCGGCCGCGCCTTCGCCTTCGGCGGAACCAAGAACCGCATGATATTCGATCCCGCGTCACCACCGCGGCAGCATGCGAGCTTCGAGGAGTACAGGAGCAGTACAAGCGCCACGATCAATCACTTTTATGAAAAATTGCTGCTTCTGAAAGATCGCATGAACACACCCACCGCGAAAAGTATCGCCGAAGCCAGACACGCAATCATGCTTCGCTATCTCGAACAATTCATGGGCGAGTGGGAGGGCAGGGACATCAAATAAAATCCCCTGCGGTGGGCAGGGGATCGTATTCTGTCACGGTATGGCTTCAAAGGGCAGGTTGGCGCTGATCTCGTAATCGAACGAACCCACGTTATCTGCATAACATGTGGGCGGGCCGAAAAAGAATGAGCCGTCCACAAGGCCGACGAACAGCCTCGTGGCTGCGGCTGGAGCGACAAAGTTCTGCCGCGCTCCGGCGCTGTTGGCGCCGTCTCCGATAAAGAACACCTGCCCGATTTGCGGCTCGAGGCGCATGAACTCAACTCCAGTGGCATCCGCCGTGAAGCGGATCAGGTCCGGCGCGGGCTCCAGCGGTATGGCATCGGTGAGAAACACACCCGCCAGCGCGCCAGCCGGGCCTTCGTAACCGCTGATGCCTCCGAAGGACTCGATACCAGCCATCGAACCGTTCGGGTCGCCATCCGGTGGATAGCCCTGATCGAGCGGACCGCCATAAAAATTGATCAAGCCCGTGGCTTTGAACGTAAACTCGCTTCCCGCGCTCACGCGATACCCAGGCGGGAAGGCCTCCTGAATCACGCCACCATCACGGCAGGAGAACACGGGAATTTCCGATGGCTCTCCGAGGGGTGGGATGGTGATGTCGCTGCGACCGGCAAGATACAATACCGGCGAAGCCCCGGTGGCTCGCACCACGCTCGTGGGTGCGGCTGCGGGAATTTGTTCCAAAGCCGGGGCCGGCGGCAGGGAAAGCCCGTATTGCCCGAGCAGTTCACTGCCCGTGTACCACAGATACAATCCAACACAAGCCGTCAGCAGACAGCATAGAACGATCAAAACGAGCAGGATGATACCGATCCTTGAACCACGTTTTCTTTGCATAAATCAACCTCCTTGGCTGCTGAATTGTATCAAACTAACGATTCAAGGATCAATGCCCCCATGGTCTTATGGAGGCTGAGGTACGAGGCCTGGGTCCGCAGGGATCCCGCCAGGCTTGCTCGGCGCGGGACTTCGCGAAACATCCCCCTGGGCACGATCGTCAAAGGGCAGGTCAATGCTCGGCCAGGTCCAAAGGCCTTAGCCGAGCAGCGCAGCTACCTCGCAAGTCATGATTACCTGGTTAATTTAGAAACCATCGCGTTCGGGGATTCATAGACCATAATCAGGGAGTCTGAACTGCGTACCGATAAGCCCAGATCGCGCAGGGATTTCGCAAGGTCGCGTTCGTCATTTTCTCGGGGGATCAAAACCACCAGATAATCGTAGCCCACACCGTTGCGTATGCTCCATTCCTCGACGCATTGAACATCCGCGCAGCCCTGGAAGGCGATTAGCTCGTCGTACCACGGGAAGAAGCGCTCGCCCAATGTCCACTCCAAACCCTGCATGGTCGTGAGACTCCTTTGGCCTGTCAGCGCGGGGAACCACTCCTGCAACGGATCGGACATGGAGTATTCACGGCCGGTGGCAAGCAGAAACATCTTTTCGCCGGAAATGTTTCCCTTTACCCATTCGATCATCTCAAGGTCGGCGCGTTTCAGGCTGGTATTGATCAACTGGAGGTCGGAGATGCCCGCCGCAAGTACCAGGTAGGTCGTCGTCAGGCCCGGGAGCAGCAGGCGGGTCATTCGATGTCCAAATGGATCATCGGACCGGTTGAGCCGCATCCCGATCTTGTTCAAACCGATCCCTGCCAGCATCGAAAGGGGCAGCAGGGCGATACCGCCGGCACCGCGCGGGTCGGCGAGGAACACCAGCAACGGCCAGACGGACAGAAAGTATTCGCGTTGCCGGATTTGGATCCAGGCGCCCACAGCGGCAAGCAGCAGGGCGGGGAGGAAGAGAACATTCCCCAGGTTGTCCAATTGCAGCAGCGCGAGATAAGCCTCCAGCGTGCGCTGGCTGGTCTGGCCCGCGGAGAGCAGCGGTGCAAGACCGTATCGGGAGAGGACCAGCCCCCACCAGGGCAGGGTGAGAAGGGCCACGCCCAAGCCGATAAGGGCTGCCGAAAAAACGCCGCGCCTGGTTCTCCCATAAAAAATGAAGATCAAAACACCTCCTAAAGCAGCGTGCAGCGCGGTCTGCGGATTTTTTAACACCGCGCCCGCGCCGAAGAGCATCGTGAGCACAAGCTGCCGGGGTTTATCATCTTTGAACAGGGAGATCACCTGCCACAGCATGAGCAGAAGGAAGAACATGCCCAAGGCGCGCGTGATCCCTCCGCCCATCACCTGCCACAGGAAGGCGCGCGGGGAAAGCGCGTAGATCAGGGCCGCCAGCGCCGCCTCAGAACGGGAGGGGAGGAGCGATCTGGAAAATTTGTAGAAGGCCAGGATCGAGATCGTATTGACCAGGGCCGGCAGCCAGGTCAGGACGGTCAACTCGGAGAGGTGCAGCAGGTCCGAAAGCGCGGCTGCCATGTAAAATCCCAACGGTGGGTAGGCAAAGGGAATCCCGGCTTGATTGAAGCTGGTGTACAAAGGCAGAAGGTAGCGGTTCGCCTTCAAATCCTGGATCATGACGTGAAACATACCCCCGTCGTTGAGCGGGAATCCGTTCGAGGCCGCCGGCGCAAAGCGGACAGCCGCGCCGAACACCACTGCGCTCATCAAAACCAGCGCAGGCCAGTCAGGCTTGCGATCCACAGCCACCTCATTGGACACAGGCAGATTGTACATCACCACGCCATGTTATACTGATTCCAAGCATTGAGGAAACAACCGATGAATCACACTTCACATGGTCGTCTCACTGCGCTCTTCCTGATCGCTTCCGCGATTCTTGCCTGCGGGCAATTCAATTGGATTTCAACCGCCACTCCCGAACCGACGGAGACCGAGACTCCCTCGCCTCTCCCGATCCCATCCGATCCGGAAGCCGGCTCGGCCGGGCTGGGTGATTCGCTCTATCCCGGGTTCGGCAACGGCGGATATCAGGTGGAACACTACACGCTGGACATCACCGTGCATGACGTGTCCACGAGCGACATGACCGCGGTGACCTCCATCGAGGCGAAGGCGACCCAGGACTTGCGCCAATTCAACCTGGATTTCATCGGCTTTGAGATCAATTCGATCACAATCGACGAGGAGCCGGCGGAGTACGAGCGTTCCGGCCAGGAGCTGACAATCGTCCCATCCAAACCGATCGCGAACGGTCATTCCTTCGCAACGGAGATCCAGTATGCCGGATCCCCCGAACCGCTGTACTCACAGGCGCTGCCCTTCCAGACCGGCTGGGTGACCATCGAAGGCGGCAGTTTCGTGCTCAGCGAACCGGACGGCTCTGCAAGTTTCTACCCGGTGAACGACCATCCGTTGGACAAAGCAACCTACACCTTCCGCGTCACCGTCCCCAGACCGTTCGAGGTGGCAGCGAACGGCGTGCTGACCGAGACCATCGAGGAGGAGGATTCAACCACCTTCGTGTTCGAGATGCGCGATCCCATGGGGG
>Ga0194127_10000579_pt1 | contig 58498 bp, 56 predicted proteins | sample TA2KigC100mmetaG_FD_148624 | JGI IMG/M metagenome (GOLD analysis project Ga0194127, IMG submission 148624) | Freshwater microbial communities from Lake Tanganyika, Tanzania - TA2015036 Kigoma Deep Cast 100m | ecosystem: Environmental > Aquatic > Freshwater > Lake | place: Tanzania: Lake...
CTTGCTTCTGATCGCGTCCACGCATGAGGTTCTTCTCCTTTGATGTCTTGATTCGCCATACAACGTACATCGCATCAAAAAGTTCCTCATTGAACAAAATAATCTGAGTTTTTCAGCAACCTGCTAGATGTTGAATGATTCTCTCAATGGAGGAGCAATGGCTCCTTCGAATGAACACAACCGTGGGGGAAAATCATCGCGGAACGATGAAGGGAGTGTGGGGGCGGCCCTCCGAGCATATGCGCCTTATTTGACGTTGGGATTTCAGCTCGCCGCGGCTGTTGCACTCTTCCTCGTTCTCGGAATCTGGCTCGATGGCCGGATGGAGACCTCCCCGCTTTTTACCTTGATCGGCTTGTTTGTCGGGGCGGTTGGAGGATTCATCAAGTTCTTCCGGACAATCGCGGAATTACAGAAGAAGAAGTCGAATTCTTGAGACGTACGCTATGAAGATCAACTGGGCGTTTCTGAGACTTGTCCTCTACTGGTTTGGGGGTGTGCTGCTGCTTGCCACGTACCCGCTCGCGGTGTACGGGACTTCCAGTGTGCGTGAAAGTGTAATCGTCGCGGCAATCGTGAGTATCGTGAACCTCCTGGTCGGATACGCAGCAATCGAATACGCCTTCGAGAAACCGCACGAGGCTTTTCTGAAAGTGGTTCTGGGCAGTATGACCGCTCGGCTCTTCGTCCTCGCAGGGCTCGTTCTTGTCCTCATCAAGGTGATCGGATTCGATGCGCTCTCTCTGATGATTGCGCTCCTCGGGTTTTACGTCCTGAATCTGGCGCTCGAGGTCTATTATTTGCAGAAGAAAGTCACCCTCACAAATCAGAGATAACTCTACGTGCCGTTCGGCTCTCCCGATTCACTCAGTCAATCGTTTCATGGTGTCGGCTCGTCCCTGTCGGACACGGTGCGGTCCACGTCGGCCGAACATCACGGGGAGTTCGACTTTGCCCATCTGCTTGACCATCTGAAAGACTCGAGAGCAATTGAGCTGCCGTTCGGACACATCGAACTCCCGGCTCTTCCTCCGATTCAGATCGGTGAATGGACCATCGACGTTTCTCCGACGAAGCATGTCGTGTTCCTGTTCGTCGCGGCAATCGTGATGGCAATCATGACGATCCGAGCCGCGCGCAAAAACACGCGCGAGCGGGTGCCCGCGGGCATCGGCAACCTGATCGAGGTGTATGTTGTGTTCGTGCGAGATGAGATCGTCCTGAAGACGATGGGAAGAGGAGGATTGCCATATCTTCCGTACCTCCTGACGACGTTACTCTTCATTCTGATTCTGAATCTGCTCGGACTTATGCCGTACGGGGCGACGGCGACCGGTAATCTCTCGGTGACGGCAACGCTGGCCCTTGTTGCGTTTGTGATGATTCAGGTTGCCGCGATCCGCGCACAGGGGATTGCGCACTACCTGGCCCATCTCACAGGAGGTGTTTCGTGGTGGCTCTGGCCGATTATGATCCCCATTGAGATTCTGGGATTGTTGACGAAGCCCTTTGCGCTGGCGATGCGACTCTTTGCCAACATGACGGGCGGACATATTGTTATTCTCGCACTCTTGGGATTCATCTTCATTGCGCGCTCGTATCTTCTTGCACCGGTACCGGTTCTCTTTGTGGTGGCGATCAATCTGCTGGAAATCCTCGTCGCGCTCATTCAGGCATATATCTTTACGATGCTCACGGCGCTGTTCATGGGGTTAGGGATTCCGCGCGACGGGCATGCGGCGCATCCTCACAAGAGCGACGCGTGATCTCAGACTGGACTTGTAAGAAAGTAATCACACACATCACTTGCACATGTTCAACGAGGAGGAATTACGATGGAAGCAAACGTCATGGCGTATCTCTCGGCCGGATTCGGAGCGGGTCTGGTTATTCTCGGCGCCGCATATGGAATTGGAAAACTCGCTTCGGCAGCGATGGAAGCCAGCGGTCGACAACCGGAAGTGGTCGGTGAAATTCGCACCTCGATGATCATCGCGGCCGCGCTGATCGAAGGGGCGACCTTCTTTGCCCTGGCCATCTGCATCCTGCTTGCCCTCAAGTAATTGCGCGAAAGAGATTAGCCCATGTTTGATATCAACCCAGGCTTAGGCATCTGGACCTTTGTCGTCTTCATCCTTCTTGTGATTTTCCTTGGGAGAGTGGCGTGGAAGCCGTTGATCAAGGCATTGCAGGATCGGGAGGAAAGCATCCGCGATGCGCTTGCCTCGGCCTCCAAGGCCCGCGCGGAAGCTACGGCGCTCCTGAAAGAGAACGAGCAAAATATCGCTCGCGCCGAGGAAGAGTATCGGAAGACGATCCGCGCTGCGAAACTCGAGGCGGAGAAGATGAAGGAAGAACTTCTCGCGAAAGCACAGCAGCAAGCCCAGCGGCAGCTGCAGCAGGCGAAAGAAGAAATCCAGCGCGACGTCGAGGCAGCGAAACAGCAGTTGCGTTCCGAGGTGGCGGACCTTGCCATCAAGGCCGCGGAGAAGATTCTGGAGGAATCGATCGATGAAAAGAAGCACAAGCAACTCGTCGATGGGTTTCTGGGATCACTCCCGAAGAGTTAGAAGATGAGAATGGTTTCAGCCATAGTGCGCGAATCCCGTGAAGGAATAGAGCCATGAGTCAAATTCGGATCGCACGCAGGTATGCGGAAGCGCTGATCGGTATGGCGCAGGAGAAGAAAGAGCTTGCCCGCGTCGCCGAGGACTTTCGCTTGATCCATGATCTCGTGAAGGAGTCGCGTGACTTTCAGCTCTTCCTCAAAAGCCCGGTGATCACGAAAGAGAAGAAAGTCTCCATCTTCAGGGAAATCCTCGGGAATCGAATTCACCAGATCTCGCAATCGTTTCTTGAATTCCTTGTCGAAAAAGGCCGCGAGGGGGTGCTCCACGCCATCATCACGCAGTTCTTCGTCGTCATGGATGAGAACCTGGGTATCGTGAGCATCGATGTTTGTGCTGCCGTCGATCTGTCGGATCGCCAGCAGGAGGAGATCGAAAAACGATTTGAAAAGATCGCTCGCAAGAAGGTACGAGCGACGTACAGCCTTGACAAACAGTTGTTGGGCGGTTTCGTGGTAAGAGTTGGGGATACCATGTTCGATGGAAGTGTGAAACAGCAGCTTCGACTGCTCCGGGAGCGATTCGCCGACGGAGTCGGTTCAAACTAACAGCACGGTAGATTAGCAACGAAGGATAGCAGTATGGCAGAAGTCAGACCTGATGAAGTTTCGGCGATTCTGCGGAAACAACTCTCTGGATTCGAGAAGGAAGTCGATGTCTATGAGGTGGGAACGGTTCTCCAGGTTGGCGACGGTATCGCGCGTCTCTACGGGCTCTCCAATGTCATGGCGAGTGAGCTGATCGAGTTTCCCGGTGATACGTTCGGGATGGCGCTCAATCTCGAAGAGGACAACGTCGGATGCGTGATCTTTGGAGAAAGCTCGCACATCAAGGAAGGCGATACGGTAAAGAGGACGAAGCGCGTGGCATCGATGCCGATCGGTGACCAGATGCTCGGCCGAGTGATCAATCCGCTGGGCGAGCCGCTGGATGGAAAAGGCGCAATCAGCACGGATAAATTCCTGCCGCTCGAACGAAAAGCGCTGGGCGTCATTCAGCGCCAGCCGGTGAAAGAACCACTCCAAACCGGCATCAAGGCAATCGATTCGATGATCCCGATCGGTCGGGGTCAGCGGGAATTGATAATCGGCGATCGGCAGACCGGCAAGACAGCCATCGCAATCGACACGATCATCAATCAACGCGGCACACACTCTGAGAAAGCCAAAAAAGAGGGGGTCAAACCTGTCTACTGCGTCTATGTCGCAATCGGCCAGAAAGGATCGACCGTCGCACAGGTCGTGAGCAAGCTTGAAGAAGAAGGGGCGATGGAATATACCACGGTGATCAGTGCGACCGCGAGTGATTCCGCTCCGATGCAGTTCATTGCCCCGTATGCGGGAGCGACCCTTGGTGAGTACTTCCGGGACAACGGAAGACACTCATTGGTGATCTATGATGATCTCTCCAAGCACGCGCAATCGTACCGCCAGATGTCGTTGCTTCTGCGGCGTCCGCCGGGACGCGAGGCCTATCCGGGGGACGTCTTCTATCTCCACTCACGACTTCTCGAACGTGCATCGAAGTTGAGCGAAGAGCTTGGCGGCGGAAGCCTTACGGCATTGCCGGTTATCGAAACGCAGGCAGGCGACGTGGCAGCGTACATCCCAACGAACGTCATCTCAATCACCGACGGACAGATCTATCTTGAACCCGGTCTGTTCAATTCCGGCGTCCGTCCCGCGATCAACGTCGGCATCTCTGTTTCACGCGTGGGAGGAAATGCACAAATCAAGGCCATGAAAAAGATCGCCGGTCGGCTTCGTCTTGAACTCGCCCAGTACCGCGAGCTGGAAGCCTTCGCGAAATTCGGATCTGACCTCGACAAAGCTACGCAGCAGCAATTGAGACGCGGATCCCGACTTGTAGAACTCTTGAAGCAGGGACAGTACGATCCGCGACCGGTCGAGAAACAGATTGTCGGGATCTTTCTCGGGACCGGAGGATTCCTCGACGAAATTCCGGTGGACCAGGTGCAGAGATTCGAGCAAGAATTTCTCGAGATGATGGAACTCAAACACAGCGATTTGCTCCGTGCGATTGCGGAACGAAAAGAGCTCACCGACGATGCGGCGAAGGTCCTGCAATCTCTTGCACAGCAATTTGTCGAACGCTTTACCGTGGGCGCAAGAGCCTGAGCCGAGGAGACTGAAACGATCGTGGCGACTCTCAGAGAAATACGACGGCGGATTGGAAGCGTCAAGAACACGCAGAAGATCACCAGAGCGATGAAGATGGTCGCGGCGGCGAAACTTCGCCGCGCACAGGAGTCGATCGTGTCGGCGAGGCCGTACGCCCGAAGAATCGGTTCGTTGTTGAAACATCTCCTGAATCAAGTCGATGCAAAACACAAACCTCTGTTGAGAGAACGCGACATCAAAACGATCGCGATCGTCGTTGTGACGGCGGATCGAGGACTCTGCGGAGCGTTCAACAGTAATATCATCCGTACTGCCGTTCAGCAGATCGAGACTCAGTATGCCGATCATCTCAAGTCGGATCGATTGAAAATCGTCACCGTGGGAAAGAAAGGTTTCGACTACTTCAACAAGCGTGGATATCCGGTCTTTGCGAAACACGTCGGGATCTATCACGACCTGGACTTCAACCACGCGCGCACAATTGTTACGGAACTGACGGATGCCTATCTCCGGGGATTGATCGATCGGGTTGTCGTCATCTACAATGAATTCAAATCGGTTGTCCAACAACGTATCGTTGTGGAGCAGTTCCTCCCGGTGCCGCCGATTGATGTCACTGAGCACGAAAACTCGACAAATCTTGTGAACTACATTTTCGAGCCGTCGAGTGATCGGATCATCGATGCGATGGTTCCGCGTCACTTGAATTTCCAGATGTGGCGCGTTCTCCTGGAATCGAACGCGGCCGAGCAGGGCGCGCGGATGACCGCCATGGGCAACGCAACCGAAAATGCGAAGGAATTGATTCGTGATTTAACGCTCGTCTACAACAATGCCCGTCAGGCAGCGATCACAAAGGAGCTCCTGGAAATCACCGCGGGAGCAGAAGCGCTCAAGAAAGCGGGATAAATCGCACAGAATCCGGTTTTCATCTCGATTGATGCGACACCGGAATTTCTTGATTGAATTTCGATTTTTCGCTAAATTTTCTTCACGTTTGAGGTGGTCTGCAGGCTTCCGAAGTCGTGATCGACTTCGGAAGTTTTTTCTAGTGAGGGTATGCTGACGTATGTTTGAAAACCTGAGCAAAAAGCTCGAGGTTGTGTTCAAGAAACTTCGTGGCGAAGGGAAGATCACCGAAGCGAACATCGCCGAATCGCTCCGTGAAGTGCGACGTGTCCTTCTCGATGCGGACGTCAACTACAAGGTTGCCAAGGAATTCGTCGACAACGTCCAGAAGCGAGCGGTCGGACGCGAAGTGCTCACGAGCATCACGCCGGGCCAGCTGATCGTCAAGATCATCTATGAAGAGATGGTCAAGTTGCTCGGGGTGTCAAAGGCGGATATCCAGGATGCGCCGAATCCTCCCACGGTCATCATGATCGCGGGACTGCAGGGATCCGGGAAGACTACCTTCTGCGGGAAGCTGGCGCTCTATCTCCGGACAAAGGGAAGAAATCCGCTTCTCGTGGCCGCTGATGTTCACCGCCCCGCAGCGATTGATCAGCTTGTGCTCCTCGGCAAACAGGTAGACATCCCGGTCTATCTGGAGCGGGACCGAGACGCCGTGACAATCGCGGGAAACTCGATCGAGTATGCGCGCAAGAACATCCGAGACACGGTCATCATCGATACGGCAGGGCGCCTGCATGTCGATGAAGAGATGATGCGCGAAGCGATTGCGGTCAAGGAAAAAGTGAGGCCACACGAAATTCTCTTCGTGGTGGACTCCATGACCGGTCAGGATGCCGTGAATACGGCGAAGGCATTTCATGATCGTTTGAATTTCGACGGTGTGGTTCTCACGAAGCTGGACGGTGATGCCCGCGGCGGCGCAGCGCTTTCCATTCGTCACGTCGTGGAAAAGCCGATCAAGTTCGCGGGAGTCGGGGAAAAGCTGGATGCGCTCGAACCGTTCCATCCCGACCGGATTGCATCACGAATCCTCGGAATGGGCGATGTGCTCACGCTGGTCGAAAAGGCGCAGGAGCAATTCGAGGTCGAGCACGCGCAGAAACTCGAAGAAAAACTCCGCAAGGCGCAGTTTACGTTCGAGGATTTCCTTGAACAGCTCAGAGCGCTCAAGAATATGGGTCCGTTGAACCAGCTTGTGGGAATGATCCCGGGAATGAATCGTCTCCCCGCCGACGCGGCGATCGATGACAAGGCACTTGTTCGCGTTGAAGCGATCATCCAGTCGATGACACGTGAGGAACGCATGCGGCCATCGATTCTGAATGGATCGCGCAGACGACGAATCGCGAGGGGGAGCGGGACGACGATTCAGGAAGTGAACCGCCTCGTCAAACAGTTTGATGAAATGCAGAAGATGATCAAGCGAATGTCGAAGGGAAATGTGCGGCGGGCGATGAAGGGATTGCAGTTTCCCTTGAACTAATACCATGTAGTGGTCCATTTATTCAATTTCAATAACAGGAGCAAGCTCAGTGGTAAAACTACGATTGCGAAGAGTCGGGAAGAAGAAGCATCCGATCTATAAGATCGTGGCGGCTGATTCGAGATCTCCACGCGATGGACGATTCCTCGAGGCCGTCGGGCACTACGACCCGAACACAAACCCGATCAGCCTTTCGATCAAAGAAGATCGCACGTTCTACTGGTTGCGCAAGGGTGCGCAGCCGACGAACACCGTCCGATCTCTGTTGAAACGCAACGGCATGTGGCTGCGCTGGTCGTTGACCAAGCGCGGCGATGACGACGCGAAACAACAGGGCATCATCGAGCGGTGGAAGATGGCGCAGGCGGAAAAAGCCTCCCGCGAAGCCGATCGTAAGGCGCGACGTGCCGAGCGAAAAAAGAAAGCATCGGAAACCAAGACAGAAACCCCCGCAGCCGAGGCGACAGCCGCATCATAGCGCGTCGCATCCTGTCCGGGACCGATTTTCATACTCGTTGAGCATTCTAGACTTCTAGTCCCCTATGGCAAAGCCATCACCGTGTGACAGTTTTCCACAATGCGGAGGGGGTTGTACCTGGTGTGTCTGAGAACATAGGACGAACTCTCGGAAGATGTCGGGCACGACCTTCACCCCAAGACAGGAGGTGGAACAGTGAAGGAATTCATCGAGTACATCGCCAAACATCTGGTGGATAACCCGGATGGGGTTTCGCTGGAAATGGAGGAGAAAGAAGACAAGCTCATCTTCAAGCTGAAAGTCTCGGAGAAGGATGTCGGCAAGATTATCGGACGGGACGGGAAGACGGCGTCGGCAATCCGGACGCTCCTCCGAGCGGTTGCGGCCAAAGAGGGGAAACGAGCTGTGCTCGATATCATCGGCTAGAGAGATGTGCAGCCGATTGTCTTTCATCGCGAGAGGATAACTGTTGCGTGGATTGATCGCCATCGGCCACATCACAAAAAGCGTCGGCCTTCGCGGCGAACTCAAAGTTGTCCCCCTCACCGCTGATCCCGAGCGGTTTCACGACCTGACATCGCTGTGGCTTGGGCGAGATGAATCATCGGCGCGTGAATGTCGGCTCGCCGCATGCCGTGTGACCCCAAAAGGGGCGTTCCTGCGAATCGTCTCAATTGACAACAAGGAAGCGGCAGAGGAAGTCCGGGGATGGTATGTGTTTGTTCCCGAGGAGCAGGCGCTAAAACTTCCGCGCGGCACCCATTTCATCCACGAGATTGTGGGATTGGCCGTCGAGACCGAGACGGGGGAGAGAATTGGTACAGTGACCGATGTTCAGAACTATCCGGCACAGGATATCTGGATCGTCGGGACGGGATCGAAAGAAATCATGATCCCGGCAGTCAAAGAGATAGTTCGACAAGTGGACCTCAAAGAAAAACGAATCATCATTCGGGCGATCGAGGGGTTGCTTGATGCGAATTGATATCATCACCGGATTGCCCAGGCTGCTTGTCAGTCCGCTCCAGGAAAGCATCCTGAAGCGTGCGCAGGAAAAGGGGAAAGCCACAATCGTCGTGCATGATCTCCGGGAGTATGCGCACGACAAACACCGCACCATCGACGACACGCCGTTTGGCGGAGGAGCGGGGATGGTGCTGAAGCCCGAACCGATCTTTGAGTGCATTGAATCGCTCCAGCGCGAGCGACGGTACGACGAGGTAGTCTACCTCTCGCCCGACGGCGAACCATTCACCCAGCGTCTGGCGAACGAGTTGTCCCTGAAAGAGCATCTTATACTGCTCTGCGGTCACTACAAGGGTGTCGACCAGCGGGTGCGGGACGCGCTCGTGACGCGTGAAATCTCCATCGGCGATTATGTGCTCACGGGGGGGGAGCTCGCGGCTGCCGTCGTTGTCGACGCGGTTGTTCGCCTGATCCCCGGCGTGCTAAGCGATTCGGAATCGCTCCTGAGCGACTCGTTTCAGGATGGGCTCCTCGGATCGCCGCAGTATACCCGACCCGCAGATTTTCGAGGGATGAAGGTTCCCGACGTGTTGCTCGCGGGCGATCATAAAGAAATTGAGAGATGGAGGATGGAACAGCGACTCTCGCGCACGCATGAGCGGCGAGACGATCTGTTCCCTTCGAAAGACTAAAGAGTAGAATTGTATTGAATAAACGAACAACGAATGACTTGTTGGAGACAGACCAATGGACAAACGAAAGCTTGTGGAAGCCACGCAGTTGAGAAGCGACCTTCCGGAATTCAAGCCCGGAGATACGGTGAACGTGCACGTGAGGGTCGTTGAGGGAGGAAAAGAACGTATTCAGCAATTCCAGGGCGTCGTGATCAGCCGTCGCGGTTCCGGTTTGAACGAGACGTTCACGGTCCGCAAAGTGTCGGACGGGGTCGGCGTCGAACGTATCTTCCCGGTGCATTCACCTCGCCTCGCGAAGATCGAACGCGTTAAAGAAGGAAAAGTCCGGAGAGCCAAACTGTACTATCTCCGGAACCTTGCGTCGAAGGCCGTGACGCAAAAGACCAGCGCGTAGCGATGTCTACGTTGAATCTCGGACTCTCTGAGGCGATGTACCTGGAGCCGATCATATCGGGGCTCAACGGTCTCGGGATTCCGACAAACATCCACCGTGAGATTCCCGCAAAGCTCGCGTTGAACATGAGTGAAGCCAGCCCGCTCCTGAAGGCGGGCTGTGCTTTTTTGAGCCCTATCGACTATGGTCGGCGCGGCGGCGACTATCGTATCGTTCCGCGTATCGCGATCTCTTCGTCCATTCCCACCGCAACCATCACACTTTCCATCAATCGGAACGTTAGCAACATACATCGCATTGCGGTTGATGTTCGCGTGACGTCGGAAATCATCCTCGCGAAAATCATCCTGCTCGAGAAGTTCCCGAATCTCGCGTCCGATACCGAAGCGATCCAGTTTGTCCCGATGATGCCCAACGTCCACGAAATGCTCTCGAAGGCCGATGCTGCGCTCGTGGTGAATCAGTATCCAAACCAATACCCCGCAGGAAACGTCTTCACCGTTGATCTCGTGCAGGAATGGCAGGACCTGACCGAGCTCCCGTATGTGCACGGGATCTGGGTTGGCCGCGAGGATCATCTGAATGACGAAGCAATTTCGGGGATGATCAATGGGCAACGGCATGGGGAGACCTTGCTTCCGGAGGCAGGGGAACGCGCGGCGGCAATGTTCAATCGGACTCAGGACGAGTGTCTGCGGCATCTGGAATCCTTTCGGTATTCCCTCGGCGAGGCGGAAGAGCAGAGTCTTTCAGAGTTCTTCCGCTATGCATATTATCACGGAGTCCTTGGGGATGTCCCCGATCTCAATTTTTTCGCTACCTCGCTTCCTCCGTTGCCACAAATCTCCTCGAACTGACACCGCTCCCGTTTTTGTCGCTTCTTGAATCTCCCTCATTTTTGACATAGATTGGGAGACCAGAGCGACCCATCGCCTATGCTCAAATCCCTCTTGATCAAGAATTACGCAATCATTGACTCGATTGAAGTGGAGTTCGAATCGGGGCTCAATATCCTCACGGGAGAAACCGGGGCCGGCAAATCAATTATCGTGGACGCGTTGGGCCTGCTCCTTGGGGAGCGCGCCAGCACCGATGTCGTGCGAAAAGAGGCGGAAAAAGCGGTCGTTGAAGGGATACTCCGTGTGGCCGGCAACCGCAACGCTCGGGCGGTCCTGGAAGCTCATGACATCGAATGGCTGGATGATCTGATCATCCGGAGAGAAATCTCCGCAAAAGGTCAGAATCGCTGCTTTCTCAACGATACACCGGTCACCCTCAGCGTCCTGAAAACTGTCGGAGACTTTCTCGTTGACCTCCATGGTCAGCATGAGCACCAATCGTTGCTGCGGACGGAGATTCATCTCGATCTTCTCGATGATTTTGGTGGACTTGCCGGACTGCGGTCCGAGTACCAAGGGACGTTCCGGAGGTTGTCCGATCTTTGTGCTCAGCTCGAAGAACTGGAGGAGAGAGGGGAGCAGCTGAAGGAAAAAAAGGAGTTGTTCGAATTTCAACTCCGGGAAATCAACGCAATGGATCCTCAGCCCGGTGAAGAGGAGTCGTTGCAGACGGAATTCACGATTCTCGAGAACTCGGAGAAGCTTTTTGAAGCGACCTCCCGTCTGCATGAAATGTTGTACGACGGCGAGCAGGCAATTCACGGCCAGCTCGTGCTCGCACGAAACCAGCTGGAGGATCTCGCCCGGATCGACAAGACCTTTGACGATGTGATGAAAGAATGTGCCTCCGCCGCGGCCATCGTCAGTGAGATGACAAAGTTCATCCAGAGTTACAACTCGAAGATCGAGTTCAATCCGGAACGGCTGGAGCAGATTCGAGACCGAATGGGTGGCCTCTCGATGTTGAAGAAGAAATACGGGGGCTCAGTTGATCGCATTCTCGAACACCGGGACCGCATCAGCAAAGAAGTCGCGCTGGCAGAAAACTTCGACGAGGAGATCAGCCGGCTCAAAGAGGCCATCGATGCGGCGCGCAAGGTATGCTCGCATGCCGCTCAGCGCCTCTCCTCCAAACGACGCGAACTCGTGTCAGGCCTGAGTGCCTCCGTGGAAGGGGAGCTCAGGAAGCTGGGTATCGCCAACGCGAAGTTTGATGTCTCCATCCTCAATCAGTCCATCGAGCGCAGGGATGGAAACGCCGGTACCTCTTCGGCCTATGTGAAACTTGGGAAGGAACAAATTGCGGCGACCGCGCGCGGAATAGACATTGTGGAGTTCCTTATCTCCACCAATTTGGGGGAAGACCCGAAACCGCTGGCGAAGATCGCGTCGGGAGGTGAGATTTCGCGTATCATGCTCGCGCTGAAGACAATTCTTGCCAAGTCTGAACGACTCCCCCTCCTCATCTTCGATGAAATCGATGTGGGGGTGAGCGGCCGCATCGCGCAAGCGGTCGGCAAAAGCCTCAAGAATCTGTCGAAATTCCACCAGGTCATCTCGATTACACACCTTCCTCAGATTGCGGGACTCGCCGACGCGCACTATGTGGTCGAGAAGAGAGAGCGAAAAGGCCGGACGGCAGCAACTCTCTCCAAGCTGAGCGTCGACGAGCGGGTCACCGAGGTCGCCAAACTTATGAGCGGCGCAGAGGTGACCGATGCCGGAGTGAAGGGGGCAAAGGAATTGATGGGGCTCTAGTCTGTTGTCCCAGAAGTACTTTGAATAAGTCCTGGAGCAAAGCAGATCGCTGACGTTCTTTTCTATAGGCGCTTCCAGTAGTCCTTCAGAGGCAGGCGGGCGCGTCCCCGCGCAGGATGGAGTTGCCCAGTGTCAGAAGAATGAAAATCTTACCATCATAGAAAGCAGACATCCATGCAACGAATGGCCGCTGTCATGACGATGATCGTGCTGATTGCAATACCACCGATGGCTCATACCCAACAAACCACATCGCAACCCCCGATCGCGGAAAAGAAACCGATAAGCGTCACCCTCCACGGCGACACGCGCGTCGATCACTATGCATGGATCCGCGACAAGAAGAATCCAGAGGTGATCAAACTCCTTGAAGCGGAGAATACCTATACCGATGCCATCATGGCGCCGGCAAAAGACCTGGAGGAGAGACTGTACCAGGAGATGGTCGGGCGACTCAAAGAAACGGACCTCGACGTCCCGTACCGCGACGGCGACTACTACTACTACACGCGGACGGAGAAGGGAAAGCAATATCCGATCTATTGCCGCATGAAGGGCTCCCTCGAAGCTCCCGAGGAAATTATTCTTGATCAAAATGAACTGGCGAAGAGCTACAAGTACTTCCGACTTGGCGCGCTGACCGTCAGTCCCGATCACCGGCTCCTGGCGTACGCGATCGATACAACGGGCTCGGAGGAGTTCCGTCTGTTCGTGAAGGATCTGGCCGCAAACAGTATTCTTGGAGACAAGGTCGATGACGTGGTTTCCGTCGTTTGGGCGCTCGACAACAAGACGATCTTCTATACCACGCGCGATGCCGCAAAACGGCCCTACCGGCTCTTCCGACACACGCTCGGGACGCCGGCGTCGAGTGACGTCTTGCTGTATGAGGAGAAAGACGAGCTCTACCGCGTGTTCGCATCACGAACGCGGAGCAAGAGGTTCATTTTCGTTATTTCGGCAGCCAGCACATCGGGCGAGGTGCGCTACATTCCGGCCGATCGGCCTTTCGAGCCGCTCAAGATTGTCTCTCCGCGCGAACCGGACCATGAGTATTCCGTCGATCATCATGGCGATTCTTTCTACATTGTCACGAACAAAAGGGCGAAGAATTTCAAGCTCGTATCAGCGCCTGTAATCTCTCCCGGTCAGGAAAACTGGAAAGAGGTTCTGCCCCACCGTCCCGGCGTCAGACTCGAAAATGTCGACTTCTTCGAACAGTACTACATTGCGTACGAACGGGAGATGGGAATTCAGAAAATGCGAGTGACCGATTTCCGCAACGGAGCGGTCCACTATGTTGAGTTCCCTGAACCGGTCTATTCCGCATTCCCGAGCACCAATCGAATCTTTAACACGAACATCTTTCGCTTCAACTATCAATCGCTGGTGACCCCAAGTTCCATCTATGACTACAATCTCGACAGTCGCGAACGAACCCTCATGAAACAAACCGAAGTCGTCGGCGGTTACGATCCGTCGAAGTACCAGTCGGAGCGGATTTACGCAACAGCCAAAGACGGCAAACTTGTCCCGATCTCGGTCGTATACAAGAAGGGCTTCGTAAAGGACGGAAAAGCGCCTCTGCACCTGTCGGGGTACGGATCGTACGGTTCGTCGATATCGACAACGTTCTCTTCCAACCGACTCAGCTTGCTCGATCGCGGGCTGGTTGTCGCGCTTGCACACGTCCGGGGAGGAGGCGATATGGGGAAAGAGTGGCATGACGACGGAAAGATGCTCAACAAGAAAAATACCTTTACCGACTTCATCGCGTGTGCGGAACACCTTGTGGCAGAAAAATACACATCACCAGATCGTCTGACGATCGAGGGGGGAAGCGCCGGTGGCCTTCTGATGGGTGCCGTCACAAACATGCGTCCTGATCTCTTCAAAGCGGTCGTGGCACAGGTGCCGTTTGTTGATGTCATCAACACGATGCTTGATGCGTCGCTCCCACTGACGGTTGGCGAGTATCTCGAGTGGGGAAACCCGAATGAGAAGGAGCACTACGAGTACATCAAGTCGTACTGTCCGTACACGAACATCACCGCAAAGGCCTACCCGAATATCCTCGTGAAAGTCGGACTCAACGATCCGCGCGTCGGATACTGGGAAGGGGCGAAGTGGGTAGCCAAACTGCGATCGATGAAGACAGACAAGAATACGATTGTTCTGAAAGCGAACCTCGCATCGGGGCATGGGGGTTCGTCCGGCCGGTATGATCGATTGAAAGAAATCGCGTTTGATTATGCATACATCCTGAGTCAACATGAAATTCTCAAGTAATAGGGAGTCCACGGTCATGAACAGAAAACACCTCTCCTTCTTTTTGCTCTTCGTACTCCTCAGCATCGCCTGTGTGTCGATCGCGGCTCAGCCGAAAGTCCTGACTCCAGAAGCGATTCTCACCATCAGGACGATCATGGATGTTCAGCTCGCTCCCGATGGCAAGAACATCATGTTCCAACTCAATCGCCCTCGGACCGAGACGGAGCGTCCCGGAGGAACCATTGCGGAGATCTGGACAATGTCTGCAACCGGCGGTGAGCCGCGACGGTTCACATTCAACGAAAGAGGAGATCGCACGCCGCAGTGGTCACCCGACGGCAAGTGGATCGCGTTTCTCTCGTCGCGGGGTGAATCGAGCGTCACGCAGGTGTATCTCGTCGCGTTTGACGGCGGCGAAGCAGTTCAGCTCACGAAAGCGGAAAAATCGGTCGGCGCATTCAAATGGTCCCGCGACGGCGGACGGATTGCCTACACGATGGAAGACGCAAAAACCAAGGACGAGCTCGCTGCGGAGCGGGAAGGGAAGGACTGGACCGTTGTAGACCGGAACTACAAGCATACGCATTTGTATACGATTGACGTGAAATGGAAAGTGGTGACGCTTGTGACAAAATCCGATCTCACGATTCACGATTTTGATTGGGCTCCTGATGGGAAACAGTTTGTGGTTGCCGCCGCAGAGACACCGACGGTTGATGATTCCTACATGCGTAAGAGGATCATGAAAGTAAGCTCGGACGGTGGATCACCGGCCGCTGTCGTGAAGACGGTCGGAAAACTGGACAATGTGCGCTGGTCGCCCGATGGGAAATGGATCGCATGGCTCGGCGCGATTGCCGAAAACGATCCGTATCAAGGAAGCGTCTTTGTCGTACCTTCGGGGGGAGGGAACGGAGAAAATCTCACTCAGGGATATCAAGGGACCGCGAACTGGCTGGGCTGGATGCCGGGAAAGCCGAGCACGATTGTTTTTCGCGCGATCGAGAGGCAGGCGACTGTTCTCCATACCTTCGATCTGCCTGAGAAGAAACGATCGCCGTTGATGACGCAGGCGCTCATCATCGGTGAGCCGAGTTTCTCGAAAGACGGGAAGTCGATGGCTCTATCTGCCAATACGCCGCAGCATCCGAACGAGATCTTTGTCGGCGCTTCAATGAACACTCCGCTGAACAAACTCACCACCATGAATCCCCAGCTCGCCGGAATCACACTCGGTGAGCAACGTGTGGTGAAATGGAAATCGACTGACGGATGGGAGATTGAAGGCGTGGTGGTTCTGCCGGTGGGTTATCAGAAAGGAAAAGCGTACCCGACAGTCCTGCAGGCGCATGGCGGTCCGGAAGCGGCGGATCTCAACGGCTGGCTCGGGAGCTACTCGCGTTGGGGACAGATGCTTGCCGGAATGGGATACGTTACCCTCTATCCGAATTACCGCGGAAGTCTTGGAAAGGGGCCGGCGTTTTCGATGGCCGATCACAAGGATCTGATGGGGAAAGAGTTTGAGGACATGGTGGCCGGCATTGATTACCTGATCAAAGAGGGAATCACTGATCCGAACCGCGTCGGCGTCGGAGGAGGAAGTTACGGAGGATATACGACCGGTTGGGCGGTAACGTACGCGAGTCAGCGGTTCAAAGCCGGTGTGATGTGGATGGGGATTTCGAACTGGATCAGCATGACCGGCACGTCGGATATCTTCTATGAGAATTCGACGGTGCACTGGGACATGATGATGTATGACGACAACAACTATGATATGTACTGGAAACGATCGCCGCTGGCACATATCAAGAATGCCAACACACCGACATTGATTATGCACGGCGCGGCGGATCCCCGGGTGCCGATCGGTCAGTCGTACGAAATGTACACCGCGCTGAAGTGGAAAGGGGTGTCGACAGAATTCGTCGTCTATCCCAGAGCGGGTCATGGGCTCTCGGAGAAGGCGCATCAGTACGATTCGATGAAGCGGATTCCGGCATGGTTTGATCGTTATCTCAAGTGACAAGAGCGCGATCAACTTGAACTTGCGGCATTTTCTGAAGAGAGGTAAATGTGTCGGATCGACCGGACGTGGTCATTAGGAGATTGGTTGAATTCAAGTGATTCCACCCACTTTCTGGAGGTCACGTTGAGCTACGAAAGTCGAGTCTTCAAACAGTTGTCGTTGCCCAAACGCGAAGAGGTGATCGATGCACTGCTGACAGCACTTCTCAAACGAAATGGGTATGTAAAAGAATTTGGCGCAGGCAACCAAGAGTTTGTGAACCACTTGGCAGATTCCCTTGGATTGAGCGTGAATCAGCGCACATTCTCGATGCAGACTATCGTACGCAGAGAAGGAAGAGTGAAGAAGTTTCCAGCTTGGCACCGTCTGATTTTTCGTGCTGCTGACCTTGCAGCGAGACGCGGACTCCTTTCGCACCCGAAGGATACTCTCAAACTAACGGGGAGAAGAGAATGGATGTTGACTGAAAAAGGAATTGACAAAGCTATGCGAGTATCGAGGATTCCAATTTCCAGAAAACAAGAGCTTCCCGTTCTGACATATGAAGTGCAAAAGATCAAGAAATCTCTCGACGAAGCGAGACCCATACGTAACTACAGTCCCGTTGATTCACGCAAACAATCACGCGAGATCACAACACAGTCCTTGCTGCGGGCCCGCGGGTTCAGACACGCGATCGTTGAAGCATATGATCGTCGGTGTTGTGTCTGTGGGCTAAAACTAATTTCACCAGACGCAATGGTCTGGGAAGTTGAGGCCGCCCATATTGTACCTCATCGATTTCAGGGCAAAGATGACATTTGGAATGGGATGGCGCTTTGTCGTTTCCACCATTGGACCTTCGACGTTGGGTGGTTTACACTGCGCCAGGACTACACAATTGAGGTCAATAGTCGGATTACGGCGGTTCCTCGTGACCATGGGTTCATGGGGGGGTTCGATGTCTTTCGATCACTACTGAAAGCAGATCGCCGTATCTATCTGCCCCAGAAGTCATCGATTTGTCCTCATGAGAACGCAATTTCATGGCACAGAGAAAATATTTTCGCTGATCTTACTCAACGATAGGATGACATCATGAATCCACGAAAACATATCTACTACATCACCGTATCTGATGTACAGAACGTTGCCAAAGAGATTGGCGGTCGTCGTCTCAGCGATAGTGAACTGAAGAACGTGGTTGATAAACTGCTAGACAGAATCCAGTGGCTTGAACCGCTCGAATATGTGATTTACACCGAGACCAGCAGCTAGGTGACAAATGCCCCTTCACGTCTACAATACTCTCTCACGTGCTAAAGAGGAATTCAAACCTCTCCAGCCCGGCCGCGTGGGTATCTATGTCTGCGGGCCGACGGTCTACGGACATCCCCATATCGGTCACGCGAAAAGCTATGTCTCCTTCGATGCCATCATCAGATATTTTCGATATCTCGAATACAAAGTCCTCTACGTCCAGAACATCACCGACGTCGGTCATCTTACCGACGATGCCGATGAGGGGGAGGACAAGATCGAGCAGCGCTCGAAGATCGACAAAGTCCATCCGATGCAGATCGCGGAAGAGTACACGCAAAGCTACTTCGAAGATATGGATGCAATGGGAGTGCTGAGGGCGGATATCTATCCGCGCGCAACCGGACACATCATCGAACAGATTCAGATGGTCGAAGAGCTTCTCCGGAATGGCTTTGCCTATGAGGTCGATGGATCGGTCTACTTTGACGTCCGAAAGTTCGGAGAGTACGGCAAACTCTCCGGTCGGGTGCTCGACGAGATGGTGGCAGGGACTCGCGTGGACAAGAGGTCAGACAAACGACATCCGGCTGATTTTGCGCTCTGGAAAAAAGCTGAACCGGGGCACATCATGCGCTGGATCAGCCCGTGGGGGGAGGGATACCCTGGCTGGCATATCGAGTGCTCGGCCATGTCGATGAAGTACCTCGGCCAGCAGTTCGATATTCATGGCGGGGGAATGGATAACCAATTCCCTCACCACGAATGCGAGATCGCGCAGAGCGAATGCGCGACCGGGAAACCGTTCGTCAAGTATTGGCTTCACAATAATCTGGTGACCGTGAACGGCCACAAAATGGGAAAGTCACTCGGGAATTTCATCACCCTCAAAGATGCCTTCAAGAAATACGATCCGCTTGTCCTGCGATTCTTTATCCTGCAGAGTCACTACCGGAGCACCCTGGACTACAGCGATCAGGCGGTCCAGGGCGCTCAGACCGGATACGAGAAATTGATCAATACGGTCAGGAATCTCAGAGATGAGCTGACAACGCATCCGCCAGCCGAGAGGAACACCGACGTTTCATCGGCCGTCAATTCATTGAAGGCGAAATTTCTGAGCGCAATGAATGACGATTTCAACACGCCGCAGGCGATCGCTGTGCTCTTTGACGGCGTCAAAGAGGTAAATCAGTTGCTCGGTGGAGACGTGAAGAAGGCTTTTCCCGAGTTGAACGCGTTCGATGCATTCTTCGATAACTGCGCGGGCGAAATCCTCGGGATTCTGCCGGACAAGTTGGACGCACAGGCGTTGGAAGGGGGATCTCTGGAGCCGACATTGGTGGAATTGCTTCTCCGCGTTCGCGACGCGGCGAGAACTGAGAAGGCCTTCGCCCTCTCAGACAAGATTCGGGACGGGCTCTCACAGCTCGGCATTATCGTCGAAGACCGAAAAGATGGAACGCGATGGCGCAAGAGTTAAGATATCAGTTCAAAGTAGAGCAGGGATTGAGAAGTGAGAGAGCTGACGCGCATACCTTCTGTCCGCAGACGCATCTGCGGTGTTCCGGTTGAACCTGTGGGGCAATCCGCCGGTTCCTGTCGGTCGAAAACCCTGCGGACGATTTCACGCTGGTGTGTTGTCTTTCTGGCGAGTACTTCATTCGGACAGATACCAAACAGTGCGACGCTCACGGGAACCGTACTCGATCACTCGACGAAGGATCCTCTTCAGGCCGTCAATGTCCTCTTGAAAGATTCTCATCTCGGCGCGGCGACGGACAGTACGGGCCGGTATGTGATTAGAGGGATTCCTCCCGAGCTGTTTGTGATTGAGTTCCGGTATGTGGGCTATAAGACCAAATACCGGACACATTCGTTTCATCCGGGTCAACACATGACCATCGATGTGATGCTCGAGGAGCATCCGATTCCGTTGGCGGAGATCACGGTTCGGGACACTGTGGATCGATCGGAAGAGATTCACCGGTATCCCGGAAGCATCGTCATTACGAGGCAACATATTCTCGAGAGCGGTGCCGATAGGGTATCCAAAGTGTTCCAGCAGCTTGCTCCTCGACTCGACCTGTATACAACACGAATCCGCTCACAGCGAAACCCCTCGCGCAGACAGATCAACATCATGCTTGTCATCGATGGAGTCCGGGTTCGTGTCGACTCATATGACATGATCATGTACGATCCCGACTATTTCGAAAAACTCATCACGATCGACGAGATCGACTACATGGTTATCCATCGCGATGCCAACGCGTGGCTCCGGTCGGGAGCGCGAAGACTCGAACCGATGGATTGGATGATCGAAATTGTCCGGAGAAAGAAATAATTGGCACCGAGCATCGATATGCCTTTCCTGAACTTGAATCTTATCCAGAATGATCGGAGGACCCGGTGAATCACCAACGACTCATCACACTGCTCTTACTCGTTTTGCTTGTACCGTGCCTGCTCGTGGCGCAAGGGTACGCGGGAGATCAGGCAACGCACGAGCCGACCATGCTCATCGATAAGCCGACGGCTGGAATGCTGAAGCGCGCGCAGTACGCCGTCAACGGCATTTTCTATCAGCGCGGGGGTGTACTGATGGGAGTCTCCGTTGGATTGATCGATGCCTTCAGCTTCGGAATTTCGTACGGAGGTACGAACATCATCGGTGCAAGCAAAGTGCAGATGAATCCCGCGCCCGGCGTGAGAGCAAAGCTGCGACTGTTCGATGAATCGACCACAATGCCTGCCATGGCGATAGGTTTCGATTCACAGGGGAAAGAACCATACGTCGACAGTCTGAGTCGCTATCTTCTGAAGTCCCCGGGATTCTATGTCGTGGCGAGCAAGAACTATTCGCTTGCAGGAAACTTCAGCGTGCACGGCGGCTTCTGCTACGGCACGGAACACGGTGATGGAGACAAAGACCTGAACTTGTTTGTCGGGGTGGAGAAGTCGCTGGGTAACCTAGTATCGGTGCTCGCGGAATACGATTTCGGTCTCAACGATGATCACTACCGCGCCATTGGCCGCGGGAGAGGGTATCTCAATCTCGGCGTCCGTCTCTCCGCCGGAAAAGGATTCGTGCTGGGATTTGACCTCAAGGATGTCATTCGCAACCAGAAGGATGTACATCTCGGAAATCGCGTGCTCGTCATGGACTTTGTCGGTTCTTTCTAGATTGAGATGTCCGGGAAAGAACAGAATCCGGGGTCTGGAATCCCGACCCCACAAAGTCCTGAAAACGATTTGAATTCAAGCGTCAGGGGGGTGTTCTTCCTAGTGGACACTTCTGAACCCGGTTGTAAACAGCTCCGGATTCCCACACCCAGTCTGACTCAAATTTCGCCCAGAAATAGCATATTGTTCCAGCCGTCAAGTCTTTCCCCACGGCACCTTTGTTGAATAGACCACATGGGGGTGTACATACTTGGAGGATGTCATGACCACTGTGCTGCGAACGCTGTTCATCTTCGTTGCGGCTTTGCTGATCTCACTGGGGCTCTCCGGGTGCTACACTCGGATTGCCACAGTGACAGACCGCCAACCCGAGTACGCAGAGGACGAAGAATATGTGATGGATGAAACTGAGGCGGACTCCACGGACGAGGATCGCGCGAGGTACTGGGATGATGAAATGCGATGGCGCGCGTATACGGGATTCCGGTACTACTACCCCTGGCACCGATCCTTCTACTTTGGATTCTATGATCCCTGGTACTTCGACCATATCTACTATCCGTGGTCATTCTACGATCCATGGTACTACTACTACAATCCGTATGCGTATCGCTACAGCGTTTTCGGTCCATACGGTAACTACTACTCACGGTACTACGGCTACTATGGACTTGGATATTATCCATATGCTCAGCCGGTAATCTATTACGGAAGTGGAACCGGCCACGCGACAAGAAACTCCGGGTATAGTCGGACAGGAGATGTTCGGGGCAATCCGCGGTCACCGGGAGTCTCAACCAGCCCGGGAACGGCGCTGCCGCCGGCATCACGTTCGGGGGTATCACGAGATGGGGGACCAACGCGTTCGTCAGGCTCGTCGGGCGTTGAGCGTCGAAGCTCGTCAGGTTCTTCGCGAGGATCCTCAGTCGGACGATCATCGCGAAGCGGTTCCTCGGGACGAGAAGGCGTTTCATCGGGCCGATCATCTGGTTCGAGTGGTCGTTCGTCAGGCACCGGATCGAGCGGTAGTGGAGGGGGATCCGGAAGTTCGGGGAGCAGTCGTTCGACCGGCGGATCGCGCGGTGGCGGAGGAGAACCATCCTCCTCAGCGAGTGTTCAACAGTCGTACTCACCCCCCGCGTCGCCGCCGCCAGCTTCCCCACCGGCGAGCAGTAGTGGTGGGAGTAACAGAAGTACGGGCGCAACCCGAGGTCAATAATGATGGGATTCGGATCGCGTGCGTCCGCCCGCAGGTTCGTTGGCGGGACAGAACTGGGAAAAGACAATTGTCGAGGGAATGAAAGTCGAGCTTGGAAGTCAAGACGCCCATTCTCTGCACAGGGTCGCACGGTGCGAATTGGAGCTGACAACGACGCGATTTTGGAAGGATTGGAATCATGAAACGGCACAATTGGGTTCATCTGAGAACAGGTCTGTGCATTCTCGCAATTACCGCTTTTGCATCTCCCCTCCAGGCACAGTTCGCGGAGGATGCGCTTCGTTTCTCACAATACGGTCTCGGCGTGGGGGCCCGATCACTCGGTCTGGGAAATACCTCAATCGGTGCGGTGAATGATTACTCGGCACTCTTTTCAAACCCCGGCGGCCTGGCGTTGATCCGTGACTTCGAATTTTCTGTCGGCCTTTCCTACCATGGCTACAACAACGATGTGAAGTTCTTCGGCAATGAGCTTGCAAGCAGTAGAAACTTTTCAAACCTCAACAGCCTCGGATTGGTTTATCCCATTCCGACGACGCGCGGAAGTCTAACGTTCGCTTTCGCCTTCGGACGGGTCGCCGATTTTGGAACGACCGCGGAGTTCAAGGGATTCAATCCGTCGAGCTCCCTCATCCTGGCAAAGACTCCAGTGACGAATCTCGCTTCACTCTCGATCAATGAGCGCAAGGGATTGCTCGACAACAACATCCCTTACCAGCTTTTTCTTGCCGACACGCTCAACGGGAAACTCGTTTCCCATGTCAATGGCAACGTACAACAGAGCGTGGTCGTTCATGAGGGGGGCGGCCTCAACCATTGGTCCTTTGGGGGGGCGATCGACATTGCAAAAGATATCTCGTTCGGCGCAAGTCTGAATATTGTCTCGGGAAGCTATACCTATGAGCGCGACTATGCAGAAGATGACACTCGCAATTTCTACCAACGTCTCCCCGGAGAATCGCTCGGGAGGTTCGATCATTTCTCCCTCGTGAGCACGATCGACGGCGAGTTGAACGGCGTGAATGGACTCCTCGGCCTGATGTACCGCCGTCCGGGGAAATTTCACCTCGGGCTCACGGTTCGAACGCCAACAACGATTTCCGTGAATGAAAACTATTCCGATGAGGCCAGAAGCCGATTCGATCCCAACGCCAATGGATCAGTCGATCGCTTCGATATCTCGTTCGACGGCAAAACGGAATACCGGGTGATTACGCCCGCGATGTTCGGTGCGGGATTGTCGATCCAATTGAGAGAATGGCTGATGATTGCCGGCGACGTTGAATATGCCGACTGGACCCAAATTGAGTTCAATTCGAGCAATCCCGATCTGCTTGCCGAGAATCGGCTCATCAAGCGGATCTTCAGACCGACAACGAACCTGCGGGGAGGCGTCGAACTGAGTCTGTGGAATCACGGCATTCAGCTGCGCGGCGGCGTCAATTGGAAACCCTCTCCGTACGAGAATGATCCTCCCGAGTACGATCAGCTCTACTACACCGCAGGCATCGGATTTCAGCTTGACGCCCACATGACTCTGAACGGCGCGTTCGCTATCGGCTCGTGGAAGACGTTTCGCGATAACTACAGCATGACCGGCTTACCCTCGGCGTCTCGGACCGCCGAATCGGTCTCGACAAACAACCTCAACGTCACATTGACGTACAGGTTCTAGCCTTCAATCTCTGCCGATCCGACGGTTGAATGAACCGTCAAGATTCTTTACATTCAGTCCACCCGATGCAAATCTGGTGGACTTTTTTTTCTCTTCAATATGCGACTCCGCGCAAAACTTCTCATAGGTCTTTCAGCGACGCTTCTCATTGTTGCCGTCGTCCTGGTTGCTCTTGCCTACCGGCTCACCACGAAGTCATTCCCGCAGACCACTGGTATCATAGAACTTCCCTCGATCCGCAGTGAGGTGAAGATCTATCGCGATTCGTACGGTGTTCCGCACATTTTCGCCGAATCCGATTATGATGCCTACTTCGCTGTCGGCTATGTCCATGCGCAAGATCGCCTCTGGCAGATGGAGCTTATTCGAAGGGCAGGGATGGGGCGTCTGGCTGAGGTGTTGGGAGCTGAGGCACTGCCGATCGATCGAATGTTCAGAACCCTTCGCCTTTCGGAGAGCGCACAAAAAGTCTCGGCACTTCTTGAGGGGGTTGTGCTGAATTCCATGCAGGCCTACGCGGACGGAATCTCGAGATTCATTGCCGATCATAAAGGCCGCTATCCGCTGGAACTCGATATGCTCGACATCCAGCCGGAGCCGTGGCGCATCGAGCACAGCACGCTCGTCAGCCGCTTGATGGCGTGGGAATTGAACTACGGCCGATGGATCGATCTTGTTCAGGGATACGTCGCAGAGAAGATCGGGATTGAGCGGGCTGGGGATCTCTATCCCGACTGGCCTTCCCACTCGCCCGTGATCATCCCCAAAGAATTGCACAACAAAAAGGTGGCTCTCGATGATTTTCCGATCATTGCTGCCGATCTCCTCTACCGTACCACGTTCGGTGGAGGAGGCCGCGCGGGAGGGAGCAATGCATGGGCGGTGACAGGTGCACGGTCAACTTCCGGTTCGGCGCTTCTCGCGAACGATCCTCATCTCATGTTGAATGCGCCGGCACGATGGTACGAAATCCATCTCTCGGCACCTGGTCTGAATGTGTACGGAGTCTCAATACCCGGAGTTCCTTATGTTGTCATCGGCCGCAACGAACACATCGCATGGGGTGTCACGAATGCGATGCTTGATGACACGGACTTCTACATCGAGCAGGTCGATTCCCTCCAACATCCGACACAATACCGAGTGAACAATCAATGGCGTCCCATGCGGCACCACGTCGACACGATTCTGGTGAAACATGGTGATCCCGTTATTCTCACCTCCTACTATACGCACCGTGGGCCCGTGATCAACCGGATGGAGCCGGCGAAATCGCTGAGTACAAATCTCATTTCTATGCGCTGGACAGGACACCATATCACGAACGATCCGGCGACATTCTATATCATCAACCGGGCATCATCCTGGGAGGAATTCGAGGAAGGCATCAAGCACTTCAACGCCCCCGCACAGAATTATGTCTACGCCGATGTGAAAGGGAATATCGGGTATCGCACCGGAGGATCAGCTCCCGTTCGAGCCGGCAAAGGTCCGACACTTCCATATCCCGGTTGGACCGATACGTACGATTGGAAAGGATTCATTCCTTTTTCCCAGATGCCGCATATCCTGAACCCCTCCTCCGGCTATGTCGCAACCGCAAATAACAAGATCATCGACGATCCCTATCCGTTCTACCTATCGACGTACTGGGAGCCTGACTGGCGCATCACACGCATCGTGGAGTTGCTCGGCGGCCAGGAAAAGATGAGTCTGAAAGACTTCGAGCGTTTCCAGAACGATGTAGTATCGCCGCAGGCCCGAATGCTCGTTCCGGTGATCCTGGGTGCTTTTGACGGGATCGAGATTGAGTCGCGAGAGGTGCGTGATGCTCTGGCATATTTGCGCAACTGGAATTTTGAAATGAGGCGAGACGACGTGGCGACGTCCGTGTTTCATGCGTTCCTCCTTCGCGCCTTGAGGAATGTATTCCAAGATGAGCTCGGCAACGATGTGATGCGTCTCTACGACACGCTGGCGATGCCACCCATGAGAGCGATCACTGTTCAACTTCTCAGCGAACGGTCTTTGTGGTTCGACGACGCGAAAACCGAAGGGCGCGAAACAAAGGGGGAGATCATCCGGAGAAGCATGCGCGAAGGATTGGAACTTCTTCGATCTCATCTTGGCGGGGAGCTCAAGGAATGGCGATGGGGGCGAATGCACCAAGTGGAATTCGAACACATCTTCGGCACAAATGCCATGGTGAAAGGGATGTTCAACGTTGGCCCGTTTGCCGTTCCCGGATCGTATTCGACGGTGAACAACGGGTACTTCCTGTTGAACAATCCGTTCAAGAACAGCGTCGGACCCTCGACGCGTCTCCTTTTTGATCTTTCAACTCCCGACGGCTCTCGCGCGGTCACCCCCCCGGGACAGTCCGGTCATGCATATCATCCGCATTACGATGATCAGACGACCCTCTGGCTCAACGGCGGGTACCGGCGGGTCCTTCTTTCGCGTTCGCTCATCGAGAAGGCAAACTACGAACTCCTCATTCTCCGACCCAACGAATGACAATCTCAGCCAAAGGAATCTCTGTCCTTGAGTCCGCCGCGTCCGTCTGTGTGCTGACCGGCGCCGGGATCTCCGCGGAGAGCGGCGTCCCGACGTTCCGAGGAAAAGAAGGACTCTGGTCGAAATTCAAGCCGGAGGAGCTGGCAAACTTCCGCGCATTCATCAACAATCCTGATCTCGTCTGGGAATGGTATACGTACCGGAAAAACGTGATGAAGGACGTGAAGCCCAATCCCGCCCATCTCGCTCTGGCAGAAATGGAACGGATTGTCGAGGATTTCACCCTGGTAACGCAGAACGTCGACAATCTTCACCAGCGTGGAGGGAGCAGGAACGTCTATGAGCTTCACGGCAACATCGAGCGCAGTTACTGCATCGACTGCCGCAGACCGGAACAGAATGTCATGCTCGACGAACAGGGAAAAGCGCCACGCTGCAAATCGTGCGGGGGGTTGATCAGGCCTGATGTCGTGTGGTTCGGTGAGCTTCTGCCCTATGAGACATTTCAAATGGGGGCAGCCGCGGCGGCGAGGTGCGATCTCTTCCTCCTCATCGGCACCTCGGGCATCGTCTACCCTGCCGCATCGCTCCCTCTGGTGGCCCGAGACCATGGCGCCTATGTGCTGGAAGTCAACCAGGAGTATACCGACCTCTCGTCGCGTGTTTCAGAAACCATTGTGGGTAAAGCTGGAGTGATCGTTCCGGAAATGTTGGCCAGCATGAAGAATACTCGCAAGAGAGGAACGAACAGCGAATGAAAGATACCGGATTGACGAAGATGGTGTGTACCATCGGACCGGCATCTCAAGATGTCGAGATGCTTATCCGTTTGATCAACGCCGGCATGAGTGCCGCGCGTCTCAATTTCTCCCACGGCACGCACGATCAACATCGTACGATGATCGAAAACATCCGCGAGGCGAGTCGCCGCACGGGTGAAGTTGTTACCCTCGTCCAGGATCTCTCGGGGCCGAAGATTCGAACAGGTCGCCTGAAAACGTCCTTCGTCGATTTGATTGAGGACGAACGGATTGTCTTCACGACGGATGAGATTGTCGGCGATCGATCGAGAGTGACCACAACCTACAAACGGCTTCCGAAAGATGTGCGGCGCGGTGACACAATTCTTGTTGATGACGGGAGAATCAAGCTGGTGGTGGAGAGCACAGAGGAAACTGAAGTGACGTGCCGGATCGTCAATGGAGGGCGCCTGACCGAAAAGAAGGGAATGAACCTTCCGGGTGTCCGCGTGAGTGTCGAGTCGTTCACGGAGAAGGATATTGATGATCTGAAGTTCGGGATGGAGCACGACATCGACTACGTCGCGCTTTCGTTTGTCCGGTCGGTGGAGGATCTCCGATCACTGCACGAGGTAATCGTCCGCGAAAACAAGACTGGGGAGAAGATCCCGATCATCGCAAAGATCGAGAAGCGGGAAGCGGTGGATTCATTGGATCTCATCCTCGAAGAAGCCGACGCGGTGATGGTCGCGCGGGGAGACTTGGGGGTAGAACTTCCCCCGGAAGACGTGCCGCCGCTTCAAAAAATGATCGTGCGGAAATGCAACGAAGCCGGTATCCCGGTCATCATTGCGACCCAAATGCTCGAGTCGATGATCGAGAATCCGCGGCCTACCCGGGCGGAGGCAAGCGATGTGGCGAATGCCGTCCTCGATGGGGCCGACGCGGTCATGTTGAGTGGAGAAACATCGGTGGGGAAGTACCCGGAAGAGGTTGTTCAAACGATGGGAAGAATCATCCGGAAAGCGGAGGGCCAGCTGAGAGACCGGCAGGATCTCCTCGGCGAGGGAATGACGCACATTCCTGAGGTCTTTGATTCAATCGCACGGGCCGCGTGTGTTCTGGCAAGACAAGTCCGCGCGCGAGCAATTGTGTCGATCACCCACTCCGGAACAACGGCTTTCCGCCTGAGCAAATACCGGCCGCGGGCGCCAATCATCGCGGTGACCGGCCGCGAGAAAATCATCCGTCGCGTAAATCTTGCGTGGGGAGTGCGCGGTCTCCTTCTTCCTGACTATGAGCAAGATGCAGAGTCCGTCTTCGAAAAGATCCGCACGAAACTTGTGGACAGCGGCACTGTCCAGAAGGGCGACTACGTCGTCTACACGGCAGGTATCCCGATTGCTGCAAAGGAAACGACCAATACCATCACGATTGAACGACTTGAGTAGCGCGGCCCCGGCTTCGGCGCACGTTCTTCACAGATAGAGGTGGAGCACGAGCATCAACTGATTATTCTCCAAATCGACCGGCTTCTCCTTCCGAACCACAACCTGCGGTCGCAATTCGATTCCGCTGAGCGGGAAGAATTCCAAGCCCACCACAAACCGTTCCTCTGATCCACTCTGAATGTCAACATCGGGGTCGTAGAAGTCGTATCCCACTTTAGCTTCGAGGCCGGGCGTCACAACGTAGTTCAATTCGAAGAACGTGATCAATCCCTGACGTGTGGTGCGAAGGGTGTTTCGGTATTCTCTTCGGACATCAACTTCTGCCAATGCCGTGAGGTTTGCGCCGAGACTCGCCGCCGCGAAACCGCCGAAGAGCGTCGTGACCCCATCGTTCTGTGCGTTGTTGTAGTACGATCCACCCACTCTGATTTTCAACTGATTGAATGAGAATGCGGACTCTGCTCGTCCGAGGATTGCTTTGAAGCGATCGGGATCGCGCGTGGCAGGGCTTCCATTGCCGACGAAGAGGACGACATTCAGACGTCCCGGCTGCACCCCGATTTCGAGGCCTGCGTCGTGACCACCGTTCATTGGAAACAGGGTTTTCGCCCGCACAAAGATAGTATGATCATCCATCTTCAATCCGTACGCAGGCTCAAACCACCCCGCTTTTACATACCCTTTCATCGGCAGAACCTGGGCCTGGCCGAAGGCCTCGAACCGGTTTCCGATTCCTTTGGCGAGATAGAGAGAACTGTTGCGGGCGATGCGGGCTGAGAGGTAAAGATCGCTCTGCATCTGGAAAAACGTGTTCCGCGATTCGATCGGATCATCCTGGTACAAAAACACCGAACGAAAATCCGCGCCGATGGAAATGTTGTCGTTGAGCTTTGGAGAAAACTCGCCGATGGAATAGTCCTCGAGCCATATTGGAACGGGAAGCAGCTCGCGTCCGTATACTGTTGCCCCGTAGAACGTGCGCATGCCGCCGCCCGACGGATTCACGTGGCAATGCTGACAGCTCTGGTTCGTGCGAGCGGCAAACTTCGGGAGCGCTTGCGCGTCGAAGAATAGAAGAATCGCGACGATTGCCGTCACGAGGGATGGTCGCATGGGTACCTCCTGGATGATGAAACGTGTTCTGCTCATGAGATTGAACCTATGATACTCAATGATCGGCTTGATCTCAATACGGGGGAAGAGATTCACCTTGCTTCTCGTTCTATCTCGGCATACATTCAGTTCCACTTCATCGCTATCCGACTGAGAGGATCATCGTGACCAACTATCTTACGCATCTCGAATGCAGTGTGTGTGGCGACCGGCATTCGCCGCATGAAGTTCAAACCGTTTGCCGCTCCTGCGGAAGATCGTTGCTTGCCCGGTATGATCTTACCGCAGCACAACAATCATTGAGGAAAGAAGGTTTCCGCGATCAACGAGGGGGATTGTGGAAATTTGCTCCGCTTCTTCCGATCGAACAAGAAGAACATATGATCTCACTCGGCGAGGTGGTAACTCCGCTTTTGCCGATGGTCACCCTCGCAAAGGAGCTGGGAATCGCGGAAATCCTCGTGAAGGAGGAAGGTTATCTGCCGACCGGTTCGTTCAAGGCAAGAGGACTCGCGACGGGAGTCTCGAAAGCGAAGGAACTCGGGGTGAAAGAGATGTGTATTCCGTCGGCCGGAAACGCAGCGGGTGCTCTTGCCGCGTACGCCTCACGCGCCGGCATGACGAGCCATATCTTCATCCCCGAGGATACCCCAGTAATCAACATCAAAGAATGCAAGGCATATGGGGCGAGAGTTGTGCTCGTGAAGGGAAACATCAGCGACGCGGCAAGGGCGATGAATGAGGAAAAGAAAAACAATCCGGGATGGTTTGATATTTCCACACTGAAGGAGCCGTATCGATTAGAGGGGAAGAAAACGATCGGGTATGAGCTTGGAGAGCAGTATGATTGGAATCTTCCCGATGTCATTATTTATCCAACAGGCGGAGGGACGGGATTGATCGGGATGTGGAAAGCGTTTGAGGAAATGGAAACGATGGGATGGATAGGAAGTAAGCGGCCGAAAATGGTGACGGCCCAGGTCGATGGGTGTGCGCCGATCGTCAAGGCGTTTCGCGAGAAGAAAAAGGAATCGGAATTCTGGTCCGGAGCCGAAACAATCGCTTCGGGATTGCGCGTTCCGAAAGCATTCGCCGATTACTTAATACTTGATACTATTTACAAAAGCGCCGGAAGCGCTGTCTCCGTTTCGGATCAATCACTTATCGAAGCAGTGTACGAGATTGCCCAAAAGGAGGGGCTCTTTATGTGTCCCGAAGGGGCGGCGACGTACGTGACATTGAAAATCCTCACGCGTGAAGGATTTGTGAAACCGACCGACCGCGTGCTGTTGTTCAACACGGCTGCCGGCAACAAGTACCCCGAAGTGATTTCGTGACAGAAAGGAACGCAATCATGGCGCCAATCAGATGGGTTTGGTTTTCGACGGCGTTACTTTTCTTCTGCGGCGCCGAGCGTGCGATCGCACAGACCGGGTCGGTCCTGGAAGTTAATCCGACCATCCGGAAGATCGTCGCGGAAGTCTCTTCCGACAACATCAGAATGCTGGTTGACAAACTCGCCTCATTTGGGACGAGGCATACACTTTCTGATACCGTGAGTACCACGCGCGGCATCGGAGCCGCACGCCGGTGGATCAAATCGGAGTTTGAGAAATACGCGGCAGCCAGCGGAGGACGGATGAAGGTTGCGTTTCACGAGGCGCTCATTCCTGCCTCCAGAAGAATCCCACACCCCACGAATCTGGTCAACGTCGTGGCAACGCTGAATCCGAAGAACGCGGCGGCCGAGGGTCCGAAGCGATTCCTCGTAGTGGGAGGACACTACGATTCGCGCGCAGCCGATGTGATGGACGCCGCCATCGACGCGCCGGGAGCGAATGATGATGGAAGCGGGACAGCGGTCACGATGGAGCTCGCGCGTGTCCTCAGCAGGCACAACTTCGATGCGACGATTGTGTTCATCGCATTTGCCGGAGAGGAGCAGGGACTGCTCGGCGCCACGGCATGGGCCGAGATGGCAAGGGCAAACGGATGGAATCTTGAAGCGATGCTGAACAACGATATGGTGGGGAGCACGCGCAACGGATTGGGAGAGGAAGAAACCGGTGCGGTGCGCCTGTATGCCGAGGCATTGACACCGCTCGACACAGGATCCGTGCTGCGATCACGAAATAGTCTCGGCCTGGAGAACGACGGGCTCAGCCGTACACTTGCACGGCACATTACTGAAGTCGGCAAGAAATATGTTCCCGATTTCGATGTGCGGATCATCTACCGGCGAGATCGGTTTCTCCGCGGAGGAGATCATACGCCGTTTCATGAACGGGGATTTGCGGCAGTACGGTTCGTTGAGGTAAAGGAGAACTATGACCACCAGCACCAGAATGTCCGAGTTGAGGGGGGCAAACAATACGGAGATCTTCCCCAATTCGTCGACTACGAGTATGCAGGGAAGATCGCGAAGGTCAATGCTGCAGTTGTGGCATCGCTGGCATCGGCTCCGGCGCCGCCGAAGAATGTCGGACTCGTCACGAGTCAGCTCGGCTACAAATCGACTCTGCGCTGGGAGAAGAATCCGGAGCTGGATGTCGCAGGATATGTCGTGCGGTATCGAGAGACAACCTCCCTTGTGTGGCAGGGGTCGGTATTCACGGCGGATACGACGATCACGGTGGATCAGTCAAAGGACGACTATCTCTTTGGTGTTCAGGCTGTTGATCGAGAAGGGAATGTGAGTTTGGTTATAACCCCGCGGCCGGTACAGTAACGCCCTTCGGAAGGCCGGCCGTCGCGACCTCCCATCCCTCTGTCACGGTCCGTACCGTGACAGTGGAAAGCCCGCGTCCATAGCGCCCTCCCGAAGGCTTCGCTGGTTTCGCCTGAGCATCCTTCCCCCAACGGGGTCCTGCGGACGAAGGTTCTACACACCAGCCCCCTCACCCTTCGGAAAGACGGCCGTCGCGATCTCCCATCCCTCTGTCACGGTCCGTACCGTGACAGTGGAAAGCCCGCGTCCATTGCGCCCTCCGGAAGGACTCGACTACTTCTTTTCGTACTTCCAGTTTCTTCCTTTTCCTTTAGCCAGCCACTCGATGGTCGTCGCAAGCCGTTTCTTCCGCGTTGCTTCAGTCTTCGCCTCCGTCACCCATTCCACGTATTCTTTGCGGTGTGAATAGCTGAAGTTCTTAAATGTCTCCCACGCTTTCTTGTTCTTTCTGACTGCCGACGTGAAGTATGTGGGAACCTTGAGGGTCTTCTTTTGCGCCGATCTCGGGTTCGCGGCTCGCTTTATTCCCTCGTCATTCAATCGAGCCGCTTCGCGAATGTATTTGATCAACACCGCATCCGATGGAAGGTCGTCAAGCGACTGAATGCGGCCGAATTGTCCCATCGCTTCTCCTGATTGGGAGGCCGCGAAGATCTTCGCGGGGTCCGACATCATTGATGCGTTCCAGAAGCCGAAGACACAGTGTTGCTTAAACGATGCCATGCTGCACATCATCCCCTTGTAGTCAAAGTGTGGGAAGCTCCACTTCATCGTTTCCTGAACTTCCGGACATCCCTTGTGGACGAGTTTCCGAATGTGAGAGAGAATCGGTATGGCGAAGTCTGCCGATTTGTTGATGTATGCATCGATACGTTGGTCGCGTGAGCCCATCTGTATCATTCCTTCATTTGAATTTGACGGCGTGGAAGACATCCTCCCGGAAAAGCGTTGAACCGACGTCTTTGAAGTCATCGAACAGAAAGAAAACAAATATGTCCCCGACATCATCCCGGTGGAACACGTTGATGAGCGCATTGTTGAAGCCGCGGCCGAACTCCGAATTGAGTCTGACAAACGTCGTTGCGCCTGCATCGGCATTGAAATCGGAATGCACGTCGTCGGAGTCAAAGGAGGTCGGTTCACACGGCACACCTCCCGACAGATTCAGACAGATGGTGAGAAGAAGTGCCTCATGAATCGAATTCGGATCCGGACCCGATGACTCTCCCCGTTTGAATGCTTCAATCTCTCTCCCAAGAGGTCGGAGAAGAATCCGCATCTCAAGTTTGACTTCAGTCGAAGTGAAGGCAAAATCGTATCGGACATTCGGATTCTCCCTGACGGAAACAGGTCGAAATCCATCAGGGATCACCAGAACGGCCTGCGTTTCATCGAGGATCCGCGTCAACGACGAGGAATATTGTGGTTGCGCCGAAAGAACGCAAATGCACAGCAGCTGAGAAAGAAGAAATGGAGGGACACGAGACATGGAGTTCACGATTCGTGAGATCATTCAATCCTCCCCTGATTATCATGCGAATACCGTTGGAATCAAGTTCAAAGACCATGCAGCCCCAACGAGCCGCCCAACTATTTCTCCGCGACAATCAGCATCTCGAAATGATCCGTTGTCAACGGGAGGTCGCGGCTCCACTTCCCGATATCGCAGCCACAAATGGTGATGTTCTGAAATCCCAACGACGTCAGAAGCCAGTGCATCTCAGATGGAACGTAATACCGTTCGCTGCACTGGAGGCGTCGGGTCTTTCCCTCGTCATCGACGAACTCGTATGTGGAGTGGTCACGAAAAGTGAGGAGATCAAACGTGTTGGCGCGGCTTACCCCCGTTGTCCCCTGGTTGACAAAGTCCCGGATCGAATGAAAGAGCGGAAACAATCCGTTCAGAGTCGTGAGGATCAGTTTTCCGCCTGGTTTGAGAGCCGATGCCGCGCTGCGGAGAATCTGATAGTTCATTTCATCCGTTTCCATGAGTGGAAATCCCCCCTCGCACACCATCATCACGACATCAAATGGAGTTTCAACGTGCAGAGTGCGTGCGTCCTGCCGGAGAAACTCGACAGTGACACCGGCCTGGATCGCCCGCTGCCGGGCTTTCTTCAGCATCGCCTCGGAGAGGTCTATTCCCACAACGTCATATCCACGACTGGCGAGCTCGATGGAATGTCTCCCCGTGCCGCACCCGATGTCGAGAATCTTTTTTGATGTGTCGTACCGGATTTCCGCTTCGATGAAATCGACTTCACCGGAGGTCCCTTTTGTGAACTCCTCCTCTTCGTACGATCCAGCCGAATGATCGAATAATTCTTCATACCATTGTTTCATCGCGCCTCACCGCAATACATGGGACAGTTCGCCACTGCGCTTTAACTCGACGTGACCACACTGTCTCCGCCGTGGCGCCGACGACGCGTTAAGGATGTCTGTCGTGCACGTCAAGGTATCGAACCGTCGTCACACAGTCAACCGCAGATCACACTCTTCGGTTGATAACGACCGATCCTCGCACTATATTAAGCCCAATCATGCGGAACGGTGAGAGGGTTGTTCAACTGTTCCTGATCCACAGGGATCGGCATCCGTGGAACGCTAAAGAGGAAAACCAGATGAATGAAGCAGGAAAAACGATTCTGTTGAATACAGTGAAGGAGTGGACGAAGTTCGAAGCGGAGCGAGAAAAGTTGACGCTGATCGCAAAGGAGCTTTCGGCAATCACTGCCAAGGTGGTGCGGGATGCGCTGTCGGTGATGAAGAGTCAGAAGGTGGACGTCGAGTGTGAAAGCGATGAATCGATGAAGATTTTGGGCGTTCCGGTGGAGGTGCGCGAGGTTATCGAGGCCACGTTTCCGACGGTGAAGGCAAGTGTGATCATCAAATGTGCAGGGGCACAGCGATCGATTCTGATCAACCCGAACCTGAGCATCTCCACAGGGGCTCAACCGGTTCCCTACGAACAGTTCAAACGGGGGATTCCCGATGCCTTCATGACGAACGCCGCAGAGTTTGTGCGCGATGCATTTCTGTACGTTGCGAGAGGGGGTCCGGCAAAAGACGCGGCGACACCGAAATCCGCTCAATGATCCGGGTCTCGTCTCGGGATCGATACCGTTCTCAGGAGACCAACGCTGTCGCTTCGATTTCGACGAGGTATTCTTCCGAAATCAGGCCGCTCACTTCGACCATTGAAGTCGCCGGTCTGATCTCGCGGAAGAACTCGCCGTGTGCTCTTCCCACTTCCTCCCACATCAGAATGTCGGTGACATACATTCTCGTGCGGATAATCTGCTTGGCTGATCCTCCAGCCTTCTCGACATAGGAGGAAATCTTCGAGAGAATGAATTTCGCCTGCTCGTATGCGCTTGTTCCTCCGATCACATTTCCATTCTCGTCTACCGCCACAGTGCCCGATACCTCTATCACGTTTCCGATCCGAACGGCGCGGCTGTAGCCGACGATATCTTCCCACTTCGATCCCGAGCTCAGGTTCGTTCTGTCCATTTGTCCTCCGAGGGATTACGAGCTGTCGTTTGAGAAATGATGGGGGTCCCTGGCAAACCGTGGCTGCAGGGAGAGGAGCGCTTCCAGGATGTCGGTCGTCGTTTCAGCGCGGTGCCGATTGCGTGGCTTGCGGCTGTGCAGAGGCCTTCACACCACGCTTTCTTTTCTTTCGCGGACGAGTCTTGCCGTATGTGCCTCGCCAAATCTTGCTTCGGCGAGAGCGCCGATCTCCTTTTCCCATGTCTTATCCCCCTGGATGGTAATATTCCTTGCAATCCCCTGCGTCGATATGCTCGAATCGCAGGGTCCTATGATTGTACAAATGAGCCGGGGAGAAATCAAGCGCGATCGGAATGGCCGTGTCAAAAAGACGCTATGAAGATTCATTTTGCAACGAATATTGTTGAACAAAAGTCCGTGACGCGGATTATGTACATATGGGTGCGGCCAGAAGCCTCATGACATGTCTCCGGCCTCCGTGAAAATCACAAGAAGCTTTCATTCAGTATCATTGTTCAGGTGGAGGAATACCATGCGAACAATATTAGTTGGATTGTCGATCCTTGTGCTACTGCCGCTGCTGGTCGAGGGATGCGGCGAGCGCACTGAAGAGATCGAGCGACCGGAACGTATCGTCAGTATGCGCGAAGTGGTCTATGATCGAACGACATACGTTAAGCTGGCCGGTCTCTGGAGAGCCTACAATGACCGCTTTCCGTCAGAGGATGCATACGCCAATTGGATGTATGCCGCGCGCTATGCACAAGATCCTGACTACGAGTCGCTTCTGAAAGCAGGCCGAAGCCGCTATCCGGCCAATCCGGTTCTCCTGTACCTCGATGCAATGGTCCATCACGGCCGATCGGGTGACCTTGAGGCACAGCATCTCCTTGAGCGAGCCACCCGACTCGATCCGTCGTTTATGGATCCGTGGTTTTCGCTTGTCATTCATTACATGGAGAGACGCGATCTGGAACGGCTTGATGCTGTTCTCCGTCGGTTGCTCGAGTCAGGCGCAGTTCAGGATGAGGTGATGGATTTCTCGTACAACATGATGTCTCTTCTCGAAAAGAACGCAATCCTGATCACAAACGGTGATAATGATACCTACCCCGGTTGGATCCTTGGGCGGATCGTCAAGCACAGACCGGACATAACGATCGTCAACCGTTCGCTACTCAATACTGATTGGTACCCGGATTTCCTTGCGCAGGTCAATGGCGTTGTCATCTTGTCTTCGAAGAGATTGGAGAGTCTTCGGAAAGAAACCATGAACGCGATCAAAGAAGGGAAAAGGAAGATGCCGGAGGGAGGTCCGTTTTCCGATATGCTGATCGAGAGTTTGATTGACGCAGCAGAGCGGTCGGGACGACCAGTCTACTTCGCACATACGCTTGGATCATCCGAGACAATCGATTGGTACCGAAAGAACGGTCGAAGTCTCGGACTCGCCACGCTGGTGACGCAATCAAGAGATTCGTACAGTGTTCAACTCAAGCGAATGGCGAAGAGGTGGACGGAACAATTTCGTACGGCGGGAGTAGAAAGCTGGCGCGTGAAGCATGCCCCGCCAGCGATGGCAGGACGGCAGATCGTTACTAACTATGTTGCCGGATTGTATGCTGTTCTCGATGCAATTACTCAGCATGCACCCGAGTACCGGAAAGCTCTCTTTACGTGGTATGTGGACTATGCTCGCGACGTTACCGCTCCGAAATTCACTGAGTCGATGGACGCTGCCTGGTGCAAGATTTCCGACGTGAAAGAGATTCGCGAGTGGTGTCGTAACCGAATGACAATCGAATGATATCGGATTGGGAATACCTCGGTCGTGCACGGAACGGTGAGGAGGAGGCATGGCGTCTCCTCTTCGAGCGTCACTATGGGGCACTGGTCCGGATGTCCGCGCTGATTATCGGTTCAATCGATACCGCCAAGGATATTGCACAGGAGGCATTCACGTGTCTCCTGCACGATCGGAATGAACATCACGGCGGGAGTTTCCGCGCGTATGTCTCGACCATCGCCTTTCGGCTCGCTCTCAAAGAGAAAGCACGCGTGCGCCGCATTGGGCAATCTGGTCATCCCGAATCGGCGGATGATTCATACTCTCCGCTTCACTCTGTCATGCAGCGGGAAGAACAGAGGCATCTTGTTCGAGTGATTCACATGCTTCCCGATCAATACAGGGAGACAATCGTTCTCCGGTTCTACGGTGAACTGAGCTATGAGGAAATGGCCGAGACCTTGGGGGTGCCGGTCGGAACGGTGAAGTCGCGGATCTTCTATGCGGTGAAAGAATGTCGAAAACTGATGAAGAAAAGAGGTATGCTATGACACGACATGTGAAGAATGATGAGCTCCTGAAATATCAGATGGATCTGCTGGAGGAGGGGAAGGCGAAATCGATCCGTCAACATCTGAAGAGATGCAGAACCTGCAGGTCAGCTCTCGACAGAGCGAAAGCAGATCTGCATGTGATTGGGGGTTTCAATCCGGAGATGGAGATCATTGTACCGCCGTTACCGACCAGTTCTTCCAGTCGTGTGCAATCCTTCCTTCGCGTTGCGGCAATTCTCGCCATTGGATTTTTGCTCGGTGTGCTTACCTCAGAGTCGTTGCGATCCCCTGCGGTGGAAATCGTCCCTCAGCATTTTGTCGGAAGTCCTCCGGCAACGACTGTGGGACAGTTTACGGTGTGTCCGTAGCGGATTCGTTCGCGCCCTTCGGAAGGCTTCTTAGGTTGTTTTAAGAATCCTTCCCCAACGGGGTCCTGCGGACGAAGGTTCTCCGCTCATGCCCCCCCTTCGGAAGGACGGCCGTCCCGGCCTTCCATCCCACTGTCACGGTCCCCACCTTCACGATGTTTCGGTGGGCAAGCGTACCGTGACAGTGGAAAGCCCGCGGTGGGATCGTGGTTGTACGCCGATCGTCGCGGAGTGGTCCGCGACGATCGGAGGAGCTACGTTGGTCTGAGATCCAGACGACTCTGATTCTCGTTCAGTACAAAGAAAACGGGTCTGTCTCAGAAGTCCTCCTTGAAGCGAAATCGTCAGGCTGAGCGCAGTCGAAGCCACGATTTCGCTCCAATGTCACAATTCGACTTCGCTCACTGTGACTCTCGGTGATCTTTTGGGACAGCCCCGTCTTTTTTTGTGCAACCCTGAATTTCTCAGCCTCCTTTGCCGTGAGGCGTCCGCGCGCTGATGAATATGCCGCCGATTCCGATGACGAGCATGATCGCCGCCTGCATCAGAGTCTTGTACGAAATTGTCTCGCCTGCCATCGTTGAGTCGTACAGGAACCAACCTCCCAGGAGAATCAGAATCGTGTAGATCCCCATCATGATCCTGCGCGCGCGGGCATTGGTCTCGGGCGTGTCTGCCGCGAAAAAGTAATTATAGAGAATCAGTCCGGCCATAGCCAGCACACCGAGTCCGGCAAAAATCAACCAAAAGGTCTGCAGTTCCCCTTCGACTCCCGTTTGGCCGACGAGAGGCTTCAGCATTGATTCGTACATCGTGCCTCCCAGATTTGATCCTACCAGACTTCCGATCACGCCATAGAGGAAGGCGTATCCCATGTAGACGGCCTTGGATTCCGACGGCGCAACGAGTCCCACATAGCTGTAGTATTTCGGATGCGCGGTCATTTCCCCGATGGAAAAGATCACGATACCGGCTATGAGGACCCAAACGCTCGGTGAAAGCGAAAGGCAAAGAAAACCGATGGAGCCGATCACGATACCGCCGACCATTGTGTTGAGCGCCTTCAGGTTTTTCACCACTTTACTGACCACAACCTGCAGGAGAATGATCGTCCCGGCGTTGAGGACAACGACGTGCTCGACGTCAAACGTGATAGTGATCCCAATGGAGCCGAGCAAGGCATCGACGGGCGCTGTGTCCACAAAATCCCGCATGTACCATAGAATTGAACCGAAGTTCTGGAAGTAGAGAATCCAGAATCCGGAATAGACAAAAATCATCAGCATAAACCGTGCGTCGCCAAGAACCATCGCGGCCCCTTTGAGCACATCACGCAATGTCTTTGTGCTGGCTGGCCGATCAGGATCCTTGAAGAAGAAGAGCGTCGGAATGAACATCAGCGCGCAGTAGATCGACGACGCAATAAAGACATAACTCCACGAGAATCCCTTCAACACTGAAACCACGAGCGGCGCGAGAAATGCCCCGAGGTTGATCATCCAGTAATAAATTCCAAAGCCGAGTCCGGAATTTTCCTCGGTTGTCGTCCGGGCAACCGTTCCGGTGATGATCGGCTTGAACAGGCCGGAACCGGTGGCCATCACGAGGAGCGCCGCGAAGACCGCCCCATACGTTGTCATCTGCCCCGAGAGGAAGTAGCCGGTCGAAAGAAGAGCGAACGCAAACAGGAGCATTCGCCGGTAGCCGTACCGATCGGCAAGAGCTCCGCCAATGATCGGAACAACATACGTGAGCGCGTAGATTAGTCCCTGGAGGAACCCAACCTCCTGCGGGGAGAATCCCAATCCCCCCTCCATGACGGAATTCGTCAGATAGACGGCGAGGATGGAGTTCATACCATAGTAAGCCCCTCGCTCGAACAGCTCCATGATGTTTGCGCTCCAGAAGACTCGCGGAAAGGAACGCATAAGACTCAGGGTCGATTGTTTCGCCATAGCAAACCCTTCGATTGGTGAGGACGTCGGTGTGGAAAAAAAGCCACCGAGAAAATAGCGACTTCTTCCCATCCATCAAAGGAGAATCGGAGGAAATCGGCATGCAGTCGAAAATTGACAACAACGAAAGAGGAGAGACAAGAATTCCTCTCCTTTTTCGCAACCGTGAAGGTGGTCTGAAGGTTAACCCAGCATCGTTTTCGCCCTGCTGACAATGTTCTCTACCGTAAATCCGTACTCCATCATGAGCGTCTGATAGGGGGCCGAAGCGCCGAATGTTCTGATACCGATGATCTCTCCCGCGTCCCCCACATACTTTTCCCATCCCATCGGGGATCCGGCTTCGATCGCAATCCGCTTCTTCACGCTGGAGGGGAACACTCGCTCTTTGTACTCGCCCGACTGTCGTTCGAACAACTCCCACGACGGCATGCTCACGACGCGCGCGGCGATCTTCTCTTTGCTCAACGCATCAGCCGCGGCGAGGGCAAGGAAAACTTCCGAACCCGATGCGACAAGGATGATCTGCGGATTCCCCGATTCGTGTGTGAGGAGGTAGCCGCCTTTGATCAGTCCGTCGGCAGAGGGATACTTCGTACGATCGAGTGTCGGGAGCTTCTGTCGTGTGAGCGCGAGGGCGATAGGTCCCGAGGTATACTCGATGGCACATTTCCACGCAACCGCCGTTTCATTCGCATCCGCAGGCCGGATCACGATGATATTCGGGATGACCCGCAACGCCGCAATCTGTTCGATGGGTTGATGCGTCGGTCCGTCTTCACCAAGCCCGATGCTGTCGTGTGTGAAAACATAGACCGGCCTGATTCCCATCAGCGCGGCAAGACGAATTGGCGGACGCATATAGTCGGAGAACACCAGGAACGTGCCGCCGTAGGGAATGATTCCGTCAGTCAGTGCCATCCCATTCAGGATGGAACCCATCGCATGTTCACGTACTCCGAAGTGAACATTTCGACCGTCAAAGCTCTTGGCTTGAAAGACGGGAAATCCTTTCAGAAACGTATTGCTGGACGGAGCGAGGTCGGCAGAGCCGCCGATGAGGGTTGGGAGATGCGGTGCAACCGCATTGAGGACTTTTCCCGATGCTTCGCGGGTTGCCATTCCCGATTCCGGACTGAAAACCGGAATGGCTTTCTTCCACTCGTCGCCAAACTCGAGATTGCGCATCCGTTCAAGTTCGCTCGCGAGATCGGGGAATTGTTTCCGGTATGACTCGAACAGGGTCTTCCATTCACCTTCGGTTCTCCTCCCGCGATCGACGGCCGAGCGGAACTGTTGCAGCGCGGGCTCCGGAATGTAGAATACCTTGTCCGGATCCCATCCAAGACTCTTCTTGGTAAGCTTGACCTCTTCTTCGCCGAGAGGCGAGCCGTGCGATTCTGCAGTATCTTGTTTGTTGGGACTTCCGTACCCGATGTGCGTCCGAACCTTGATCAAGTGGGGCCGGTCGGGAATCGTCGAAGCCGCTTTGATCGCCGACTCAATTGCCGCGAGATCGTTGCCATCGGCGACGGATTGCACGTGCCAGCCGTACGCCTCGAATCGTTTTTCGACATCTTCCGTGAATGCGAGGTCGGTCGATCCGTCGATGCTGATGTGATTGTCGTCGTACAAGTAGATGATGTTTCCAAGTTTTAAGTGAGCGGCCAACGAAGCCGCCTCAGAGGAGACACCCTCCATCAAATCCCCGTCGCTCACAATTCCATAGGTCAGATAGTTGACGATCGGAAAGTCAGTTCTGTTATATCGCGCGGCGAGGAATTTCTGGGCGATTGCCATGCCGACACCCGTTGAGAATCCCTGGCCGAGAGGCCCCGTCGTCATTTCCACGCCGGCCGTGTGGCCGAATTCCGGATGACCCGGCGTTTTACTCTTCCACTGTCGGAATCGCTGAAGCTCTTCAAGCGAAAGATCGTACCCCGAGAGGTGAAGGAGACTGTAGAGAAGCATGGAGCCGTGTCCGGCGGAGAGGATGAAGCGATCCCGATTGTGCCATTTCGGGTTCTCGGGATTGTGACGAAGGAATCGAGCCCAAAGGACGTACGCCATTGGCGCCGCCCCCATCGGCATTCCGGGATGACCGGAGTTGGCTTTCTGAACGCCGTCCATCGAGAGCGTGCGAATCGTGTTGATGCAAAGCTGGTCGAGATTCTGATTGTTCATGTGAGATCCGCTAAGTATTCATTCATGCAAAAGTGACAACAAGATACAGAACTCTCGGAAATATTCCAACGCGCAGGATGATAGGGCTGAGGGAAATGAAGAGAAGGAAAGGTAGGAAGGAGGAATGCCTTGGAAGAGGGGACCGGAGATCTGTGCTCGGCAGATCTCCCTGTCCCAACTCAGTTTCCGATAGCGTTCGGAGAAATCTCCGACGTCGGGTAACTCAAACGAATCTATGTTTCGGACGGAGACTTAATTTGATACGAGTGTGACATCTTTGCGCTGGCGCCAAGAATCGCCGAGACGGAGCAGTACTTGGTCTTCGAAAGTTCGATCGCCCGCTCAACATCCTCAAGTTTCAATCCGTCGCCGTAGAAGAGATATTCCACATGGATATCGGTGAAGATGCGAGGATGCTCTTCTCGTTCTGTTCCCGTGACTTTGATTCCGAATCCTGTCAGGGGAGCTCGCTTCTTCTTGAGGATTGGAATGACGTCCATCGCCGTGCATCCGGCGAGCGCCATGAGCACGAGCTCTTTCGGCTTCGGCGCTCCGCTCGATCCGCCGAGTTCGGGATCACCGTCCATCATGATCCAGTGGTTTGAATCTCCTTTTGCAGCCAGCGTGATTCCATTCAACTGCCGCAGTTCAACGGTCTTCGTTGTCATGTATCTCCTTTCTGCGAATTGAGGTGCCTGTCCATCGCAAAGTATGATGGAAATATGACCCACGCAAGGAGCAGTGAAACGATCGTGACGGCGTCAAGGTGACACGACGGTACACGACCATCACATCACCGCTCCTGAAATATCATTTACGCGCTCTGTTGCGAACTTGCCTTCTTGGTTGATAATTTGAACGGCGCGTACAGCGGACAGAAACCAACAAAGCTGGTTATGACGAAAATGACCGCAAACAGGCCGAGAATGCCGGCAGCCAACCCGGTGATCTGATCGGTGAGATAGAGCAATCCGATAACGATCGCTGCGAGGATTCGGACAACTCGATCAACCGTCCCCATATTCGTCTTCATCGTTCGTTCCTTTCAAATGATCCGTGTGAGAGTGTTTCCAAAAGCATTAGGTTACCATATGATGCAGCAAAATAGAAAAGGGGTCAGAGATTCGGAAAGATCGTTCCTAGCCCGCTATCCTTCAAGGATTGAGGATTGTATCAGTAGCCAGTTTCTTCGTATCTTGGAAAAGACTGTTGGCAGGCCATCTCGTATGAAAGACATGAAACAAGATCCGTTGAAGCCAGATTTCGATCTCTCCAACGAGGAAATCAGGCGGTATGGAAGACACCTTATTCTCCCGGAGGTCGCCCTCGAAGGACAAATGAAGCTCAAACGCGCAAGCGTGATCCTTGTTGGTGTGGGGGGGTTGGGCTCTCCCCTGGCGCTCTATCTCGCCGCTGCGGGAGTCGGCACGATCGGGCTGATCGATTTTGACGTGGTGGAACATTCAAATCTTCAACGGCAGATCATCCACACAACCGACGATGTCGGCCGTTCAAAGCTGCACTCCGCCGAGGAACGCATCAGAGCAATCAATCCAAACGCTCGCGTCAGCACGTTCGAGACGAAACTCTCGTCCCGCAATGCGCTGGAGCTGTTTCGTGAGTTTGATATTATCGTTGACGGGACGGACAACTTCCCGGCGCGCTATCTGATCAACGATGCTTGCGTGCTCCTCGGCAAAGCCAACATCTATGGAAGTATCTATCGGTTTCAGGGACAGGTGTCTGTCCTCAGCACGAAGGAGGGACCGTGCTACCGGTGTCTCTATCCGGAACCTCCGCCTCCGTCTCTCGTTCCAAGCTGTTCGGAAGGCGGCGTGCTGGGTGTGCTGCCCGGGATTATCGGAACCATCCAGGGGGTCGAGACGCTCAAGCTCATCTTGGGGATCGGAGATTCCCTCGTGGGCCGGCTTCTCTTGTTTGACGCGTTGAAAATGAAGTTCCGCGAGATCACGTTCGGCAAGAACCCGGAGTGTCCGGCGTGCGGCGACAGGCCGTCGGTCCGTGAACTGCTGGACTACGATGCGTTCTGTGGGATTGCGGCAGATCAATCCGGGCTCATGAGGTCCGATACCTCGATTACGGTGAAGGAACTCCAAACCCGACTGAGTGCCGGAGACGGCATGGTGCTGGTGGATGTACGGGAGCCCCACGAGCACCGGATTGTGAATATCGGCGGACGTTTCATCCCTCTAGGCGACCTCCCGCGGCACGTACATGAACTTGATCCGTCGCAGGAAATCATCGTGCTGTGCCACCATGGAGTGCGAAGCGGACGTGCAGTGGAATTCCTCCGTCAGGCGGGATTTCGCAAAGTGTGGAACGTTGAAGGAGGGATCGATCGTTGGTCGATCGAAGTGGATGACTCGTTGCCTCGCTACTAGACGACCAGCCCAGGACAGAAGGTGGAGACGTTGGTGAGGATGATGCAGGATGCAAAACCCGCGGCAGAACGATTTCGGCCTGCCTATCTCGAGCTGCAACGCTCGGGAGAACTCGAGAAGAAAGCCCGGCGTCTGACCGCTCGACTTGCGAAGTGCGACACCTGCCCGCGCGTGTGCGGCAAAAATCGGCTTGCAGGGCACATCGGCAAGTGTCGCTCGGGATTTCTTCCGGTTGTCTCCTCAGCCTCGCCGCACTACGGAGAGGAACCGCCGCTTGTGGGAAGAAGGGGATCGGGGACGATCTTTTTCACCAACTGCAATCTCGCATGCATCTTCTGCCAGAACTACGATATCAGTCGACTGAAACAAGGGCGCGAAATCGGCATCGAACACCTGGCGGCAATCATGCTTCATCTTCAGGAGATCGGTTGTCACAATGTCAATCTCGTCTCTCCGACTCACTTTGTGCCGCAGATTGTCTCTGCCTTGGATCTTGCCGCGTCGCGGGGTCTTTCACTCCCGATCGTCTATAATACAGGGGGATACGATTCGGTGGAGACGCTCCGGGAACTCGATGGGATCGTTGATATCTACATGCCCGATGTCAAGTATTGGGATGATGAAAACGCGGTACGCTACTCGGGTGCTCAAAACTATCGGAAAGTCGTAACAGAGGCGCTTCGCGAAATGCACCGTCAAGTGGGAGATCTGGTGACCGATCAGCAGTGTGTGGCATATCGGGGGTTGCTGATTCGCCACCTGGTGCTGCCGAACAATCTGGCGGGAACAAATGAGGTGTTGAGGTTCATCGCGGAAGAGATCTCGAAAGAATCGTACGTGAATATTATGGATCAGTACCGTCCGTGTTTTCAGGCGTGGAGACGACCCGAGTTGAATCGAAGAATCACTTCAGATGAGCACGAATCCGCGCTGAGATTTGCCCGCTCCATGGGACTGCAGAGGGGATTCTAATCATGACCCGAGCCGCCAATTCCAAAACCTCTCGCTGGTCGATACTCCTCTGTTTGGTCTCGATTGTTGCGACGTTTTCACCTGCGCAAATTCCATTGCACGAGGAGGAGGCAAAGCTCCGCGAGTGGGAGGAAGCGAAGTACCGACGGGTGCACAAATTGTGGTCGACCCCAAGTTCCACCGGTGAAAACATTGACGTCACGTACTATCGCCTCAACGTGCGGGTCACGTCAAATCCAAATGCAATCGGCGGAGCGGTGACGATCGGTGCGCGCTGCAGCGACGATAGCCTGATCGAATTCACCCTCGATCTGAGTTCGGCAATGCGTGTCGACTCTGTAGTGATGTCAGGAACAAAAAGATCATTCAGTCGCTCTGGCAATGTCCTCCGGATCACTACCGACAAGGTATACCGGCGGGGTGAGGTTCTTTCGGCGGAGGTGCATTACTACGGAACACCGGTTCCCTCGGGTTTCACGAGCTTCGCATTCTCTGCGACACAAGACGGTCTCCCGTGGATCTGGACGCTGAGCGAACCGTACGGGGCGCGAGACTGGTGGCCCTGCAAAGATCATCCGATCGACAAAGCGGACAGTCTCGATGTCTGGATCACATGTGACGGGCGGCTGAAAGCGGGCTCACAGGGCAAACTTGTCGAAACGATTCAGAATGTGGATGGAACGAAGACGTACAAATGGAGGCATCGTTATCCGATTTCGACCTATCTGGTTTCGCTCGCCATCGGCAACTATCGAGAATTTTCTTACTGGTACCGTTACACTCCCGCCGACTCGATGGAAGTGCTCAATTATGTGACGGCGCAATCGGAAACGAGTGCGAGACAACTCCTTCCTCCAACGGTCCCCATGCTCCAGATCTTCTCGGACCTGTTCGGACAGTACCCGTTTGTGACTGAGAAGTACGGTCACGCGCAGTTTGGGTGGGGGGGCGGAATGGAACACCAGACGATGTCGTCCATGGGGGGATTTTCGGAAAGCCTCGTCGCTCATGAACTCGCGCATCAGTGGTTCGGCGATATGATCACCATGCGCACGTGGCCCGATATCTGGCTCAATGAGGGTTTCGCAACATACAGCGTTGCGCTCTTCCGCGAACGCTACTACGGTCCTTCCGGATACTGGAGCACCATGGAGTACGATATGGGCCGGGCGAGGGATGCCACGGGAACGATTTCAGTAAAGGACACATCGACGGTATCGAGACTGTTCAGCGGCAATCTGGTGTATGGGAAGGGCGCGACGGTTCTCCATATGCTGCGGAAGGTCGTTGGAGATTCTTTGTTCTTCATCGCACTGAAGGCCTACGCCTTGGATCCGGCGTTCAGATTTGGCACCGCAAGTACTGCTGATCTCCAGTGGGTATTTGAACGAACGTCGGGAAAAAATCTGAAATACTTTTTCGATCAATGGATCTATGGCGAGAAGTTTCCGCGCTATCAGCTGTCCTGGGGATGGAAGGAAGAGGGGGGACGGTATCGCACACGAGCAACAATCTCGCAAACGACGGGGACGTCAAATCCGACGTTCTTCATCATGCCGATCGATCTCCGATTCTCTGCGGCAGGAAGAGACACCACAATCACCGTCGTGAACGATTCTCTTACACAATCCTTTACGTTCCATCTCTCATTTGCTCCCCACACCGCACTTCTGGATCCCGATCGCTGGATTCTTCGCGATGCCCAGAGTATCCAGGTCGAGATAGAAGGGACTCCCACAATCCCCACCGATTTCTTGCTGGCGCAAAACTATCCCAATCCATTCAATACCGGGACAACGATCGAGTATGCCATCCCGAGGGCAAGCTTCGTTCGGATTGCTGTCTATGATGTTTGGGGCAGAGAACTGGACGTGCTCGTCGATCGAATTCACGATATCGGCATGCATCGTGTTCGATGGGATTCTCATAACTCCAGCGGCGTGTACTTCGTGAGGCTGGAAGCACACTACAACTTTGAAGAAGATACACGCATTCTTCTCAAGCGAAAGATGATTGTCATCAAGTAACCTCTTATCTGATAACCACATATCCTTCCTTCAGAGCGCACCTCTTTGTCTCCTCTCTGACGTGACATTCATCACTCTCGATGAAGTTCGCGTTGACACTCCATCCTCACTTTCTTACTTTTTGTTGGTTCTCGGATGTCGCGGTTGAGAGCTCACTCCTCTCGGTGGTGAGCGATCGGGTGCGTGCGAAATCGAAGTGCTGAGCAAGTTCGAGCATCAATCCGGTTCCTTCCCCGTCAATCTTCAGCGCCTCGCATGTGTGATCATCGCCGAGACTGTTCCTGCAATACATTCTGGTTCGTTCAAGCGGATGTCGATTTGCCGCACTCGATTCCGCGTGTGATCATCGGCAGATCGTGAAGTCATCGATGTGATTCACTCGGATCCATGAAGAGTATGCGCCCAGTCCCCTGCTATGCATCAATACCTTCGACACTCTTCAGAATAGCGCGTGCGTGTTGCGTCCTCTTTGTGATTGCTGCAGCACTCCAACCGATTGCATCGTCGTTTCCATCCTCGACGTTTCAGCTTCCCGAAAGTACTTCAGGCGGCAAAGACTCCACTCTCGCCCCTCCTGTCTTGATGTCACCCGTGAATGGTGCCTCTGATCTGAAGGAGAATGTGCAACTCGAATGGCAAAGCGTCGTTCATGCGACAGCGTACGACGTCGAGGTTTCGACGAAAAGCAATTTTGGCGGATCTCCCGTTTTCGAGTCATCGATGGCCCACACAAGCGCAGGTCTGAGTGGGTTGACCGGCGGCACGACATACTTCTGGCGTGTGCGAGCAAGAGACGGGAATCGCAAGAGCAACTGGTCGGAACAACAATTCACAATTCAGAAAGCGCAAATCGGCGTTCCCCAACTGAGCGCACCGGCAGATAACTCAACAAGTGTATCGACCAGTGTAACACTCTCATGGGGGGGAGTCCCAGGCGCCACAGGATACAACGTTCAACTATCAACGAAGCAGAACTTCAGCGAATTCATCGTCAATGCGAGTCATCATCCGTCGACACAGCTGGCACTCTCTGGTCTGGAGCCGAATCAACGATACTACTGGCATGTTTCGGCGGCGGATAGCGGGGGATCCGGCTCCTGGTCCGATACATGGAGCTTCCGGACAGAGAAGAAACCGCTCGGCGGTGTTCAACTGCTCTCGCCGCCGGACAATGCTACAGAGTTGCCCACGAGTGTGACGCTGTCGTGGCAAAGCGTGGAGGGGGCGACGGGATACAATATTCAAATGTCCACGAAGCAAAACTACAGTGACTATGTCGTTAACGCTACCGGATATACCCAAACGAGCATCGGCGTTTCAGGATTGGACAACAACCAGAATTACTACTGGCGCGTTTCGGCGTCGGATGCCGGTGGATCCGGCGGTTGGTCGTCGACATGGAGTTTCCGGACGGCGAAGAAACCGTTGGGGGGTGTTCAGCTGATTTCCCCGCCGGATAACGCAACGGATGTTCCACCAAACGTGACACTCTCATGGCAGAGTGTTGAGGGAGCAACGGGATATACGGTTCAAGTTTCGACCAAGCAGAACTTCAATGACCTTCTGGTAAACGGATCGGTAACCGGCACCACCTATGCGCTGTCGGGACTGGACAACAACCAGAATTACTACTGGCGCGTTTCGGCAACGGATGCCGGTGGATCCGGCGGTTGGTCGTCGACATGGAGTTTCCGGACGGTGAAGAAACCGTTGGGGGGTGTTCAGCTGATTTCCCCGCCGGATAACGCAACGGATGTTCCACCAAACGTGACACTCTCATGGCAGAGTGTCGAGGGAGCAACGGGATATACGGTTCAGGTTTCGACGAAGCAGAATTTCAATGACCTTCTGGTGAACGGATCGGCAACCGGCACCACCTATGCGCTGTCGGGATTGGACAACAACCAGAATTACTACTGGCGCGTTTCGGCGTCGGATGCCGGTGGATCCGGCGGTTGGTCGTCGACATGGAGTTTCCGGACGGCGAAGAAACCGTTGGGGGGTGTTCAGCTGATTTCCCCGCCGGATAACGCAACGGATGTTCCACCAAACGTGACACTCTCATGGCAGAGTGTTGAGGGAGCAACGGGATATACGGTTCAAGTTTCGACCAAGCAGAACTTCAATGACCTTCTGGTAAACGGATCGGTAACCGGCACCACCTATGCGCTGTCGGGACTGGACAACAACCAGAATTACTACTGGCGCGTTTCAGCGTCGGATGCTGTTGGATCTGGCGGTTGGTCATCGACCTGGGGCTTCCGGACGATGCACAAACCCGGACCACCTGCTCCCAGACTTCTCAGACCGCCGCACAATGCAAGAGGAATTTCCACAAGCCCACAGATCGTGTGGACCAGCGCACCGAGCGCGACGGGATATTCGTTGGAGCTCTCAACGTCGGAGTCGTTCTCATCATCGACCACCGTGGTGAGGTTAAGCGGAATCCCCGACACAAATGTTTCGTTGCAGGGACTCGACAACAATACGAGGTACTACTGGCGTGTCCGCGCCACCGATAGCGGCGTTGTCGGCGATTGGTCAACCGTGAACGCATTTGAGACCGGCAGTATTACATCAGCAGAAACGTTCGATGCGATGCCGGCCGACTTCGTACTGCGGCAGAACCACCCAAATCCATTCAATCCTTCCACCACGATTCAGTTTCACCTCCCCGTATCGAGTGAAGTGAAATTGGAAGTGTTTGATGTGCGCGGCGAAAAGATCTCCACGATCGTTGATGGTGAACGAACGGCCGGGATCTATCGCGTTTCGTGGCACGCACCGTTTCCGAGCGGTACGTACTTCTATCGGCTCGAGGCAAGGAGCATGCACGATCCGCCCCGCACATTCATCGAGACGAAGAAAATGACCGTTGTGAAATAATGAGGGAGAGGGAGACGCTGTTGGAGGCCTCGGGATTCCGAGGTCTTTTTTTTGCGGTCACCTGATATTTCAGGGATCTCGGACGAAGTGCGAAAGTTGGTCGGGTAAATCGATGGAGAGTTCGACGAAACCGGAATAGACGCCATTTTGCTTCCATGGTGCCTGACAAATCAACTTCTTCTTGCCGTTCTTCTCGATCGTGTAGATGTTTGGTGTCGCATGCTCCAGCATGTTGCGAAGCTGGGTGCGAGACGGTTCCGGGTGACAATCGAGGACATTTGATCCCATCAGCGCTGCTCCTCCATCCTTGATGAATGTCTCGATTGATCGGTCGTTCATTTCTATGATGATCCCCTCCGTATCACAGACGGTAATTGCGATCGGCAGTTCCTTGGACCATCTGTCAGCAGCCATGATCTTCTCTCAAGTGGTGGTGGAAGAAGTACTTCTGTGAGGTCGAATATATCGACAAAACCACTCCCAGTCAAAGGGACTTCTCGAGGTGTCGGTTGACCGGTGCCGTGAGGGATGACGACTCCTTTTTGTTTCCGCAGAAATTGCTTTGTTGAAGTAACCTCCCGAAGACACTCACGTGAACATCCTCTCGACACCATCACGCCGAACGATTCTCTTTGCCTCGCTCTACTTGAGTGAGGGATCCCCGATCGGATTCCAGTAGTGGTCTCTCCCGACGAGGTTGCGTGTGGCAGGAGTGCAGATCGAAGAGATTTCTCTGCTTGCTTCACTCCTCGCATTTCCACGGGCCCTGGAATTCCTGTGGGCGCCCATTGTCAACATCGGGAGATCGAAGCGATGGGGTTCCGGTTGTGGATTGTCTCCATGCAGATCTTGATGGGCCTTTCCATCCTTCCGTTGACGGTACTCGGTTTCGATGCAGAGTTCACCCTCGTTGTCCTCTTGCTTACGCTTCCTCTTCTCAAATTCCTCAAAAACTCGGCGGATCATCCTTCCGATTGCCTCAGGGCTGGCGTGACCAGCGCGGAATCGTGTTGCTGAGAGACGCGAGACCGTATAATCCCGCTGCGATGATCGTCACCAGCACAAATCCCAATTCGACCGCTGCAATCAATGCGAGAGCTGTACCCACGACGGAAAGACAGCCGTTGATTCCCCATGCCCACGGGAGTTGTGCCTCGCTTCTTCCCCCGAGGAACCGAAGGCCCAGTGGAAAAGGAATCCCCATCACGAATCCCAGTGGCGCGATGAACGCCAGCGCGGTCAATATCTTCAATCCAAAAGGGAGGGACAAGGTGGCTTCCAGGAAGGGCATCAGGAAAAATGCGTACGCGAGGAGGAGAGCAACGACGACAAGGGTAGTCGTCCGCAGGTTCTTGGGTGTTGGAGCGAATCGTGCCGAGGCGTAGCTTCCGATGCCCGCACAGACGAGCAGGCCGCTCAACACGGCGGCGGCGGCGTGAATCGGTTGACCGAAGTACAGCGTGAAGCGGTTGATGAGCACGATCTCGACGAACATAAACCCAGCTCCTAATGCGCCGAAATAGAAGAGTGTCCATCCCTTGTGCCGACCACGCCATCCGATCTTCAGAAGCGGCAGCACAATCAGAAGAAACGATATGACGAGAAGTTGCAGGGCAGTTACGACAACCACGAGATACCCGATCTCGAGGAAGGGGAATGCCTGATCGCCATACACCTCACGCAGGTGGGGAATCGTTCGCCACCGGAGAAATTGGGAAAAAAAAGGACGCTCATCTGTGGCCGGACGGATGTCAAAATCGTACCGATCGAGAACAATCTCCCGATGTCCGGAGAGAATGAAATCGATGAGGATGAAGAATGTATCGTCCGTCATCGCATTATGGAGGACGCGTTCTCGCGTGGCGATGTCTGGGAGCAGGGCAGGATCAAAGAGCATACTTGAGCAAAACTCGCGCGCAGCAGCGATCTCGTCCGGATTGAATCGCGACCGCGAGACGACGAATGTCACCGTTCCCCAGCTACGAACCGCCATGATGTGATTCGACAGCTCCACGATTCCCTCTTCTTCCAGCACCTCCGCAATCGTTGCGAGTGCCTTGATCGGGTTTCGCAGAGGGAAGTCCATCCACGTCGAAATGCTGATCATCCCTTCTGCGTTCAGTCGATTCCACATTTCCCTCATCGCTTCCTTCGTCATCCCGTACTGTTCCTTGAGTGCAAAGAGCCCCATCGTTCCGCCAAATGCATCGATGAGGGGAAGCTGGATCAGATCATAATGCGAGGTATCCTTCATCAAGTGCGTTCGGGGATCAAGATTGGAGACTGTGACGAGAGGATGGTGAAAGAGAGAATCAGTCAAAGGCGCACACTCGTGCCGGATAAGATCGATCACGCCGGTATGAGGTTCGACCGCTGTGACGGAGCGGGCGCCGTGGGTGAGCGCGTGAGCCGTGGAAATTCCGGTCGCGGCAAATAGATCGAGAACACGGGCCGGCTGGCGGATCGCGTACGGCAAGGCGAGTGTTGTGAAATCGAGCAAATGATTCGTGTCACGGCGGGACCATGCGATGATGGCGCCGTATCGGTCGCCGTTGTTGAATACAGTCTCCTGGCGCGGAACCTCCTTCTGGTAACTCAAGCTGAGGCCCGGGGCATAGCGGAGAGTGGGCGAAGAGACAACCTGCAGAAGGCCGTGCGATGTCGGTTCGGAAGAGACGATCTTCGATTGTGGCGGCAGCAGTGACTTGCTCAGACTCTTGTACTGGGAAAGCTGCAGAGGGGGAAGCTTGACCCCGATGACGCCGATGACACCAAGACCAAGGACGACCACGACAATGATGGGGCGCTTATTCTGCCGGGGCATGCTCAACAATCCCGCCACGATCGCGACAGAGGCCGAGACAACAAAGAGTTGCTGGACAAACAAGAGGGAAGAGAGTCCGACTGTGAACACGCCGCCAATACCAGATCCGATGAGATTGGCAAAATAGAGGGAGCCGATTTGTTTCACCTCCTTCACGAAGATCAGGCCGATGGAAAGCGCCCCAAAGAAGAATGGAGTGAAGAGAAGAAGATAGGTGAGGACCAATGAGAGAACGTGGTGCGGCTCAAACAGGACCAGGTGCGAATCGAATCGAAATAAATCCGCCTGCATGAGAGGAAGCGCAAGCATCATCATGATGCCGGAACAGACCATGCTCAGTGAGCAGACGAATTCGCCATGCTTCAACAACCAGGTCCGCGCAAGCGCGATCACCGTTCCGCTTGCGCCGAATCCCAGCAGTGCAATCGAGATGACCATGGATGCGAAGTGGTACCATTGCGTGATCGAAAAGGTGTACATCAAAATAATCTGATACGCGAGGATGGAGATGGAAATCAGCAGAAGCGAAGGATGAAGTCGTTTCATGTGTATGGAGGACCTTATTTGGCGCGTGTGAAGGGGACGAACCGGACCGTCATCACGCTTCGCGTGCTGATTTGGTTGCCGCGTTTTTCAACCAGCATGAGTTGCTGAACGAGGAACGGTGAGCCCACGGGAATGACCATCCGTCCACCATCCTTCAATTGACTGATGAGGGGAGGAGGGATGAATTCCGCAGCGGCAGTCACAATAATCGCGTCAAAGGGGGCGTGCTCTTCCCATCCGTAGTAGCCGTCTCCGATCTTGATGGAGGCGTGTCGATAACCAAGTTCCTTGAGACGCTGGGCGGCGGCATTCCCGAGCTGGGGAATAATCTCGATCGTATAGATCGAGTCGGTGATCTCCGCGAGAACCGCCGCCTGGTATCCGGATCCGGTGCCGATCTCGAGAATCCGTTTACCCGGAGAGGGTCGGAGGAGTTCGGTCATGTACGCGACGATATACGGCTGAGAGATCGTCTGGCCATATCCAATCGGCAGAGGCGAATCGTCATACGCCGACCGCTTCTGATCGGCGGGGACGAACTGATGGCGTGGAACGGTTTGCATCGCCCGGAGCGTTGTAGTATCCCTGACCCCGCGGGCAATGATCTGCGTGCGGACCATCAGATCCCGTTCGCGATGGAATGGGTCTGTCTGGGTCTGGACAAGAGCAACAAGGAGGATGATCAGTGAGGAAATCATGGAAGACGTTTCATCCGTTGGGACGGCGGAAAACTATGGAAGAAAGCGTTCGGATGCAAGAATCGGTGCACGAGCACGCGTGGATTATATCGATTGCATGGGCGTGCGAGGAGAGGATTGAAACGCCAGGAGGTCCTGAAGAGTCGAGATGCCGCAGTGGTCTTGGAGAAATCCGAGGTATTTGATCAGGATAATCGAAGTCGCATACGCATCGCCCGAGGCCCGATGGCGCTGAGGAATCTGGACGTCAAGATGCTGTGCCACCAGTCCCAAGGACTTGCTCGGAAGCGTTGGCAGAAGCCGCCGGCTCAACCGAACTGTGCACACGCGAGGATTCGTCAACTCCACCGACTGCTCGCGTTTCACGGTCTGGCTGACGAATCCCCAATCGAACGGGGCGTTGTGAGCGACGAAGACGTCGTCTCCGAGAAACTCCAGAACAAACGGCACGACTTCGCGGGCAGGTGGAGCGTCCTGAACCATCACGTTGTCGATACCGGTGAGGTTCGTGATGAACGCGGGAATCGTGATGAGCGGATTGACGAGGGTCGAAAATTCATCCACTGGCTTCCCGCCCCGCACCTTGATCATGGCGATCTCGGTAATCCGGTCTTCCTCGGCGCTCATGCCGGTGGTCTCGACATCGACGACAACGAACGTGGTCTTGTGAAGCGGTTGTCGAGGCGGTGGAGGCATAGAGCGCTTCTATCGCTTCCCATGGAGGAATTCTTCGGCGAGGGCGACATCTTCATCGCTGCCGATGAAGAGAGGAGTGCGCTGGTGAAGTTCCGTCGGCGTGACATCGAGAATGCGTTTCCGGCCGTTGCTTGCGCGTCCTCCCGCCTGTTCCATGACAAAGGACATCGGATTCGCTTCGTAGAGCAGGCGAAGCTTCCCATTCGGATTTCGCTGGTCGGCGGGGTACATGAAGATCCCGCCGTACATGAGCGTCCGGTGAATGTCGCCGATCATCGAACCGATGTAGCGTGAGGTGTAGGGCCGGTTTGTGGATTTGTCATCTTCCTGGAGAAACTTGATGAACTTCTTGACGCCCTCATCCCAGAACCGATAGTTCCCCTCGTTGATGCTGTAGATCTTTCCCCGCTTTGGTACGCGGAGGTTTTCGTGGGAGAGGAGGAACTCACCAATGCTTGGATCGAGAGTGAATCCATGAACGCCGTCGCCGGTTGAATAGATCAACATCGTGGAAGAGCCGTAGATCGCATAGCCCGCGGCAATCTGTTTGTATCCCGGCTGGAGGCAGTCGTCCAGCGTTCCCTTCCCTCCGGGGCTGACGCGCCGATAGATGGAGAAGACGGTCCCGATCGTGATGTTGACATCGATGTTTGACGACCCGTCGAGCGGATCATACAGAAGGACATATTTCCCCTTGGGATACGCATCGGGAATGTTCAGCGCTTCTTCGTGCTCCTCGGAGGCCATAATGCAGAGATGCCCGGTGTGATCCATCGCTTTGCACACGGTCTCGTCGGCGAAGGCATCGAGTTTCTTGACTTGCTCGCCGTGGATATTCTCCTTGCCGGTGAGCCCGATGATATCGACAAGTCCGGCCTTACTGACTTCCCTGTGGATGACCTTAAACGCGAGGGTAAGGTCTCTCAGCAGCGCAGAGAATTCACCGCTCGCGCCGGGGTGTGCACGTTCGCCCTCGATGATATGCCGTTCAATAGTGACGATTTTGGATTGTTTCATTCCAGCAAACTCCGGTACGATCGCACAATGATGAAGGTGGGAGGGATGCGGCGTTCGTTCAGTCCGAATCAACGGCTCTCGTGAAAGAGCGGCCTCCGTTGCGGACACGTGCCAATATACGGCACGCCGCCTCGTTTGTCAATCGACGAGAGCTCGCGCATTTGCGTTCACTGATCCGTGTCTCATTGATGAGTCCTTTTAATGTCGTTTGTCAGGCCGATCGAGCAAGGAGAAAGGGATTGCGACTTTTGCTTACCTATGTTTTTTGGTATATTGGCGCCGGAGGCAAGCATGATGCCCAACGGTGAGAGGAGAGCCAGCACCATGATATTTGGCCTAATCTTGAGGCTCTCAGTGAAGAAGAATAGGCACTGGAGTCATGGTGCCATTTCATTCCGTCAAAATTCTTCATCTAAAGACTGTGTAACTAATTGAGGATGCCGTAGAGAAAACAACCATCGAATAGCAATCACTAACATAGCGTAGCTTCGGCTGCTGTCTTGACCTGAAAACTCGCAATTTTCAAACCGACAAGATGGAGCCGGTCTGCGCCCCGAAAGGGGCGTGGGCTGGTGAATCCTTTGTCGGTGGGCATGCGAGTGCCTCAGGTCAGAGGGTCATCGGTTTCAAGCCCTTTGTTTTTCTGAGGCATTTCTATTTTAGCCCACCACAAACGATTCAGCCGATCTTGTAACCGCCAGATGTCATTCTGAGTCCCGACAACGTCGGGACGAAGAATCTGACTCAACTGGGTAATTCAGATTCTTCACTTCGTCCCTACGGGACTTCGTTCAGAATGACATTGGGAGGCAAGACACACCGAAGCTCCTTGTCCCGTTACGCTTCAAAACGGGACCAACTCACGGAGCTTATGCCCCAACCTCGATACGACCAGCACGGTCGCTTACTTTCTGATGCAGAATTCATCCAGCGCTTTGCTGAAGCGGTAACGGCCAACGTCATCGCGCACTACGAATGCGGCTTCACCAAAGACGACCTCAAAGTCGGTGTGACGCCGGAAGGCTGCGTTGTTGCGACCAAAAAGACGTACTTCGAAACACCCATCCCCAACCGACTCTCCCCAGAAGAATTCCAACGCTTAGGCAACACACTCGCCGCTCTCCTTGACTCGATTGATGCGCGCACGGTTGATGCAGAGATGATCGAGCGGATCAGGCGGGAGAATGATGTGGAGCAAAAGAAGCAAGCAATTTCGGAGGCAAGAAGAAGATGAAGAGAAAGTCGGTCTGGAGACACGGTCGAGTAAAGGAGGAAATCGGAGAACACAAACAGTGGAAGCACCCGGGTGGAAAACTCCGCGAGCTTGGTCCAGAAGCACTTACAATTGAAGAACTCATCGCCATTCTCATTTCCACGGGAACCAAGGGGAAGTCCGCTACGGAGATTGCTCGGGCACTAGTGCCGTTTCAAAAAAATAATCTTGTACTTTTTACAAAGAGTACCTATTATCGGGAAGTCACAGACGAAAGGACTTCTCGATGGCCGTGTATGTTCGTTCTTTGAAAATCGCCGAAGGCAAGAG
>Ga0194127_10000580_pt1 | contig 58454 bp, 48 predicted proteins | sample TA2KigC100mmetaG_FD_148624 | JGI IMG/M metagenome (GOLD analysis project Ga0194127, IMG submission 148624) | Freshwater microbial communities from Lake Tanganyika, Tanzania - TA2015036 Kigoma Deep Cast 100m | ecosystem: Environmental > Aquatic > Freshwater > Lake | place: Tanzania: Lake...
AAACTCTGTTTTTTTACTATTATTGTCGGCGTTTTCCCTGTTAGGTTTTGTGTGGACAACCTGTTGGTTGGGTTGTTTCTTTTGTGAGACCCTTCAGGACAACTGCCGCTATTTCAGCATTAATACTTCTTCTTTCGCTTTTCGCGCAGAAGCATACACAAGTTATCCACACAGGCGGCGTCTCTCTTTTTCGCCATAACCCCCTGTTTTTCCGCGTCTTGTTTTCCGCTCTGCCGCTCTTTTCACATATTCACCGTGTATATTACAAATACTAATAAAAAGATTTATACTATCCTTTATTAATTAACACAGGCGCCGCACACAAAAAGAGGGAAAAAATTCTCCGATGAGGAAATTAAAAACCGCTTTCCAAAAAGAGATTTATCGCTTACACTATAGGCCAGAATAGAATAAACCCAGAAGTCCAAGACGGAGGTTTTATATGAAAGTAAAATTTAATCGGGTCGTACTGCAAGACGCATTGTCCATGGTGACGTCGGTTATTCCTGGACGAACTCCAAAGCCGGTTCTGCAATGTATAAAAATCGCAGCGGAAAAAGACACAATCAGCCTCAGCGCCACAGACCTTGAAGCCGGGATAACATATACCCTTAATCAAGTTGAGGTTGACCAAGCAGGAACCGTTGTTGTGCCGGCGGACAAGTTTTCGTCGATTGTTCGGGAAAGCGTTGACGACGTCGTCGAGCTGGAAACGGACGAAAATGCGGCGCATCTCCGCGGCTCTGACAGCTTCTTTACGATATACATACAAGACCCCGCGCAGTATCCGATGATTCCCGGCTTTGACGGACGGGCAGACATAGAGCTAAGCCTGGCGCATCTGCAGGAGGCAGTAGGACAGACGCTCTTTTCTGCGGCCAGAGAAAGTACGCGGTATGCGCTGAACGGCGTGCTGTGGGAAATCCACGGGAAAAAACTTTCTCTTGTCGCCACCGACGGCAGACGACTTGCCAAGAGCACGCTGTCGCTAGACAAGACCACCAAGGAGCCGCAGGGCAAAGTCATTGTGCCCAGCAAAATGATGTCGCTGCTTGAGAAAATTCCAGTTTCGGATAAAGCGATTGTTTCCATTAAATTCGGCGACAATCAGATCGTCGCGTCCAGCGAGCCGGTTGTTATCAGCTCCAACCTGGTGGAGGGCAGTTTTCCCAAATACGAGGACATCATTCCGAAGGAATATGAGAAAAAACTGACCCTGCCGACACATGCGTTTCACAGCGCCGTCAAACGAGCGGCGCTTCTGGCCGGCGACGACAGCAAAGGTATTAAGGTTGCGCTGACAAAAGGAAAAATGGTTATTACCAGCCGAGCGCCGGAGACAGGAGATGCGCAGGTTGATATGGCGGTTGATTACGCGGATGAGCCGATGGAAATCGGCTTTAATCCGCAGTATCTCATCGACGTAATGCGAGTGCTGAAAGCGGATACTTTTGAACTGCACCTGGGACAGCCGGACCGTCCGGGCCTGATCAAGGGCGGCGCGAATTTTCTGTATATTGTGATGCCGGTAAATCTGTGAGCAGTGTGATTATGGCCGTCGAGTTCGCCAATAAAGAGCAGCAGGAGCAATGGCTGCGTTCAGCGACTGCCTGGCAGAGAAGGCCTTTTATGTCTTCCGAGCCAGTGGGCGCGATTGCAGTACGTTATCTTGAGCAGTATTTGGGCGTTTTTGAGAGGGGCAAATCGGCAGCGGCGGCGTTTGAAGAAGCCGTGGGCGGGCCGCTTCTGGAGTATTGCCGGCCGGATAAGTTCGAAAAGGGCGTCTTGTACGTTCACTGTTCGCCGGGACCTTATCTGCATCTGCTGAAAACAAGAGAAGCGGAATTAACGGAAAAAATAAGAGCGATGTGCCCAAAAGCAAGATTACGGGCCATTCGTTTCAGTGTTCATCGTTAGAATCAAAGAGAGGCTATGGTCAGTCAGGATACAACAGGTCACACATACGACGCCAGCAGTATCAAGATACTGGAAGGTCTGGAAGCGGTTCGCAAGCGGCCCGAAATGTATATCGGCAACCGTCAGGAAGGCGGACTGCATCATCTGGTTTATGAGGTGCTTGACAATGCCATTGATGAATCGCTGGCCGGCCGCTGCGACCGAATCACCGTGCATGTTCACGTGGACGGGAGCTGTTCAGTTGAAGACAACGGCGTCGGTATTCCAACGGAAATGCACGCGGAAGCCAAAAAAAGTGCAATGGAAGTCGTGCTGACGACACTGCATGCCGGCGGCAAGTTTGACAATAAGGCGTACAAGATTTCCGGCGGGCTGCATGGCGTCGGCGTCAGCGCCGTTAACGCCCTGAGTGAATGGCTGGTCGCGGATGTCTGGCGCAACGGCAAACAGTATTATTTTGAATGCCGCAAAGGTATTCCAACCGCCCCAGTCAAAGAAATCGGCCCGACGACCAAGCGTGGAACTAAAATTACATTTCTGCCGGACGACGAAATTTTTGAAGTGGTGGAATTCAAATACGATATTCTGGAAAAGCGCATTCGCGAGCTGGCGTATCTCAACGCCGGGGTGCATATCACATTTATCGATGACCGCGTACAAAAAAAAGAAGTCTATCACTACGAAACCGGCATCCGGGCGTACGTGGACTATCTCAATGAAGGTAAAACGCCGCTGTGCGACGTGATGTACTTCAGCAAAGATGACCCTGATAACGGGTTGGGCTGCGAGATCGCGATGCTGTACAATGACGGGTACAATGAAACATCGCTGGCTTTCGCCAATGATATCCGCAACATTGACGGAGGGACGCATTTGTCTGGTTTTCGCACGGCGCTGACCCGGACGATGAACGCTTATGCCAAAAAGACCAACTTAGTCAAAGATATGGCGCCGACCGGCGAAGACCTGCGGGAAGGCTTGACGGCGGTAATATCTGCCAAGGTGCGCGAGCCGCATTTTGAGGCGCAGACCAAGGTGCGGCTGTCTAATCCGGAAGTAGGCAGTTTTGTTGAGACGATGGTCAATGAACAATTAGGCACCTATCTTGAAGAAAATCCGGGAATTGCCAAGAAGCTGTTAAGCAAGGCCATTCAGGCGGCGGCGGCCCGCGAAGCGGCGCGCAAGGCGCGCGAGCTGACACGGCGCAAAGGCGCATTAAGCGGCGCGAATCTGCCGGGCAAGCTGTGGGACTGTGCCAGTAAGGACACTATTAATACGGAATTGTTTATCGTCGAGGGCGATTCAGCGGGCGGCTCAGCCAAAGGCGGACGTGACCGCAATATCCAGGCGATTTTGCCGCTGAAGGGAAAAATTCTGAATGTTGAAAAGGCCCGCCTCGAGAAGATGCTGGGCCACGAGGAAATCCGCACGATTATCAGTGCACTGGGCACAGGCATTGGAACGGACGAATTTAATCTTGAGAAATGCCGCTATGGGAAAATTGTTCTGATGACAGACGCGGATGTTGATGGGGCGCATATTCGAACACTGCTGCTGACGTTTTTCTTCCGTCAGATGTCGCAGTTGGTTGAAATGGAACGCATTTATATCGCGCAGCCGCCGCTGTATGAGATACAAACCAAAGGCCAGAAGCAATCCGAATATGTGCTGAACGAGACACAGATGCGCAAACGGATGGAAAACAACGGCCTTGAAGGCTCGACGCTGATGGTATGCCGGCCGCACACGCCGCCGCGGCGCATTGAGCAGGCCAAACTGGCGCTGCTGGTGAAAATTCTTAACGACGCCGAGCGCAGCATCAATGTGCTGGAACGGCGCGGCATCCTGTTCAGGAAATTCATCGAAAGTTTCTACGACGGCACGAAGCTGCCCGTCTATCAACTGCGCTGCGACGGACAAAACGAATTTTTCTATGATAAGGATTCTTTTGACCGGCGGCTGGCCGAGGTTAAAAGTACCGCCGGGCAGAACGGGCAGTCAGGCGAAAGCCTGGCTGAAGAAATGCATGAGGTCGTCCGGCTCAATGAGATTAACGCGCGTCTTCAGCAGGATTATGAGCTGGATATGCGGGACTATCTGCCGCTGGTGTCCGCCAAAGACGCTATGGACGAGGACGTTGCCTGCCGGTTTGAAATTCGCAACGGCGCGGAAGTTCATCGTATTGGGACGCTTGACCAGGTCGGGCATGCGGTGCGGCAGATTGGCGCGCGGGACGTGGAAATCAAGCGATTTAAGGGTCTGGGCGAAATGAATAGCGAGCAGCTTTGGAGTACAACAATGGACCCGGCGGGGCGGACGCTGCTGAAAGTGACAATGGAAGATGCAGGCCAGGCCGACCGGATGTTCAGTATCCTGATGGGTGAAGACGTCGAAAAACGGCGAAACTTCATTCAGGACCACGCTCTGGAAGTGCAGAATCTCGATATTTAAGACGGCGGCTCAGCGTTTTGGCAGGTGGAATTTTCTTGAAAAAGACGCCGCGAAAGAGACAATAAAAGCACGAAGATAAAAAATCAGGCCCTCAATGAACGAAGGGAGTCAAACATGGCAATGATTTTCAGAATACTGGCGGTTTTGGCGGTGGTTATGGTTGTTGGCTGCAAATCGCCGCAGCCTGTCGGCCCAGAGACGGAGCAAACGTTGCTGCAGCAAATCAACCTGAAATTTGAAAGTCCGGACGCTCATTACAAACTGGCCAGGCTGTATCATGCGCAGCAGGAGTGGCTCAAGGCGGAGTATGAATACAATATTGCGATAGGTTTCGCGCCGCTGAACAAATGGCCCGACGCGGGCTTAGTGAAGCTGTATGAAGACTGGGGCAGAAAAGAAAATGCCCAGGCGGCAGCCGAGAAATCCATGCATAGCTGTTTCACGGATGAAGACCTGGTGATGCTGGCCAAGGCCTTTCAAAAAGAAGGGCTGTTGAAATATGCGGATAATTGTTATGAATACGCCCTGACCGTAGCCAAGAACAAGGGCGGGATTTATAAAGAAATGGTCTATTACTATTTAGCCATCGGCGACAAGGTACGCGCGGAGGAAGCATTCCGCAAAAGTCTGGATATTCGACCTTATCAGCCGGACGTCTCGGCGGAACTGGGGCGGATGGGCGTCAAGGTTGTCGCGCCGGAGATTGTTCACAAGCCGGCCGTGTCGCCTTCGCCGGATACCGCGAAAGTGGAAGAAGAGATTGTCAATAAAAAATAGCCCCGCCTCATCAGGCGATGACGGCGAATATTGTGATTCTATGGGCAGGGCGGAGTAATTATGATTTCATTCTTTCGTGAACTGGCCGCCCTGCCGCTGAAACTTTTATTCTGGATATGTCATTTTTTGCATATACCGCGCAAGGCGTCGGCGGCCGCTCTGGTCTGGAAAATCAGCAGAGAGGTTTTCTGGGTTAATACATGGATTTTACAGGCGGCTCAGGAACAGGGAATAGAAAAGGCCCGCGACCTGGCCGGCCGGCTGCTGGAGCTTCACAAAGATGCCCGCATCGCCCTGCAAATGGGGGTGATGGAATACAGGTTCCTCAAAAACCCCGCCGCGGCCGGGGAGTGGATACGCAGGGCCGAAGCGGCCAATTGCAATTTTCAAGAAGAGTTATTGTATTTGAAACTTATTTTGGCCGACCATATCCCATCTTATCGTCCCGAACGGATTATCGATGAAATTCTTTTGCGCAATGATTTGTCGATGGAATATTCGCGTGCGGCCCGGCTGGTTCAGGCCGAATTGTGGATTCGCCGGCGCGAGTGGCAAAAGGCCGACGACCTGCTGAATGCAATGCTCCATATCGAAAGCGAGCCTCAGATTCATATCTATAAATGGATGACGTCTTTAGCGCTGAACCAGCCCGAACAGGGACAAGAAGAGTTGTTGATAGCCCGAAAAGGTCTGCCCGACCATCGGTCGTTGTTTTTTGAGGCTTTAGGAATGTTTTATCTGGGTCGGCCGGCAGAGGCGCGGGAACTGCTGGCCCGGTCGATTCATCAGGGGATGGACGTGCGGGATATTTTGCTGGGTGAACCGGCATTAGCGTCGATATTGCCGCCGCCGGAAACTGCAGGAGGGAACGGGCGATGAAGTTTCTTTTGTTTTTGTCATTTTTTCCCGGCTTTCTGGTGGCGCTGACGATACACGAGGCGGCACACGCGCTGGTGAGTAAATGGCTGGGCGACCGCTACGCGGAAAAACAGGGACGCATCTCGCTCAACCCGATGCGTCATTTGTCGGTTGTCGGGACGCTGATGCTGTTTGTGCTCGGTTTCGGCTGGGGCAAACCCGTGCCGGTGAATTTGTATAATTATAAGCATCCGAAATTCTATTACCTGCTGAGCTCATTAGCGGGGCCTTTCAGCAATATTTTATTGTTTGTTATAAGCATCGGGCTGATGTATGGGCTGAATTTTGTCTGTCAAACAGAGCCGGGCAAAACAAGTTTGACGACTTTGGGGCATATAGCCTATTCTCTGTTGTGGACGTTTTTGTATTCACTGCTGTATATCAATATGATTCTGGCGGTCATCAATTTAATTCCGATTCCGCCGCTGGACGGCAGTAAAATCTGGCCGTGCCTGTTTCCCGGGATGCGTGCGGTATTTTCCGGCAGGGCGACATGGATTTGGATTGTGGTATTAATTATGGTAATGCGCGGCGATATGCTGGATAAATATTTGCTTGGGCCGGTGATTCATTTTACCCAGCGTCTTGTACCTGCTATGCTTTATGAACAAGCCTCTCTGCCCTCCGATTTTCCCGCGGAGATGCAGGCTCCGAATGACGCTCACTATGTACATTATGGCCGTACAATGGATGCCAATGGCGAGCCGAATTCATTCACAACGTATTTTGGGCTTGACCAGCCGTATCCGGCGGCGGAATACAGATGTCAGCTTGCCGAGCGATTGACGGCAAGAGGCTGGTCACGGCTTCGCAGGGCCGATAACAAAGACCCGAATGAGTGGAAAACAGGCGATATGACGGAAGGCGAAGACGGCAGTTACAGAACATTGATGTGGTCTGAGCAATGGGGAAAAGAAGGCCGCGAGTTTTGTTTTGAGATGGGGTACTACATTGACCCGAACAGCCATATTTTGAACGAAATGCCGTTTGTTGAATACAAATACGCCATAAATTGTCCGGAAATCACAAAATAGGCTGTTTTCATGGCTGATAAGGCCGATTTTTACCTTTTTTTCATCTTTTTGTAAAAATTAAGATTGCAAAATTCCACAAGGTCTGTACATTATTCGACATGATGATGCCTATGTCGCACGGGGACGAGAGACGGGAAATATCCTGTGATGATGGGGCTGACAGATTCGCAGCATGGTCAGCTCAAGCCTCCGACAAGGCCCGGTCAATCCGCTTAGGTGCGGATTCTGCGACCAGCGAAAAAATACCTTTTACAGCTTAGTGTTCTTTTTGATGCAACAATTGTCTTTGGTGCGGACTCGTTCGATTGAAAATTTACGGTTGTAAATCGGCAATTACAGAATACCCGGTGGTGTAATTGGTAACACAGGAGTTTTTGGTACTCCCATTCCTGGTTCGAGTCCAGGCCGGGTAGTGGTTTGAAAGTAAAAAAGTAAAATTGAGGGCGACCCAGTGGGTCGGGCTGGAAAATGAAAAATCATCCAGTAGCGATATTTGGCGGTTCTGGAAATCCGCAGTTGACTGAGGCGATTTGCAGCTCTCTGGGCATGGAACAGGGTACGGCACGTATCTGGCGTTTTCCGGACGGCGAGAAGTGTATTCGTCTGGAGTCGGATGTGCGCGGACGCGATTGTTTTGTGGTGCAGCCGACGTGTATGCCGGTGGACGACAATCTGGTGGAGCTGCTGATATTTCTTGATTGTTTGAGGCGTGCCAGCGCCGCGCGGGTGACAGCGGTGGTGCCGTATTTCGGCTATGCCCGCCAGGACCGTAAAGATGCAGGTCGTGTTCCTATTACCGCCAAGATGGTGGCTAACCTGATGACGGCCGCGGGTTCTGAGCGTGTTTTGTCCGTCGATATGCACGCCAAGCAATTGCAGGGATTTTTTGATATACCGGTCGATCATCTGACGGCTGAGCCGGTGATCATTGAATATCTGCGCAGCAAACATATCCCGGATTTGACGGTTGTGGCTCCGGATGTGGGCAATATGAAGACCGCCAGCCGGTATGCATCCGCGCTGGGGGCGGAGCTGGCGATCATTCACAAGCGTCGCATCAGCGGCAACGAAGTTATCTGCGGAGAGATTATCGGCCACGTTGAGGGCCGCAACATAGTGATGTGTGATGATATGATATCGACGGGCGGCACGATTGCCGGGGCCGCGGCGCTGGTCAAAAGCCGCGGGGCGAAGAAAATTTATGTTGGCGCCACGCACGGCGTATTTTGCGAATCAGCGGCGGACAAGCTGAACCAATCGCCGCTGGAAGAAATAATTGTGACCGACACCATTCCTCTGGGTCAGGAAGGGGGGCGGTTGAAGAATATCAAGATATTGAGTGTGGCCAAGCTGTTGGGCGAGGCTATCTGCAGGATTCATAAAAATGAGTCGCTCAGTAAAATGTTTGAGGAATTCAGCGGCACCTAAAAGCTGGCCGGTGTTCCGGCCAAAAACACAGAAAGAATAGAGAGGTTTCGTTATGTCTGAGATGATGTCATTGCAGGTGGAAGTCAGAGAAAAAGCCGGCTCCAGGCAGGCGGCTCGTCTGCGTGAAAACGGGAAAGTGCCGGCGGTCGTGTATGGACACAAAAAAGAGTCGATAGCGATCGCGCTGAACATTCACGAGTTTGTCGAGGCGCTGCATCACAGCCATCGACTTTTCACGGCTGAACTGCCGGGCGGCAAGCAAACGCTGCTGCTGAAAGCATTGCAGTATGATTATCTGGGCAAAGACGTGATTCACGTTGATTTTATCCGTGTCGATTTAACCGAGCGGGTGACCGTTAAAGTGCCGCTGGAGCTGCGTGGGACGGCCAAGGGCGCCGCACACGGCGGCATCCTCGACGAACTGCTGGCCAGCCTTGAAATCGAATGTCCGGTGGTGGAGATTCCCAAGTCGATACCTGTAATTGTCCGTGAGCTGGAAGTGGGTGATTCGATCACGGCCGGTCAAATATCGCTTCCGTCCAATTGTGTTCTGAAGACCGACCCCAAGGCGCTGGTTATTATCTGTCACGAAGTGATGGAGATAAAGACGACCGAAGAGGTTGCGGCCGAGCAGCCTGTGGCCCCGGAAGTTATTACCGAGCGTGCTCCCAAGGAAGGCGAGGAGGGCGGCGAAGAAAGCAAGGAAGGCAAAGAGAGCAAAGGCGGCAAAGAAAGCAAAGGCAGCAAAGAAAGCAAAGAGAGCAAGTAAGAAGAATGCCAATGGGAATCGCGAGCGGGTCTGTTTTGTTTTTCGGCAAGCGGCCTGAGCGAGTTTCCCGGAGAATACCCGAGATTCGGAGTTTTGCCCCAAGCGGGCGGGTTTATGGGCAGCGAACGATATGGTCGGGATGAAAATGATTGTAGGCCTGGGCAATCCCGGGAAAGAATATATCGGAACGCGGCATAATGCCGGTTTCGAAGTGATTGATGAGCTGGCGCGAAAGCTGTCGACGACCGTCGAGCGAAGGAAGTTTGGAGCGTTGTTCGGCGAGGCGCTGCGAGGCGAGTTGCGGATTATTTTGCTTAAGCCGCAGCAGTATATGAATCTGAGCGGTCTGGTGGTTGTCGCGGCGGTGGGATTTTATAAGCTGTCGCCGGCAGACCTGATGGTGGTTGCTGACGATATGGCTCTGGCGCCGGGGCTGATTCGAATTCGTCCCGGCGGTTCCAGCGGCGGGCACAATGGGTTGCGGGATATTATCTCGCAGCTTGGGACGGATCAGTTTCCGCGGCTGCGGGTCGGTATCGGGTCGGAAAATGGCCCCGGGATGCGGGATTTTGTGTTGAGCAAGCCCGGCTCGCACGATGGTCCGCAGGTTCTGGAGGGCATCCGCAAGGCCCGCGAGGCGATTGAGTGCTGGATGCAGGACGGATTATCGATAGCGATGAACCGGTACAATGAAAAAAATCGTTCCGCCGACGCGGTTGACAAAAGCGACGGCGGGGAAAAATAAAAAGTGAAACCGTATCCGTCCATTACGGATGGATTCCGACAGGAAAAAAACGAAAGTTCTGTTTGTCACGGGAGGTACAAGTTTGGAAACGAAACGAGTGTATGAAGCGTTGTTTCTGGTGGATTCGGGCCTTGCGGCGGCTCAATGGGACCATGTGATGGAGTTAATTCAAAAGATTCTGGATCGTGCGCAGTCCCGGGTCATTTCAATCCGCAAATGGGACGAGCGAAAGCTGGCTTACCCCGTGCAGGGCAAAGGCCGGGGCACGTATATCCTGGCGTACTTTGAATGCGTTTCGTCGATAATCCGGCAGATTGAACGCGACGTTCAGTTGTCCGAGGAAATTCTTCGCGTGCTGGTGATTCGCACCGACCGGATGAATCCCGCGGATATGGACAAGCCGACGCCCGCGATGTTAGGCCGCAGCGACAGCGATGCGGAAAAAAGCGGCGGCAGTGAGCCGGCTGTGGAAGAGGTTCCGCTTCCGAACATAGCGATCGAAGATGTCTAAGACGGCGCAATAGCGTCTAATCCACAATCCGCGGCAGTTCGCGGCGATTTAGGGAGACGAATATGGCAAGTTTAAACAAGGTATTGCTGATGGGCAATATGACGCGCGACCCGCAGTTGTCGTATCTGCCCAGCCAGACGGCAGTGGTGGAATTCGGGCTGGCGATGACCCGGAAGTTCAAGAAGCAGGATGGTTCGATGGCCGAAGACACCTGCTTCGTAGATTGCCAGATATTCGGCAAGCGGGCTGAAGTGATTAATCAGTATTTCAAGAAAGGCAGTCCAATTTTTATTGAAGGCCGGCTCAAGCTGGACACTTGGGAGAAAGACGGGCAGAAGAGAAGCCGCTTACGTGTGTTTGTGGAGAATTTTGAATTTATCGGCGGTCGCGGCGGCAAGCCCGCAGAGCATCAGGATGCGTCTGCGGAAGCCCCGGCCCCGGATGTGGAGCCGTCTTATGGCGGCGGCGCCGGCGGCGGGGATGAAATTCCATTCTAAAAGATACGAACGGTTCGAAAAAACAAATAACCGCGAAATTGTAAAATGAAATAAAGAAAACAGGAACGAATATGAGAAAAACAGCGCCTCCCAATCGGAAAAAGAAAGTGATGACAACCATCCGCGAGCAGACCCAATGCCGGTTCTGCCGGGACAAAAAAAAGTATATTGATTATAAGGACATCGACGTTCTGCAGAAGCTGCTGACCAACCGGGGCAAGATTTTTTCCCGCAAGCGCAGCGGTAATTGTGCCGGTTGTCAGCGGAAAGTCAACCAGGCGATTAAGCGGGCGCGGTTTATGTCGCTGCTGCCGTTCACGGTTTAAGCGTTTGGTCATCGGCGAATACTATTTTGGAAAAACCATTGGAAATATGGTGAAGCTGGAGAGACGATATGAAGGTATTGTTATGTGAAGACGTGGAAAATCTCGGCTGGTACGGCGATGTAGTGAGCGTCAAAGACGGTTATGCCCGCAATTATCTGCTGCCGCAGGGGTTAGCGGTCGTGCCGAGCGAGTCGAAGATTCGAGCGATGGCCGAAGAAAAGGCCCATCGCGCCGAGCAGCGCAATCTGGTGCGTGCGCAACTGGAAAAACTGGCTGAGGCGGTCAATGACGCCGGCGTGGAAATGATGGTTACCGCCAATGAGCTGGGGCACCTGTTCGGTTCGGTCACGGAGCACGATATTGCCGAGAAGCTGCGTGAAAAAGGCTTTGAGATCAAGGATGCGATGGTTCGCCTCAGCGGCGGCCATATCAAAGAACTTGGAACTTACGACGTGGGCCTTAAAATCGCCCAGGAGTTGCGGGCGACGGTTCATGTGCGGGTGATGACCGAGCAACAACAGCAGCAGCAACAGGAACAGACTGTTGAGTCCGTCGAGGAAAACAAACAGGAATCCTGAGTCCGGCGCTGCGGAGACCTTGTCTTCCGCACTGCAGGGCAGGGCATTGCCGGCCTCGATAGAAGCCGAAGCGGCGGTGTTGGGGTCTATGATTCTGGACCGGGAATGTATCGGGCAGGTGGTCGAGCAAATTGACACCGAGTCCTTTTCCCTTCCGGAGCATCGGCATATTTTTGAGGCGGTGGTCAAACTGTACGAGGCCAACAGCAAAATTGATCTTGTGCTGCTGCGCGATGAACTGGTTCATCAGGACCGTCTCAAGGCTGCCGGGGGTGTGGATTATCTGGTTCGTGTGGCCGAGTCGGTTCCCACGGCCGCCAATGTCGAGTACTATGTTCGCATCGTCAAGGAAAAAGCGATGCTGCGACAGTTGGTGCGGGTCAGTGAAGAAATTCTCCGCCAGGCCTGCGATGAAACCGGCGACGTTGGTGAAAAACTTGACATCGCGGAACAGCAGATTTTTGCCGTCACGGAAAAGAAAATTACCGGCTCAGCGGTGGCGATAAAACATCTGCTGACGGAGACGTTTGAGAATATTGAGTCCCGCAAAGGCTCGCATATCACGGGGCTTTCCACGGGTTTTACGGAATTAAATAATCTGCTGTGCGGGCTGCACAACGGGGAGATGGTTATTGTCGCCGGTCGGCCGAGTATGGGCAAAACCAGTTTTGCGCTGAATATCGCCGAACATCTGGGGGCGGATGAAAATGTGGCGGTGGCGGTTTTTTCCCTGGAAATGAGTCGTCAGCAATTAGTGGAGCGGATATTATGCAGCCGGGCGAAAGTGGATTCGCAGGGCGTGCGCAAGGGGATGATCAGCGCCGAGCAGCACGCCGAACTGCAGCGGGTCGGCGGCGAGTTGTATGAAAAGCCGATATTCATTGACGATACGCCCGGCCTGACGCCGCTGATGCTGCGGGCCAAATGCCGCCGGCTCAAGAGCCAGCACAATATTCAATGTGTGTTTCTGGATTATCTGCAGTTGATGGCCCTGGGCGGACAGGTGGAATCCCGCCAGCAGGAAATCAGCGCTATTTCCCGTTACTTCAAGGCGCTGGCGCGGGAGCTGGAGGTGCCGGTGATCGTGCTCAGTCAGTTGAATCGTTCGCCGGAAGGGCGTGAAGACCACCGGCCGCGGATGAGCGATTTGCGGGAAAGCGGCAGTATTGAACAGGACGCGGATGTGGTTTTACTATTGCACCGCGAGGACTATTACAACAAAGGCAAGGATGACTTTGAAGAGACCAACGTTGCCGAAGTTATCGTTGCCAAGCAGCGAAACGGCCCGACCGATACGGTCAAGCTGTATTTTGACGGACGTTTTACGCGGTTTGATAATTTGGCGCACACAAGCAGTCCTTTTTAAGGAGTGAATGAGCCGATGTTTCATAAGGATGTGAAGACCAGGCTGGCGGCCGCAGTGATGGCGGTGTGGATGACGGGATTATCTTTGTGGATCTATGCCGAGAATGCTCAGTCGGCACAGCCGGCGTCAAAGCCAGCAGTGCAATCGGCGGAACAGGCCGAACCTGCCCCAACGCTGCCGCCGGTACAGCCATCACAGCCTGTGCCGCCGCCGCCAAAGACGGAAGATAAGCTGATTTCTTCGGTTGACATAACCGGCATGGTGACGGTGACCCGTGCCCAGGTATTTTCGGCGGTGCGAGCACGGACGGGGCAGATATTTTCCAAACAGACGGCTGCCGAGGATGCCGCCCGTATCGCCAGGCTGGAAGGCGTGGAGTCGGCGTATTATACAAGCCAGGAGGCGGACGGCAAAATCAAACTGACTTATGTCGTCGTTGAAAAGCAACTGGTTCGGGAATTGATTCTTGACGGCAACAAAAAAATTTCCGACAGTAAACTGGTCAAGGAACTGAGTTTTAAGCCGGGAGATTATCTGGATATTCTGGCCGCCCGCGCGGGCGTGGACGCTTTTCAGAAACTATATCTCGAGAAAGGTTATGCCTGGGCGAAAATTACGCTCGATGAGGGAGGCCTGGTCATCGGCAAAGTAGCCTACCATATCGAAGAAGGTCCCCGGCCGAAAATCGTCTCCATCAAATTCAGAAACAACCGTGTCCTAAGCGACAGGCAATTAGCCCAAGCGATCAAAACCAAGAAAAAGAAATTTTTCTTCTGGTCGGTCTATTACAACGACGACCAGATTCAGAAGGATGTTCTGAAGATACAGGAGGTTTATCAGAAACGGTCTTATCTCGACGCGCGATTGAAGTCGAAAGTCGCCTTCAGCGACGACAAGAAAAAAGCGTATCTGGAATTTGATGTTTCCGAAGGCTCGTCCTACACGGTGGAGTCGATAACGATACTGAATAACCGGTTTTTCGACGCCGCGACGCTGCGGGAAGGATTCAAACTGACGGAGAATAGTTTGTTCAGCAATGACCGGGCCGAGTTTGACGCTAAAAAAATCCGCAGTCGATACCAGGAACAGGGTTTTGTGGACGCCAAGGTGGAAATGAAGCGGACGTTCCTCGACGGCGCTCGAGTTCGCGTGGAGCATCAGGTTGCGGAAGGCGGCCGATTCCGCATCGGCCAGGTGACAATAACCGGCAACGCCGTCATGCACGACAACGTAATTCGACGGGTGCTGGATGAGGAGAAATTCACCCCCGGCCACTGGTATAACGCCGATGTCGCTCGAGGCAATGGCGAAGGAGAACTGGAAAAAACGGTAAAAGGAACAGTCTATACAGAATCCGCCACAATTCAGCATGTTCCGTCCGCGGATCCCAACTGCAAGGATGCGATGGTAGCGGTCACGGAAGGCCAGACTGGCTCGATCATGCTCGGCGCCGGCATCGGCAGCGACAGCGGCGTCATCGGCCAGATCGTATTTGACCAGAGAAATTTTGACATTTCCGACACGCCGGAAAGCTGGAATGAACTGATTACCGGCAAGGCCTTTCGCGGCGCCGGCCAGCGGTTTCGCATTTCGCTGAATCCGGGGACGCTGCAAAGCAGCTATATGGTAAGTTTTACCGAGCCGTACTTGTATGATAAACCTGTCGGAATGGAAGTGGCGGCGATGGGCTTTGAACGGGAATGGGAATCCTATACTGAAAAACGAATAGGAGCACGGCTGGGTTTTGAGAAGCGCTACAGCGATGACTGGCGGCGCGGCGTTTCGTTCCGGCTGGAAAATGTCGATGTCGCCAATCTCGAGAACGATGCACCCAAGGAAGTGACGGACGTCGAGGGCGGTAATTTGCTGGCCGGGACCAGATTCTATGTCGGCAAAGACACCACCGACAGCCGATTCCGTCCGACCAAGGGATACAATTTTGATTTTGGCTATGAACAGGTCGGCGGCGACCACACCTTTGGCGTCGTCAGCGGAACCCAGCGGTGGTATCGTACGCTGTATGAGGATTTGTCGGAGCTGAAGACGGTGCTGGAAACCAAAGTTCATGGCGGGGTGATAGTAGGGGATGCGCCGCTATTTGAAAAGTTTTATGCCGGCGGCACCAGCACCTGCCGCGGTTTCGATTATCGCGGTATCAGCCCGCGGGCCAAAACCAACGACGACCCCGTCGGCAGTGACTGGATTGTCAACGGCAGTTCTGAAGTGGCAGTTCCGCTGGGCAGCGACACGTTTTCGTGGCTGTTTTTTGTGGATGCGGCGATGGTGGAGACCGGCGGAATACGTTCGGCCATCGGTACCGGTATTCAGATTCAGATTCCGCAATGGTTTGGCCCGGTGCCGATGCGGTTCGAAATTGCCGCCCCGATAACCAAAGACGGCAAAGACGATACCCGCATCTTCAGTTTCTCGGTCGGAGCATTGTTCTAAGGTGGAAAGCAAAGGGAAAAATTAAGGCTGGCCCCGTGGGCCGCAAAAAGAAAGGATTGGAACGTATGAGACTCAGCAGAATTTTGTTTATCGGTATTGCAATTGCGGTTCTGGGAATTTCACTGGGTTATCGGCAGGGTATCGCGGCCGGTGAAAAACAGATAGCGCCGGCGAAAGTGGCAATTGTGGATGTGACCAAGGTCCTGCAGAACAGCCAGAAACACAAACAATGGCAGGACAAAATGACCCAGGATGAAACACAAATGAAAGCGGAATTTCAAAAAGCCCAGAAAGACCTGGAGGCCCTGCAGGCCAATCTCAACCTGCTCAAAGTCGGCAGCAAGGATTATGTTGATACGATGAAAAAATTTCTGGACGATAAAAGCCTGTTGGACGCCAAGGACAAGTTTTACCAGGCAAAAGTGGATATGGAAATGCAGCAGTGGACGGAAAGTCTTTACACCAAGATGCTGGACATCACAGCCAAAATCGCCCAGAAAAAGGGCGTGGATATTGTACTGGCCCAGGAGAACGATTTGCCTTCGTCGAGTCTGCGGGATTTTATGCTGAATATCCGCACCAAAAAGGTGCTGTATAACAATGCACAGTTGGATATAACCAACGAAGTATTAGCGGCGCTGGACGAGGCACAGTAAGGAAACATCGGCAAAATATAAAGATGGCTGCCGAAAAAATACAAATTTGTCTGGGCGACCTGGCGCAAAAACTCGGCGCACAACTGATTGGAGACGAAGCGGTTCAAATCCGCGGCGTCAACACGATTCAGGACGCTGAGGCGGAGGAAGTCTGTTTTCTGTCTTCGGAAAAGCATGTGGGCAAATTGAAGTCCTCTCGTGCCGGCGCAGTCCTGACGCAAAAGCCGATTGCCGACTGTCCGATGGCGCAATTGGTTGTCGCGAATGTCGATAAAGCTCTGATTGCAGTGATGACCATGTTTGCGCCGACGCTGACACGGCAAAAAGGGATTCATCCTTCGGCGGCCGTGGAATCCGATGCGCAGCTTGACCCGACGGTATCTGTGGGGCCCGGCGCGTATATTGGGCATCATGTGAAAATCGGCGCCCGTACCGTCATCGGTCCGAATAGTTCTATCGGCGAAAATACAATAATCGGGACCGACAGCCGGCTCGATGCCAACGTCGTGGTCTATCACAATTGTAAAATCGGCAATTTCTGTATTCTTCAGGCCAATACGACGATTGGTTCCACGGGTTTTGGATACTCGTTTATCGACGGCCGGCATCAGTTGATTCCGCATAACGGCGGCGTGATTCTTGAAGACGGCGTGGAAATCGGCGCTAACACTTCTGTGGACCGGGCCAAATTCGGCAGCACAGTTATCGGCGCGGGAACGAAGATTGATAACCAGGTGCAAATCGCGCATAATGTAGTCATTGGCAAAGCGTGTCTGCTGGCCGGTCAGGTTGCCATTGCCGGCAGTACGCGACTGGGTGACGGGGTCATTATGGCGGGGCGATCCGGCACATCCGACAACCTGACGATTGGCAATGGCGCCATTGTCGGCGGAGTATCGGCTGCTTTTGACGACGTTGCCCCCGGCCAAAAAGTCTGGGGTGTACCGGCGATAGAGATGAACGCCCAGATGAGAAGCGTTGCGATTTTTAAGAAATTGCCGGAACTGGCAAAAGAACTGAAAAACCTTTCCAGGCGGATGGAACAGCTTGAAGCTGCAAAAGACGATTAAATCCGAATTTAAACTGTCCGGCCGGGGCCTGTTCGGCGGCAAAGACGCCAAAGTGGTGTTTAAGCCCGCCGAGGAGGAACGGGGGATAGTCTTTATTCGCACTGACCTTGATTCACCGATGGAAATTCCCGTTGGGCCGCGCTATATTACGCAGCGCGACCGTCGGTCGGCGCTGCAGAACGGCACGGCGTTTGTGGAAACGCCGGAGCACTGCATGGCGGCGATTCACGCGCTGGGAATCGACAACTTGATTATTGAAATCGACGGCCCGGAACTGCCGGGATTTGATGGAAGCGCGGAGGAATATTTCAAGGCGTTTCAAAAAAGCGGCATTGTCGAACAAGCCACGCCGCGCAAAGAAATCATTGTTGCCGAGCCGATTTGCGTCACCGAGGGGGATAAATCCATTTATGCGCTGCCCGGCGGTGATGAAAAACTCAGCATCACCTACGACCTCGATTATACTCAGTTTACCGGTATCGGCAGACAATTGTATTCCTGCGAGCTTGGCGAATCGCATTTCGGACAGAACCTGTCACGGGCGCGGACGTTTGTTCTGGAAGCCGAGGCCCGGCAGATGCAGGCGATGGGCATCGGCGCCCATTTAAGCCCCAAAGACATCTTGGTTATCAGCTCGGACGGCCCGATTAAAAACAGCTACCGCTATGATGACGAATGCGTGCGTCATAAAGTGGTGGATTTAATCGGCGATTTGCGGCTGGCGGGCTGTTCGATTCTGGGCCGAATCGTTGCCTATAAGACGGGGCATTCTCTCAATCAGAAACTGGTTCAAAAAATTGTTGAGCAGGCCGGGCGGCGGGAACAAAAAAGCACCGTTTCAGCCAAGCCTTTGCTGGACATCCGGCGGATTCAGAAAATCCTGCCGCATCGCTACCCGTTTCTGCTGGTGGACAAGGTCGTGGAAATCGAAAGCGACCATTGGATTAAAGGGATTAAGAACGTCACCATTAACGAGCAGTTTTTTCAGGGGCATTTTCCCGGCACGCCTGTAATGCCCGGCGTTTTGATTATTGAAGCGATGGCGCAGGTGTCGGGTCTGTTATTTGCGCAGCGGCTGGAAAATACCGGCAAGCTGGCGCTGCTGCTGACGATAGACCACGTCAAGATTCGCCGGCCCGTGGTTCCCGGCGACCAGTTGATATTAATTGCCGAGGCCGACAAAGTTCGAAGCCGGGCTGCCAAGTGTACTTGTAGTGCGATGGTCGGCGACGAAATCGCCGCCGAAGCGCAGTTGAAATTTATGCTCGTCGATGACGAGACGATGTAAACATTCGTTTTATCTATTATTTTTCGGAGGTAAAAATCAGAATATGGGTTCAGTAATCCATCCCAGCGCCGTCGTCGATAAGACCGCAAAGCTGGGCAGCGACATTGTAATCGGTCCGTTTTCCGTCGTTGAGGCGGGTGTGGAAATCGGGGACGGTACGGTTCTTGATACGCACGTCATTGTGGGCAAAAACGTCAAACTCGGTAAAAATAATCGTCTGTTTGCAAATTGCGTGATAGGCCGTCCGCCGCAGGTGCTGAATTTCAACAAGCCCGCCGGCGGCCTGATTATCGGCGACAATAATGTGATTCGGGAATTTGCCACGATTCATCCGAGTATGCATTCCGACCAGAACACAATTATCGGCAATAATAACCTGCTGATGATCGGCATTCATCTGGGTCACGACTGCATCCTCGGCGATCAGATTGTGATGAGCAATTATACGCAAATCAGCGGCCATTGCCACATCCAGACCGGCGTCTGGCTTTCGGGCATGGTGGCGGTTCATCAGTTCTGCACCATCGGCAAGTGGTGCTATGCCGCCGGCTATACCGGCATCGCGCACGACATCCCGCCGTTCATGATTGTCAGCGGTCATTATCCGTCCGAAGTGCGCGGTGTCAATAAACGCGGCGTCAAACGCGCCGGCCTCAACGAACAGCAGCTCGAGCAAATTGAAAAGGCTTACCGATTCATCTGGCGGTCGAAAAATAGAAAATCCGTGCTGGAACAGGTCAAGACACTGGCCGAAAAAGACGGCCTCGACGAAAACGTCCGCGCCATCATCGAGCTGGTGATGAATATGAGCAAGCAGCGCTTTGGCCGGCATCTGGAACTGTTTAGAGATTAACCTGTAGGGTGTGCAGCTTTGCTGCACACGTGGGATTTAGGTGGTAGCCACCGAAGGTGGATGGTGTTTATGAAAAAAATTCGCACTGCAATAGTCGGCGCCGGCAAAATGGGCGGCATTCACGCCAAGGTCTATAGCAAATTAGATTCCGCTCAGCTTGTCGCCGTCGCGGATATGGATTTGGCGCGGGCGCAAAATCTGGCGCAGCAGTACAACTGCCTGGCCCTGTCCGATCCCAAAGAACTCATCGGCAAAGTCGATGCAGTGACGATTTCCGCGCCCACGGCGGCCCATAAGACGCTTGCAGAGCTGTTCATTTCCAAACGGATTCCCGTGCTGATTGAAAAACCGCTGGCTTCGAGTGTCGAAGAAGGCCGGCGGATTGTCGAACTGTCGAAGAAATACAACGCCGTTGTCGCTGTCGGGCATTCCGAGCGGTGCAACCCGGTGGTGCAGGCGATGAAACGGCTGAAGATTGAGCCGATGTTTATCGAATCCACGCGCGTCAGCCCGTACCCGTTTCGGTCGATGGATATCGGCGTGGTGCTGGATGTGATGATTCACGATATTGATATCATCTTGTCGCTGGCCAACAGCCCCGTCAAGAAAGTCGAAGCCGTTGGCGTCAATGTCATCGCCGACCACGAAGATATCTGCAACGCCCGCGTGACGTTTGAAAACGGCTGCATCGCCAACATTACCGCGTCGCGTCTGGCGATGAAGACCGAACGCAAGGTGCGGATTTTCAGCCGGCAGGCGTATCTGTCGCTGGATTATCACAAAAAAGAAGGCATTGTCATCAAAACCGACCCCAACATTGATATGGTCAAATGGATTCGGGAACATCAGGAAAAGCAGGATTTCGATTTCTCCACGGTCAACTGGACCGAGATGCTGCATATCGAACAATTGGACATCACCGAGGCCGAGCCGCTCAAGGTCGAGCAGCAGGCATTTTTGAAAGCCGTGTCCGATTCATCCGCCCGGCCGGAAGTGACCGCCGAAGAAGGTCTGGCCGCCCTCGAGTGCGCCGAAAAAATTCTCGCCTGCGTCCGCCAGCACAAGTGGCGCTAATGTCTTTCCTGAGAGTTCGCCGTACAGCGGAAGCGATTATTTGCCGAGTTTTACGGCGTTTCCGTTGGCGTCTTTGAAAGAACCTGTCAGCAGTATAATCAGGTCGATAAGCCACCAGATACCCAGTCCGCCGATGGTCAGCAGGAACAGGATGCCGGAGCCGATCTTGCCTACATAAAACCGGTGCAACCCAATGGGCCCAAGAAGCAGCAGGAACAATAAACAAGCAATACCGCTTTTCTCAGATGTACCGTTAGCCATCGCAAATCCCTTTCAATTTTACCTGCAGCGTTTATGGTTAATACGCTCACATTGTTTTATCATAAGTCCTGCATCGGCCTAAGACAAGAGAATAATCAGAGGCGGGCAAAATCAGAAATCCATTTCTATTTCTTCAGTTGCCAATTGCCCCGGCGAAGTGGCGAATCAGCTCGGCGGTGCCTTTCCAGCCCAGACAGGAGTCCGTCAGCGACACGCCGAATTTTAATTGCCCCGCGGCGCCGATACTCTGCCGGCCTTCTTCGAGGAAACTTTCGAGCATTACGCCGGCAATCACCGTTGTTCCGCCGCGAATCTGGTCGGCGACATCATAGAGCGAATCTTTCTGCCGCTTATAATCCTTGTGCGAATTGGCATGGCTGCAATCAATAATGATGCCGTTGGCGATATGCGCTTTTTGCAGCAGTACTTCGGCGAAGGCCACAAATTCACTGGCGTAATTCGGCCCGTCGGTGCCGCCGCGCATTACAAGATGTCCGTATTTATTGCCTTTAGTCTCGGCGATAATCGCCTGGCCGTTGCTGTCGATGCCGAGGAAGGAATGCGGGCTGGCCGCGGCCTTGATGGCGTCCATCGCCACGGTCAGATTGCCGTCGGTCGCGTTTTTAAAGCCGATAGGCATTGACAGACCACTGGCCATCTGCCGATGGATTTGCGATTCGCTGGTGCGTGCGCCGATGGCCGCCCAACTGACGAGGTCCGACAAATACTGCGGGACGATGGGGTCGAGAAATTCCGTCGCGGCGGGCAATCCCAGCCGGGCTATTTCCAGCAGGATGCCGCGCGACTGTCGCAGGCCGCATTCGATGTCGTACGAGCCGTCCAGATGCGGGTCGTAGAGCATCCCCTTCCAACCCAGCGTCGTTCGCGGTTTTTCAAAATAAGCCCGCATGACCAGCAGGACTTTCTCGGATAACTCCGTCTGCAGCTCGTTGAGCCGTCTTGCGTATTCGAGGGTCGCGTCGCGGTCATGCAGGCTGCAAGGCCCTGTAATGACAAGCCTGCGTTTGTCTTTATTTGTCAGAATATTCTGGATAGTTTTGCGTGAAGCGGCCACGACGTGCGCAGCCTGCTCGTCGGCCGGTAAGTCTTTTTTGACCTCTTCCGGCGTTACCAGCGGCCGAAACCGCTTGATATTGAGATTGTCTGTGCGTTCCATAGGTTAAGCATTATAACAATATATCGCAAAAAAAGCAAAGGCTGGCGGCCGGGTGAGCAAAAAATAAAATAGGACAAGCAGGCCCTGTCCTGTTTTTCCGGGTTAATGCAAAAAGCCGTTTTTTAGAGGATAAGCGGTTCTCCTGAGCAATAGGACTCCGGCACGAGATTGCAGTTGAGCCATTCGGAGGCAAATATCACAAAGTCTGCCAGGTCAACCACGCAATCCTTGTTAATGTCGGCCAGGGGATACTTCGGGCAGGCCGGCTCCGTGCTGTAATGCGTAAGAACGACCGAATCGGTGTTGTAAATGACATCAAAACTACCGTCTTCAAAGACATATTTTGTCACGGCGTTGCTGAATGTGCCGTTGATTGTTCCGGCCGAGATGATGGTAAACTCGTCATCATAACCCGGCACGAAATCATTCGTCAATGTCACATCAAGCATACCATCCAGAGACACAACCCCGTAGCCATTGGATGAATTATTGACCTGTAACTGTGAATGCTGGCTGACCATATCGCGTCCACCGATTTCTATTTTCAGTGTGCCATTGGAGTCCTGCGTATAGTTGTATCCGATTTCGAGCAGCTTCCAGCCTTGGTCATCGCCCGGCGCGACAAGACCGCCATGATTTTCCACATGAGCCCAGATCATCCCATGACCCTCAAGCGTCCCGCCCTGCAAAATGATTGGGTTGGCCAGCCAGGAATCATATTCTAATTCAATAACGCCGCCGTCCATGGTGATTGTCCCTTGCGGCCAGACCAGCATATATTGCCCTTCCGCGGACGTTGGCGTAAAGTCAATGCCAAATCCGTTATCGCGATCGTCGTCAATAATACTCAAATGCCCGACGCCGCCGGCTTTTTCAAACGTTCCGCCGATGGCGACCGATCCCCAGCAATCAACCCACGAGCCTTCATGTACTTCCAGCAGGCCTGAGCTGCCGGGCTCTGCGGCAATGACCATCCTGCCGGCATTGAATAATTTTGAACCTTCGATGTGAACAACACCCGCGCCGTGCAGTCCCAGCGTCAGGCTGTCTTCTTGTGAACTTTCCAGTGACAATTCAGATTCCTGATTTTCGCCGATGATATTGATTTGTGCTGATGAGCCGGACTCGTCCGCCATGTTAAGTAAATTGGCTCGCACACGGCCGCCATTGGTAATATTCACGGTCGTCTTTCCATAGACCGACATATCAAATTGTCCATCGACGTACCATTCGGAATCAAGCCCGTTGACATCGACTACAACGTTGCTGTTTTCCCCAAAGGCGCTGAGGCCGTGACCGTGGCGGAACCATGCGTTATCCAGAATTGATAGGTTTGCATCACCGTCTTCGCCAATCCAGGCGCCATGCCAGCCATCATCCTGCCATGCCGTCCAGGACGTGTTTGAGCCGGAAACGATAAGACTGCCCACGGCATCACTGAATTGTCCGAAGGAGACGTCTTTGCTATAGACACCACCGTTGATTACCGACAAACCGCCCTGACCATATTCTCCGACGATCGCCGCCCGGCCGCCGGCTTCTGAGGAATACACAAGAAAATACTCATAACCGTCCAGGTTCAATGTCACATTGGAACCATCGACGCCAATCCTGCTGTTATATCGCGGCCCATCGAGCGTGACGGCATAAGTCGCCGGCAGCGTAAATAATGCGGCGTCATAAAGCTCCGGCACGCTTTCCGGAATCCAGTTGTTCGGGTCGCCGAAAATGCCGCCGCTGGGGTTGTTCCAGGAATAATCATCGGCAAATCCGGAGCAGTTTAGAATGGTGAAAAGCAAACCCATGAGAACCAATGCGCTGATTTTCATAATCACCCTCCGCACAAATTGTTTGTTTGACAACCTTTGAATTTATGACACAAAACGTCGAAAATGCCTCCAATAAAGCAGACAAATTATACCAAAACGGGGGGTGGTTATGCGAGAAAAAAATGCGAGGGAGAGGGTTTCTCGGCGTCGAAGCGTTCCGCGAAAAGAGAGATTATTGTATGCCGTTCCAGATTTTTTTGATGCCCGGGGGCTGTTTGAGTCCGCCGCGGCTGTTGGATTTGTGGAAATCGACGATAATTTTTACCGCCTCATCCGGGTCATCGCTCAGGGCAAAGACATCCATATCCGGCGGGTCGATATAGCCATGTTTATCCAGCATCACTTTTTTGAGCCAGTCCAGCAGACCTTTCCAATATTCACTGCCCATGCAGATCACGGGGAAGTACGCCTGCTTGAGCGTTTGAATCAGCACAAGAGACTCGAAAAATTCATCCATTGTGCCGTAACCGCCGGGCATGACGATAAAGCCGTGAGCGTACTTTAGAAACATCACTTTACGGCAGAAAAAGTACCGGAAATGCAGCGACAGATTTTGATAGTCGTTTGGAATCTGTTCATGCGGCAGTTCGATGTTGAGACCAATGCTTTTGACGCCGGCCTCGGCGGCGCCTTTGTTTGCGGCTTCCATAATGCCGCCGCCGCCGCCGGTGATGACGGCATAGCCGGCCTTGCCGACAGCGCGAGCGGTCGTCACCGCCAGCTCATAATACTTATCTCCCGGTTTAGTGCGGGCAGAGCCGAAAATCGACACCGCCGGCCCAACCTTTGAAAGTTCTTCAAAGCCTTCCACGAATTCCGCCATAATGCGGAAAACCCGCCAGGTTTCCTCAGCCGCGATTTTCGAATAATCGGTCATAAAAACCTTATAGGACGTAAAACAACCAGATATTCCAACTGTATAAGATTATATCGTCCAGACTGCGGTGAATGTTCACCATAATTCGGGTTCGTTGGCCGAGGGACAGTATTCGGCGATAGTACAATTCGGGCAATCGGGCTTGCGGGCTTTGCAGCAGGCCCGTCCGTGAAAGACGATGCAATGACTGAACAGCGTCCAGCCGCCGAATTTTTCTTTGGGTACAATCTCCATCAGGTCGAATTCAAGTTTCGCAGGGTCGCTGTTTTGCGACAGCCCCAGCCGGCGCGACAGACGAATCATGTGCGTATCGCAAATAATAGCGGGCCGGCCGAAACAGTTGCCGAGAATGACATTGGCGGTCTTGCGTCCCACGCCGGCAAGCTGTAATAATTCCTCCATCGTCTGCGGCACCTTGCCGCCGAATTTCTCAATCAGAGTCCGGCACGCTTTTTGAATGTTTGCGGCCTTGTTGCGGTAAAAGCCCGTTGAGCGAATATCCTGTTCGAGTTCGGCCTGCGGCACCTTAATCCAGTCTTCGACGCCGCGGTATTTTTTGAACAGGTCTTGGGTGACGATATTGACCCGCGCGTCGGTGCATTGCGCCGCCAGAATCGTCGCAATCATCAGCTCCAGCGGCGACATATAATCCAGCGACACTTTGGCTTCCGGATAGGTCTTTCGCAAAATCGGGAAGAATTTCAGCACCCGCCGTTTCGCGTCGTCTTTATCAATCGTCATCCTTTTTTTGTCCATCGCCTGTTGACCTCTCTGTGTCATTCCCGCGCAGGCGGGAATCCAGAATGTTTTCTTTTGCCTTGTATTATACCAGCCCGGCCGGAAAAGGCCATTGGCGATTGCAGTTTTTCGATGGACGATTGGAGCCACCGTTTTAACAGATTTTCACAGATTATATTTCTGCCACAGAGCGGCACCTCCGATAAAGATGTTCGAGGGCAAGCAGAGGACACCGAGAAATAGAAAAAAAGGTAAAAGGGCGAAGGCGAAGACCTCGGGCGATTTAAGGAATCGACAAAATAATTTTGCCACACAGAGATATAATCCATGTTAAAAAAGGAGTCTGGAGTCAGGGGGCAGAATGTGGACAGCCCGATGGGCCGGGCTAAATGAAACAGATTCACCCGCAAATGGTTCGGAATGACGCACAGGGGAAAAGTGAATAGTCCCTCTTCGTTGAAACTCCGGAGGGCAAGCGTTAGTGAGTAGTGAATAAGGGGCGGGGAAGTAATTGACAATTCCCAATGGATGATTGATAATTGGAACAAAAGAGAGAAATGAGAAAGTGAATAGCCGATGGTTCGACTTCACTCGTCATTGGTAGTGAATAATGAGTAGAGCACAGGAGAAATCCTTATGGGCAAAAAATTATATGTTGGAAATTTAGGTCCTGAAGCAAACGAAGCAAGTCTGAAAGTTTTGTTTTCCATGTTTGGGACCGTTGAAAAAGCATATATCATTCCTGACCCGCAGACGGGCAAGAACAAGGGGTATGGTTTTGTTGTCATGAGCAGCGATGCCGAGGCCCAGGCAGCTATTAAGGCGCTGGACGGGAAAAAATGCGGCGATTACACCGTTAAGGTTCAGGAAACCAAAGGTAAGGATTAAAAGTACGGGACGAGATTCGGGCGTTTGTGAAACACTACCGGGGATTTTAGAAAAATAACATCTGATAGAGAGCGAAATCCATCGACCGGCGTTATTTGGATATGGGGGATACAGAATAAAAGTTATTATAAAAATTTTGTTTGACACACTATATATAGTTGAGCATAATGCTCTTGGCTACAGATTGATAGTCACAGGGTGATGCCGTGAGATGCCCGTACTGTAAAGAAGATAAAGATAAAGTAATCGACTCCCGTTCGAGCGAGGGCGGGCGAATCATTCGTCGTCGTCGGCACTGTTTAGCCTGCAGCCGGCGGTTCACCACATACGAAAAAATCGGCGAGAGCGTCAAGCTCAGCGTGATTAAAAAAGACGGCGCGCGTGTGCCTTACGACCGCGGCAAAGTGATCGCGGGTCTTCAAAAGGCGTGTTATAAGCGGGCGGTTCCGGCGGAGAAAATTCAGGAAATCGCGGATAAAATCGAAGAAGATATTTTTCACAGTTTTGACAAGGAAGTCTCTTCTCACTTTGTCGGTGAAGCCGCGATGCGTCATTTGCGTTCTGTGGACAAGGTTGCGTATATCCGGTTTGCCAGCGTGTACCGGGAATTTACCGACGCCGGCGCCCTGATAGACGAGGTTCGGCAGGCAATACTTGAGCCTGAGTCGCCGAGCGAGCCGGATTTGTTCAGCAGCGACGGTTCCGATTAAGTCCGATTGAGACGCAAAATCTATTTCTACGGAGAGAATAGAGATGAAGATTCGAGTGCTCAAATCCGATGGGATTATTGAGCCGTACCTGCATACCAAGGTTCTGGGAACATTTCATAACGCACTGACAGCGGTGGATGAAAATGATTTGACGGCGGCGGAACAATTGGCCGAGGCCGTGACGTTTTATCTTTACCGGGCGGACGGTTCGCATACGATTTCCGTTGACCAGATTCACCTGCTGATTCAATCGGCGCTGGTATCCACGGGTTTTGATCGCGCGGCGGAGGCGCTGAACGAGCACCGCCTGCAGCGGAAACTTCATCGCCGGCGCGTGGTGGTTCTGACGGCCGAAGAGGAGCAGGCCCAGGAGCCGCAGTATTCGTTATGGAATAAATCCCGCATTGTCGATACCCTGATGAAAGACAAGAAGATGGATCGGCCGACGGCGCGTGCGATTGCGGCGGCGGTTGAGGACAAAGTGCTCAGAATGGGCGTCTCGAAGGTGCGAAGCAGCCTGATCCGGGAGCTGGTGAATGAGGACGCCGAGGCGATTCTGCGTGCGGAACAGCAAATGCAGGCGGTGCCGTAAAAAAGTCAAAAGTTAAAACTTAAAAGGCAAAATTAAGAAATCGCCCTCGGAAGATGGTTGAACGGACGGATTCTTCATCCTTTCGACAGGCTCAGGACAAAGTTTTCTCGTTTCGCAGAGCTAATCGGCAGGCTAATATCCTGTAATTCCCGTGGAGTTATCATTTCCTGTGTTCGATTTATTTTGTGATAGGCCAGTAGGTGCCGATGCCGGTGATGAGCATGCGGACGCCGATGGCGGCCAGGAAGACGAGCATCACTTTGGAGATGGCGGTGATGATGAGTCTGCCGAAAAGGCGGTTGATGTCTTCGACGTAATACATCAGCACGCGAAACAGCGCCAGCACGACAATGATGGCCAGCAAGGCCGCGAAGGGGCCGGTGTTTGGATTTTTCCAGATGGTCAGCGTGGTGACGATGGCGCCGGGGCCGGCCAAAAGCGGGCAGCCCAGCGGTACGCAGCCGACTTCTTCGGCGGAGAGCGTTTCTTCGGCGGAGTTGTGCCGGCGGCGGGAGCCGAAGACGAGGTCGTCGATGGCCATCACCAGCAGCAGGGCGCCTCCGGCAATTTGCAGGTCGGCGATTTCGATTTGAAAAACTTTGCGCAAAATCAGGTCGCCGGTGAATGAAAACAGCAGAAGGATGCCTGCGGCGACCATCACCGAGACGGTAAAGGCGCGCTGGCGTTTCTCTTCGGCAATATCGGCGGTGACGCCCAGAAAGGTCGGTATATTGCCGATGGGGTCAACAATTACCATCAGTGAAAGAATCGCTTCCAGCCAATACATAAGTATTTCCTATTTTGACACGGGAACAGGGATATCCTGATTTATCCTATTATCGGCAAAAAGGGCGGCAGTCAAAGAGAGAATCTTTCGGACGTTGAAAGCGGCGGGTTTATGTGGTAAAAGGAGGGCCTGCAAGGGAGTATAGACATGGCGATACGTTTTATCCTCGGCACAAGCGGTTCTGGCAAGACACGGCGGTGTGTTGACGCCATTGCCGCCGCTCTGCGCGATGGAGGGACGGATCCGCTGGTATTTCTGGTTCCCGAACAAGCAACATTTCAGGCGGAACGGGCGATATTGTCGTGTGCGGGGGTGTCGGGGTACAGCCGGTTGCAGGTGCTGTCGTTTAACCGGCTGCAATTTCGGTTGTGCCGGGGCGGGGTGCGGAGTGAATTGACTCCGCTGGGCCGGCAAATGCTGGTTCGGCAGGCATTGTCGTCTTGTGCGGACAGCTTGCAGGTATTACGGCCCAGCGCGGCGACGGCGGGAATGGCGGCGGCGCTGGCAAATTTGATTCGCCGGCTGCACGAAGATAATTGTGCGCCCGACGGACTTGAGGCGGCGGCACGCGAGATATTGGCCAAAGACGCGGACAATCCGACGGGCCGGAAACTGGCGGATATCGCCCTTGTTTTTCGGCGTTATGTGGAATTATTGTCCCGGCCGGGACGCGAGTTTCTCAACCCCGATGCGCTGCTGACAGAGGCAAGGGCGAAAGTCAAGGACACGGCATTTCTGAAAGGCGCCCGGCTGTGGATAGACGGGTTTTCCGGATTTACTTTGCAGCAGCGGGATTTGCTTTTTGAGATGCTGTCGGTATGCCGGGGGGCGGATATCGCGTTGTGTCTGGACGGGCAGTCCATAGATTTGAATGATGCCGACCCGGAGAAATTGGACCCGGCGTCGCTGTTTGCGCCGACGGAGCGGACTTATGTCGATTTGCTGGCGATACTGCGAAATCGTAAAATGCCTATGGCGGAACCGATGATTTTATCCCGGCATCCGCGTTTTAAATCGGCTGCGGCGCTGGAACATATCGAGCGGAATTTCTTTTCGCCGGAGGCGAAGGCTGTGTCGGCGGGTGACGCGATTGAAATTCGCGGGTTGGCGGATATTCGCGCGGAAGCGTTTTTTGTCGCGGGACATATCCGCCGGCTTGTGCGCCAACAAAAATTGCGCTACCGCGACATCGCTGTTATTGCGCCGGATATTCATCTTTATGCACATTACTTGGCGGGGGCGTTTGAGCAATATAAGATACCGTATTTTCTCGACCGGCCGCAGGAACTGCAAAGTCATCCGCTGATGGAATTATTAATCGGCGCGCTGCGAGCGGTGCAGTCCGGCTTTGCGTTGTCATCGATGTCGGCGCTGCTGAAGATTGACTGGAACGGGCTGGATTCCCTGGAGGCTGATACGCTCGATAATTACTGCCGGGCTTTTGGTGTGGGAGAGGAAGACTGGATTTCGGATGCGCCGTGGGATTTAGGCGGTGAGGAACCGTCGTTTGCGCCCCAGCGTATAAATACGCTGCGAAAGAAATTCTTTGTGCCATTCGGGGCATTGGCCGGGCGATTGCAGGGTTTGATTACCGCGCGGCAGGGTGTTGAAGCGATTGGGGAATTGCTCGAAAAGCTGAATATCCGGAACAAACTTGCCAACGAATCACAAAATGACCCGCAGGATAATCAATTCGCGCATCGGCGTGTGTGGAAAAAGATGCAGGAGACATTTGAGGAATTGACGGGCGTTTTCGGTGATGACACAATGAACGCTTCGGAGATGACGGCGGTGCTGCTGGAGGTTTTTTCGTCGCTGACGCTCAAGCAGATACCGCCGGCGGCGGATGAGGTTTTGATCGGTTCGATTGAACGCAGTCGGCATCCGGAAATCAAGGTTGCGTTTTTGCCGGGGGCGACGCAAAAGCTGTTTCCCGTTCCGCTGGTGCAGGATGCGCTGTTGACGGAAGAAGATACGCAATTGGCGGCTAAAGCAAACCTGCCGCTAACGCAGCCGCTGGAGCAGGCGCTTTCGGCGAGGCGGTATCTGGCTTATATTGCGCTGACCCGCGCTTCGGAGCGGCTGTATATCACGTTTCCGCTGACGGACGAGAAAGAATCGGCGACGGCGCCGTGGCCGGGGCTGGAACGGCTTTGTGAATTGTGCGATGGGCTGCACATTCACTATGGAATCCCGGCGGAGTTGTCTCGGCCCGAAAATATCTCCACTCCCGCGCTGACAGAGTGGTTCTGTGCTGCGCTTGGGCCGGAAAGCGATTGCGACGAAAAGACAAAGTCGCAGGCGCGAAATCTGCTGTCTTGCTGCAAGGCGTCGGAGGATGCGACATTAGTAAATCTGTGCGGCGATGTGGAATATGCGTTAAGCTATCGCAACGAAGCGAAACTGGAGCAAACAATTATTTCGCAAATGTCGAACGGGCCGCTGAAGACCTCGGCCAGCAAATTGACTTCGTTTGCGACGTGTCCGTATCAGTATTTTGCGAAGTATGGTTTGCGGCTGAAGAAACGTGACTTGACGGGGCTAAAGCCCATTGATATCGGGGATTTTTATCACGCCATTCTCCAGCGGCTATTTATGGAGTTGTACGGCCGGGGGCTTGACTGGACGAATGTCGCCGAAACGGAGCTGGCGGAAAGCTGCCAGCGTGTCGCGGAAGAAATTTTGCAGACCAATAGTCGGCTGTCGGCGTTTATGCGCGGTGGGGCGTATAATGCTTATATTATTCAACAGGCGGTAAGCGGACTGGCGGAGTTTCTGCCGAACCTGGCGGCGATGAGCGCCGCCGGACAATTCCGGCAGAAAGCGGCGGAGGTGGAATTCGGTAAAGAAGGGCCTGCGGTGGCGATTGAAATTGAAAAAGGCAAATCCATTCATCTTCGCGGAAAAATCGACCGTATCGATTGCGCGGATATCGACGGGCGGTGGACGGGAATTGTATTTGATTACAAGACCGGCAGTTCGACGACACGATTAAAATGGGCGAAATTTTATCACGGACTGGATTTGCAGTTGGCGGCGTATCTGCTTGCGCTGCGGCACCAGGTGATTGCGAACCGGCCGATGGAGTGGGTGGCGGGGGCGTTTTATCTGCCGATAGAGAGACCGCTGGATAAGGCGGATTTGGCAAAGCTCAGTGAGGAGAAAATATCGGTCGTAAAAGCGCGCGGCGTATTTGACGGGCATTTCGCTTTTGATTTGGAAGAGGTGCCTGCAGGAGAATACAGCCGATTTTACGGTTTCAGCGTCGATAGCAAAGAAAATCAGCCATACTCCCGTTATTCAACCAGCGACGCAGTCAAACCTGAAGAATTTTCCGCGGTGCTGCGATTTGCCGAAGAAAAAATTCGCACGCTGGGTAAGGGAATTGTGTCGGGCGATATTCGCGCGTTTCCGTATCGGCTGGGGACGCAAAGTCCGTGTGCGCATTGCGATTACAAGCCCGTGTGCAAATTCGACTGGCAGTTAAACGAGTATCATTTTCTGTCGTCGATGAATAAAGAGGGTGTTTTGAATGCCGCCGGCGGGGGGGGCGCGCGATGAGAAAGATTAACTGGAAACCCGCGCAGCGGCGTGCGATAGAGACAATCGGTCGGAATGTGCTGGTGACGGCCTCGGCGGGCACAGGTAAGACGGCCGTGCTGAGTGAACGCTGCGTGCTGCGCATCTGCGACGGCGAACGCCCGATTGATGTTGAGCAGGTGCTGGTATTGACCTTTACCGACTCAGCGGCGGAAGAAATGAAAGGCCGCATCGCGAAAAAGCTGTATGAAGTTTATCTGCAAAACCCCGGCGATGCGCATCTGCGAAAACAGATGGTACGCTTAGACGCGGCGGCCATCGGCACGATTCATTCATTTTGCAAACGCATTTTGACGGAGCATTTTTACCTGGCGGGGCTGGGCCCGCGATTTGGCATCCTCGACGAAGACCAGCAGAAACTTGTTCGTGCGCGGGCGGTGACGGCGGCGATTGAAGCGGCATGGAACGACCCGGCGTTAACCGGCGGAATGCAGGCGCTTTTTGAAGGGCGCGTCGCGGGCGGCCGGCAAACGTTTGCCGATGCGCTTCTGCGTCTGGCGGGTTTTTTAGACAGCGTGTCCGACCGAAACGCATTTTATGAGTCAGCGACGCGTTTGGCGGCGGACAGTCCTGAGTCCTACGATATTTTGGCGCAGTTCCAGTTTGAGCATCTGCGGCGGCGGCTTTATCTGTGCCGGGATATGCTGATTTATGCTCGCTCGCTCGATAATACGCTGGCGGCGGGGCAATACCTGACGGCCTATATTGAGGAAATTCTTGCGTCGCTGGAAAGCTGTCTTGAGGCGATACGGCGGGATGATTTAGACACGACGGCGGAAATGATACGGCAGTGGGAGTTTTCGAGGATGCCGTCGCTGTCGAAAAAACTGGAAATAGACAAAGAAGACGCCGAGCGGATTAAAGAGCTGGTGGATTGGGCCAGAAAAAAAATCAGGGCACTCAAAGAGCTGGTTTTGTTTGAGCCGGAGTATCTGCGGCTTGTCGCGCCGCTTGCGGATGCACAGACACGGACATTGATATCACTGCTGCGCGTCTTTGACGGCGAATACGCGGCGGCCAAGCGGGCGATGGGCGTGCTGGATTTCGCCGACCTCGAACACAAGACACTTGAATTATTTAAAATGCATCCGGCGGTGGCGGAAAAACTGTGTCAGCGGTTCGCGTATGTTTTTGTGGATGAATATCAGGATATCAACGACGTGCAGCAGCGGATTCTGGAGGCGGTCAGCCGGGGCGATAATGTGTTTGTCGTCGGCGACGTCAAGCAGAGTATTTACGCATTTCGTCAGAGCCGGCCGGAGATTTTTCTGCAGCGGCTGTCGGCGGCGACGGATAAACCGAAATCAGCCGGCGAGGCGATGCGGGTCGATATGAATGATAATTTCCGTTCCCGGCGGGAAATTCTGGCATTTGTCAACCGCGTGTTCGGGCGGATTATGACGCAATCCGTCGCGGGTGTGGATTACTTCGGCCGCGCGGAATTGGAGGCGGGGCTGGATTACCCGCCGCTCAAAGGCGATACGCCGATAGATCGCAAGGCCGTGGAGTTTTATCTGCTTGATGAACAAAGTCCGGAGTACGAAGACTCCGCCGATGAATCGGAAGAAGCGGATGAAAATGAAATGGTCCCGTTCAATCATTTCGCCACCGCCGTGCAGCGTCAGGCGGCGTTTATCGCGCAGCGTATCCGACGGATGGTCGGGGCGGCCTCGGGCCGGGCGGAATTTGAAGTGATGGATAAATACACCGGACAGATGCGGCCGGTGGAGTATCGCGATATCGTGATTCTGATGCGCGCGACGTCCGGGCGTGCGCCGCAATACGTGGAGTTGTTGCGGCTGGCGGGGATTCCGGTCAGCTCGCAGAGTCCGTGCGGCTATTTCGCTGCGACGGAAGTGACGGATTTTCTGGCGCTGCTGCGGGTTCTTGATAATCCATTGCAGGATATTGAACTGGCGGCGGTATTGCGCAGTGTGCTGTTTCGATTCACGGATTCGGAATTGGCGGCGGTTCGATTCTTTGCCGACGGCAGCGGCGACAATAAATGTGCGTTTTATGAAATAGCATGGCGTTATGGTGAAAATGGGCCGGATGTGAAGCTGCGGCAAAAGACGGACGAGACCCTGCGAATGCTTCAGGCGTGGCGTGTGGAGGCCCGTCGGAAACCCCTGTCGGAATTGATTTGGCGGATTCTGGAGGAACGAAATTTTCTGGCGTTTGTGTCGGCGCTGCCCAACGGGCCGCAGCGTCGCGCCAATCTGCTTAAACTTCACGGCCGGGCGGTACAGTTTGAATCGTTCACCGCCGCAGGCGAGGGGAACAACCTGGCGGCCTTTGTGGCGTTTCTGGAAAAACTGCTCGAGGAAGAATCGGACTGGGCGGCGGCGCAGCCACAAACGGGCGTGGAGAATGCCGTGCGCATCATGAGCGTTCATAAAAGCAAGGGGCTGGAATTTCCGGTGGTGTTTGCGGCGGAATTGAACCGGCCGTTCCGCAATACCGACGGCGGCGGAGCGTGCGAGATTGACAGCAGGATGCTTGGCCTTGAAGTGCCGGACCGCAGGCATGGCGTCAGGCTGACCAGCCCGGCGCATCAGCTTATTCGGCAAAGCGCCCGGCAAAGCGCGATTGCCGAAGAAATGCGGATTTTGTACGTGGCGATGACGCGGGCGCGCGACCGGCTTATTTTAACCGCGTCACGAGAGGCCCGGGACTGTCGGAAAATTTTAAGTCGTCTGCCCCGACTGGAAATCGTGCCGGATTGGATATTGCTCGACGCGGCCAGTCATCTCGACTGGGTGCTGGCGGCATTGGCCGGTTCGGATGCGGTCGGTCAAATGGTGGATTCGGATACGCAGGAGGTTTTCGAGGACGATTTGTTTGTCGCGTCGCGCATCGGCAAAGACCAGCTCAACGTACTGACGGCGGAGATGCTCAACCGCAAGGGCCGACGCGGTAAAACGTATGAACCGGTGACGGCCGGAAGCGATGAGCCTGAGGCGCGGCGATTGTTTGAGCAAATCCGCAATGCGCAGCAATGGCGGTATCCTTATGAGGGATTGACGGGACTGAACGCCAAGTTTTCCGTCAGCGCATTGACGCATCGCGATGACGAATTCGCGCGGACGGCAATCGAATTTTCTTTTACTGAAACAAAATCATCCAGCGACAACGGCGACGCCCTTGCGCTGGGCAGCGCGGCGCACTTGGTTTTTCAACATCTGCCCTTAGCGAAAGCGATGGATGAGACGGTCATTCGAGAGACGATTGCCGGCCTGTTGGCGCAAAATCAAATATCGGCCGGGCAGGTGGAAAAAATAGATATCGCAGCCATCGCATCGTTTTTCCGAACGGACATGGGGCGGAGAGTGCTTGAGCATAGCGGCGAGGTGCTGCGGGAATGGCCGTTCACGATGGCGCTGCCTGTCAGCAAACTGGGTATTGATCGCCCCGGCGAATCGGTGGTCGTACAGGGTATCGTTGATCTCATTATTCCCGCCGAGGAAGGACTGATTCTGGTGGACTTCAAGACTGACAGAATTTCATCGGAAGGTGTTGCCCGGCGGGCCGAACAGTATCAATCGCAGCTTGCATTGTATGCCTGCGCCGCCGGGACCATTTTGAAAAAGCCCATCGTTGCGGCGTATTTGTATTTTCTCCATCCTCGAACGCTTTATCCGGTGCCGTTTCATCAAATTGCACTTACGAATATTTAATTCGAGGGTTTATCGGACGTTGCTTTTCGGCGGCGGAAATTTTTTGTACGGAGAAGGCCGATTTACAAAAATTTATTTTTATAATCTCATTTTGAGCAATATCTTGTGGCGAAAAACACAGTTTTGGCTTGAGTGGAAATCCGCAATATTATATAATACGGAAGTGATGAAAGTTATGGCTTCGGCTGCGGGGGGTTTGAAAGAAAAGAACACTATTTTTTGGGGAGATTAAAATGGCTCGCTTTTATGCAAAGGTGTGGCTGCCGTTTATGGAGCCGAAAAAGAGAATTCTGCTTCTTGCTTTAGCTGCGTACATTGCGATGTGTTAATCTGACAGTTGTCTTTTGAAGTGAAAAGGCCGACCTGGGTCGGCCTTTTTTTATGCGCCGAAAAAGACTCCCGGCCCTTTTAATTCTCTGGAGTTTTTGGTGCCGGGGCGGTTGGCGGTTGCGCAGGCTGTGCGGGCGTCTGGAGCGAATCCGCCAGTTGCTGCGTTTCATTGCGCAGCTTTTCGACCTGCTCGGTCAGGGGATCGGCGTTCTTTGAGGATATTAAGTAGGTCTGCAATACTTCCGCCAGCTTGATTTTATTGATGGGCTTGGTTATGTGGTCATCGCATCCGGCCTCGATACATTTCTGGCGGTCTCCTTCCATTGCGTGGGCCGTCAGGGCGACAATCGGCGTTTTAAGGCCTTTTTCCCGTAACATCCGCGTGGCCTCATAGCCATTCATATTGGGCATTTGAATGTCCATAAAAATCAAATCAAACGACTCTTCCGCAGCTTTTTTGACCGCTTCCGCGCCGTCGCAGGCCAGCACAAATTGCAGCCCAAACTTTGTCAGCAGAGTTTCAATCAAAAGCTGGTTGTTGGGGTTGTCTTCCACGACGAGGATGCGCCCCGAACCTTTTTTTGGGGGTTCATATTTTTTCTCCGATTCCGGCAGAGCGAAGGACGGCTTTTGTTCGGGAACATCTAAACCGGTCGGGATGACCAGCGAGAAAACAGAACCCATTCCTTCTTCGCTGGTTAAAGTCAGCTCGCCGCCCAGAAGCCTTGCCAATTGTTTCGTGATGGTCAGTCCCAATCCTGTTCCGCCATACTTGCGAGTGGTGTCGCCATTGGCCTGGACGAACGGCTCGAAAATCTTCTGCTGTTTATCGGCGGGGATACCAATGCCTGTGTCTTCAACGTCAAAGCGGATACAAGACTGATCGTTTTTATTTTCGAGAGAAACACGAATGTTTACCTGTCCTTTTTCGGTGAATTTAATGGCGTTATTGACCAGGTTGATCAGACATTGCTGCACACGGGCGCCGTCGGTGTATATGTCCATGGGCAGGTCGCTGCTTGTCAGAATCTCGAATTTCAGGCCTTTTTTGACGACCGCAGGATGGATCATGGATCCAATCGCGGCCAGCAGATTTTTGAGGGAGCACTCATTTTTCTCAACGTCCAGCTTGCCGGCCTCAATCTTGGAAAAATCCAGAATATCATTGATGACCTGCAGCAGATGTCTGCCGCTGTTGCTGATGGTGTTGACGTACTCTCTCTGCTGGTCCGTCAGGTCTTCGTCCAGTAAAATGTCGCCGAAGCCTATAATGGCGTTCATCGGGGTGCGGATTTCGTGACTCATATTGGCCAAAAACTGGCTCTTGGCCGTATTGGCGGAATCCGCCTGAATTTTGGCCTCTATCAATTCTTTTTCCGCATTTTTGCGGTCGGTGATGTCGGTGATGATATTGCCGACCATCTGAGGCGTTCCCTGCTCATCGCGGATAAGGAAAATATTCTGCTCGGTAAGAATCAGGTTTCCTTTGGCAGAAAGAAGCGGGAGTTCTCCTGTCCATTGCCCCTGCTCGATTACGATCGGAAGAATCTCTTTTGTCAGTCGCTCAGCATCCTGCGGAATATAGTATTGGTAAAATGTCTTGCGGAGGAAATCCTCCTCACGCTCTTCTTCGACGATACGGAGCGTGGCGGCGTTGACGAAGATTAACTGGCCGGTCAAATTGCCCATCGCAAAGCCGTAATTCGATGCTACGGCGAACCGACGGAATCGTTCCTCGCTTTTCTGCACCGTCGCAAAGGCCGTACCGAGTTGTCGTTCCGCCGTACCGGTAACAGACCAGAGCAGAATCAGCACGCCGCCAAACAGCACAATGGATAAGCTCAGATTCAGTAGCAGGTTGCTTCGAGCCACGCTGTTCCCGATGGCTACATCCCGCATAACGACGAGATCCGCCACATTGCGGCCTGCGGCATCGGGCAGATGGATAATCCCGCAGGAAAATCTTTTTTCACCCTGTCGAGCGTCGAATGCCTTGTCTCCTGAGTTCGTCTTGAGGTTATTTTCAAGGCGGCGCACCACTTCATTGGGCAGGTCTGGAATGGCCTGATTGACCACTACGAAATCGGGATAGGCATCCCATTGTCCGGCATAGCCAAATGTTTTTTTCCCCGCCTCGAATTTGTCCCGCGAGATATATTCTTTCCGGATGACGTTCAGTAAATTGACATCTATATTCTCGGCCAGTTTAGTTACCAGATGCTCAATCTCCATGCCCAGTTCCAGGTAGCCGATCGTTTTGCCATCCTGCTTCCACGGTTTCACATACCGAAGCGTAAAAGTTCCCAGCGGGCCCAACTCAAGGCCCCATGTGTCCTCCCCCGTCTTCTCCGCCGCGAGCAGTGTAAAGCGGTCGATACGGTCACCGTAACGCTCGGGCTGATGCGCCCGCAGAAAACATATCCGGTCGGGCGATATGAAGGTGCAGTGGGTTATTTTATAGTCCCGCTTCAACTGCTCATGGGCCGGTTTCGCCAGAGCCGTAAGCGAAGAAAGTTCCCTGTCCTGCCATGCCTTCAGCATTGCCGAATTGACGGCGATGTGGTCTATCTGTGCCTTGAGAAGCCCAACTTCCGAGACGATGCTTTGAGTCCATCCCGCCTCGACCTGTCCTGTGACGCGGAGCATGTTCCGTTTGGATTCCTCGCAGGTATTCTTATACTCATACGCCCCAAAGAGTATCAATACGATGAGTACGGCACAGGCGGTCGGAGCAACGATCCACACCCTGTATTTCAGCGTGTCTGATTTCATCCACCGGTTACGCAGATGGACGACTACCGCTCCGCCTGCAAGAATTAGAATCAGGGCAAACGTAATAAGAATCGGCTCTCTGCGGACGGCGTTGAGCTGCGCCTGCCAGTCGCTGGCCAGAAAATCCACGCAAACCGCCATCAGGACTTCGCCGCTATACGGATCGAGAACAGGGATAAGCGCCGAAATGAAAGTTCCATATTCGTCCGTGAGAGGTCCAACTGTGGCCGGATGTTTGTCTTTGAAAATCCGGAAGTCTTCCGGCGTCGGCTGCTCGTATTCCGTCCCCGGCGGGCTGGCCATTGGGTCATCCTCAGGATAGTTTTCCGGCCCGAAGAATATCTTTCCATCACGCAGAAATTCGCTGTAAACGCCGCGCTGCGAAAAACCTTTACCCGCGGCAGTCATCTGTTCTCTGATCTGCTCAAAAGCCGGCGTACCCTTGTCCGCCGCCGTGAAGGTAAGTTTTTTCGCCAATTGAGGATTGACGGCGAAGGCAATCTCCTTTGTCTTGTCAAGCAGATGCTTCCGCATCTCGGCATCCCTGCCTGCCGCCCGCCGATTGCCGACCTGCCAGCTCAAGGCAAGCAGCAACCCTATCATCGCCACAGCCAGCGTCCCGGCCGTAATCTTCGAGCGGCGCGGTCGAAACAGCGACATTTTCAGTGAATACGGTCTTAATTTTTGCATTGTTGCAGTTCCTTGCAGGTTCACAGATTGGATTTTTTCAGAACGGGAATGTTGAATTATCCAGCCGATCAACACATTCGAGCCGTCCCGAAATACCCAAACTCAATCACTTTGAATCGCTTCTAAACAAGCGAGCTATGTTCATTATTGTTCCTTAAATAAAGCGCTAACTAATTTCTGTTGCGGATACGTGTCCGTGTCATTCCCGCGAAGGCGGGAATACAGTTTTTAGGCCACTACGCCTGTTTTTTCTGTACGCAATTTTCGTTTTTGTCTTTCCGCTCGGGTTGTCTGTTTACTGGCCGCTTTTTCATCGGGATAAAAAGAGTACAGAATAACCATGGCTTCGTCAAAATCAGCGATTTTCCGGATGCCGGGGACAAAGGGTGGGATGCAAGTCCGATAATCGGCGGCCATTGAGGACTTTTGCGATTGACAAGTCGTGGGTGGATATGTAATGTTATGGACAAAGGAATGAAAATCAGGCAGGGAGATCAGTATGATTATTATTACCGGCGGGGCGGGATTTATTGGTTCGGCGCTGGCGGCCCAATTGAATGCCCGCGGCGCCGACGACATTTTGATTGTCGATTTGCTCGGCACAAACGAACGATGGAAAAATCTTCGCAAACTTCGCTTTGTGGATTATATGGAGGCCGACGATTTCGCGCAGGCGCTGGATTCGGACCAGATCGAATGGGATGTCGAGGCGATTCTGCACCTCGGGGCCTGTTCGGATACCACGGAAACGGACGCGAGCTTCCTGATTCGCAATAACTATGAATACAGCAAAATGCTGGCGCAATGGGCCGTCGAACACCAGGTGCGTTTTGTTTACGCTTCCAGCGCGGCGACCTATGGCGACGGCTCGGCGGGATTTTCCGACAGCGAGCCGATTGAACAACTGATACCGCTGAATATGTACGGCTACAGCAAGCAGCTTTTTGACCTGTGGGCCAAACGCACGGGCGTGGCGGAACAGATCGCGGGACTGAAATACTTCAACGTCTTCGGCCCCAACGAATATCACAAGGGCGAGATGCGGAGTTTTGTCCACAAGGCCTTTGAGCAAATCAACGCCGGCGGCAAAGTCCGGCTGTTCGAATCGCACCGGCCGGAGTATGCCAACGGGATGCAGCTTCGCGATTTCCTGTATATCAAGGACGCCGTGGATATGACGCTGTTTTTCCTTGGGAATCCCGACATTAATGGCATTTTCAATATCGGCACCGGCCAGGCACGATCGTGGCTGGATTTGGCCAATGCCGTTTTTGCCGCGATGGGCAAAACGCCGAATATCGAGTTTATCCCGATGCCCGAAAAGCTGCGCGACAAGTACCAGTATTTCACACAGGCAGACATTTCTAAACTCCGTCAGGTGGGCTATCGCAAAAACACCACCGACCTCGAATCCGCCGTCGCCGACTATGTGCAGAATTATTTAATGAAGGATGAATACCTCGGAGCGGAATAGAGTTTTTAGTTCGTGTTCTTAGTTTTGAGTTTGTCAAGCGGGATGGCGAATAATACACAGGGTGGGTCAATGACCCGCTTTTTTAATTTACTCTTACGGCCAGATTTTTCTTCGGGGTTTGGTTTTTGGGGAGCTGCCGAAGAGCATAAAGGTAATCAAAATCAATCCCGCGCCGGACATAAACAGGGCGGAACGTATTTTCGGCCTGGCACATCGCCCAACCCATGCCGGCGTCCACGCGTTCGGGTCGGTCGGTTCGGCTTCATCGAGTACCTGCCGGGTGGCGGCGGTCAATTGGGGATTATAGCCGCTGGGGTAAACAACGTCCGCATGCTGTTCGGGTATCCGGCCCATCGCCACGTCCTGAAGCCGGCTTAGAACATTCGGCTCTCGCTCGATCAGTGTAATCTGGTCCTGATACTGACTGATAAGATTCTGAATTTTTTCGTTGTCTTTAAGGGTTTTATCCAGCGCGGCCCGGCTCCGAAAATAAGCGGTCATCTCGGAGTCGGCCAGGAGCGACAATGCTATTGCGCCGGCCCCGGCGGCGAAAAAAACGCAAAATACGATATAGCGAATGAATCGCATTAAATTACTCATTCAGGACAATCCCTGTCTTTACGAATTTTCCACGGTCAAACCAGTTTTTCGCTCTGCTCAAAACAGGCTTGGCCGCGCCGCCCGATGCCGGGGGAGATTTTGCTTTTTACAGCCATAAAAAAACGGCAGAGACGCCGGGATAAAAGACGCCTCTGCCGTAAAAATCGACCAAATTAACCTTTGTACTTGAAGATTTGTCCGCCATAGACGGCCGCGGAGCCAAGTTCTTCGTGAATCCGCAGGAGCTGATTGTACTTGCAGATGCGGTCGGTTCGGCAGGGGGCGCCGGTCTTAATCTGCCCGACGCCGGTGGCCACGGCCAAATCGGCGATGGTGCTGTCCTCGGTTTCGCCGGAGCGATGGCTCATCACCGCCGTATAGCCGTTGCGGCGGGCCAGCGCGATGGTTTCGAGCGTTTCGGTCAGCGTGCCGATCTGATTGACCTTAATCAGAATCGAATTGGCACACCCCTTTTCGATGCCCATAGCCAGACGTTTGGTGTTGGTGACAAACAGGTCGTCGCCGACAAGCTGATAATCGGCGCCGAGCTTATCGGTCAATTCTTTCCAGCCGGACCAGTCATCCTCGGCCAGACCGTCTTCGAGACTGACGATGGGATAATTCTTCATCCAGCCGGCCCAATGTTTGACCATATCACTGGACGAGACCTGTCTTTTCGGATCGGACTTGAAGAATTTGTATTTCTTGTTTTCGGTGAACATTTCCGTCGAAGCCGGGTCCAGGGCGATGGCGATTTCCTTGCCCGCCTTGTAGCCGGCCTTCTTGATGGCTTCCATAATCACGTCAAGGGCCTCATCGTTGCTCTTGAGCGAGGGGGCGAATCCGCCTTCGTCGCCGACGGAAGTGTTGTAGCCTTTGCTTTTCAAAACGCCCTTAAGGGTGTGATACACTTCGGCGCCCATCTGTAAAGCCATCGGGAAATCGGGAGCGCCGACGGGCATCACCATAAATTCCTGAAAATCGACGGTGTTGTCGGCGTGTTTGCCGCCGTTGAGGATGTTCATCATTGGAACGGGGAGGATATTGGCGCTGCATCCGCCGACGTAGCGATACAGCGGCAGGTCAACCGACGCCGCCGCGGCTTTGGCGACAGCAATCGAGACGCCGAGGATGGCGTTGGCGCCGAGCTTGGTTTTATTGGCGGTGCCGTCCAGTTCGCACAGGAATTTGTCCAGCTCTTCCTGAGCCAGCGCATTAAGCCCCAGTACTTCCGGGGCGATGGTTTTGTTGACATTTTCCACGGCCTGCTGGACGCCCTTGCCCATATAACGTTTTTTATTGGGGTCGCGCAATTCGCAGGCTTCGTGAGCGCCGGTGCTGGCTCCGGAGGGAACCGCAAACCGGCCGAACGAGCCGTCGTCCAGCATCACATCCACCTCTACGGTGGGATTACCGCGGGAATCAAGAATTTCTCTTGCTTTGACATCTACAATCGTCGTGAACATCGTTTTTGCCTTTCGATAATTATAAAGAGTACCGGATTTTAGTTTGCGGGTCATCCCGGCTTGCTGTAAACAGTCCGGCAGAGTACCCCAAACAGGCCAAATCGTCAAGGGAAATGTAAAATGAATAGGCGTCCGGAAAAATGTTTTTGCATTGAGGAAAAAAATCTTCAAATCAGAGCATATCCATTATAATAGCACCGTATTTAATGGAAAGGAACAACATGCGGTTCAAGAGTAAACAAGTCGCATTGCTGATTATGGTTTTGGGGATTGCTGCAGGTTCTTCAGTCGGTCAGCGGCAGATTGAAAAAATCGACCGCGGGATGGTTGCCATTGCTCAGTCCGACGGCACCGTCTATCTCGGATGGCGGCTGTTAAACACCGACCCGCAAACAGTCGGATTTAACCTCTATCGGCAGACGGCCGGTTCTGAAGCGGTCAAACTGAACGAATATCCGATTACCCGGACGACGGATTATGTGGATACCAAAGCGCCCAAAGACCGTGCGAACAACTGGTGGGTTTGTCCCGTGATGGACGGCAAAGAACAGGCCATCGGCGGCAAGACATCGCTGCCCGCCAATCCCCCTGCCATGCAATATATAGGGATTCCTTTTCAGGGCAAATACGTCTGCAACAAAGTCGCCATTGCCGACCTCAACGGCGACGGCCAATATGATTATGTCATCAAGCAGCCTAAACAGATAACCGACCCCGGCGTCTGGTTTCCCAGCACGGATACATGGAAAGTCGAAGCCTATCTGCATGATGGAACATTTTTATGGCGCAAAGACCTCGGCTGGAATATCGAACAGGGCATCTGGTATTCGCCGATGATTGTCTATGATTTTGACGGCGACGGCAAAGCCGAAATCGCCCTGAAAACCGCACCCACCGATGTCGATTACCGCAATCAGGAAGATGAGCTGCTGAAAGGGAAAGTAGCTGCCGGGCCGGAGTATTGTTCGATTCTCGATGGAATGACCGGCAAAGAAATCGACCGCGTGGACTGGATTGCGCGCGGCAAGATAGAAGACTGGGGTGATGCCAAAACCAACCGCGCCTCCCGGCATTTAATGGGCATTGCTTTTCTCGACGGCAAGCGTCCAAGCCTGCTGGTCCTTCGCGGGACTTATATGCTGATGCGGGCGGATGCGTACAATCTCGACAATAAAAAACTCAAAGCTGTCTGGAACTGGAGTGGCGACGATGAAAATCCGCCCGTCCGCGGACAGGGGATGCACGGCATGCACGCCGCCGATATTGATGGCGATGGCAAAGATGAAATCATCCTCGGCTCGGCGGTTCTGGATGACAATGGGAAAATCCTGTGGAATGTCGGGCTGGGACATCCGGACGCCTGTTACGTGACGGATATTCTGCCCGACAGGCCGGGGCTGGAGATAATGTACGGCATTGAGCCGGAACAGGAGAAAAACGGTATCTGCCTGGCGGATGCGCGGACGGGAAAACTTATCTGGGGACGACAGGAGCCGACCAACCATGTTCATTCGCAGGGATTGCTTGGGGATTTTGACCCGAATAATCCCGGTGTGGAATTTTACTCCTACGAAAAATTTACACCTCAATCTTATTATACGTACAGTATGAACGGCAAACTGCTATCGGATAAACCTGTCGGTGTCGGAAAACCCAACGTGCTGTATTGGACTGCCGGTGTTGTCAAACTGTGTTCATCCGGCGGACAAATCCGGCATTATAACGGCTCAGCCGTAACACCTTATGAAGGAACTGTTTTAGCGATTGCCGATTGCCTCGGAGACTGGCGCGAGGAATTGATTACCGTCGTTGAAGGCGAATTGCGGATTTACACAACAACCATCCCGGCCAAAGACCGGCACGTGACATTGATGCAGGACCCGATTTATCGCAATGATGTGGCACTGGTTTCGATGGGCTACTTCTATCCCCCGCAGTTGAGCTATTACTTGACTCAGGATTCCGCCAAAACAATCCCATAATTTGTCGATGTCGCCGTTTTCTAACTCTGCCGCAGCCAGCGGAAGATTTCACGGAATGACGGGCGTTTGCCGTACATCAGGATTCCCGCGCGAAATACTTTAGCGGCGACCCACACGGCCACAAGCACGGAAACCGCCATCAGCACAATCGAAACAACGATTTCCACAATGGGAATATTCGACGCCGCCGACAGCCGCAGCATCATCACCAGCGGCGTAATGGGAGGAATGAATGAAAGCACTCGCGCGAATAATCCGTTGGGACTCTGGACCAGGTTAAACCACGATATCATGGGGACAATGCAAATCATCACTGCCGGTGTCATCAAGCTCTGGGATTCCTTGAGGGTATTGCAGACAGCGCCGATGCCCGCCAGCAGCGCCCCGAAGAAAACAAACCCGAGGATATAATACACGACGAGATAAAAAAACATCATGCCGCTGATATCGACGGCCAGTCCCTGCCATCGCGCCGTGCCGTAAGCCGTCGCCGTCCATAGTGCCATCACCGCCAGCCCGATGCCTGTCAACCCAAGAATTTTGCCGGCCATCAGTTCAAACGGGCTGACCGCCGAAAGCAGAATTTCGATAATCCGCGAGCTTTTTTCCTCGATAACGCTGCTGAGGATTTGCTGGCCGATGACCATAATACCCATATAAATCATAAACATAAAGAAAAACGGCACCATCATCCGCGTAATCATCTCCGCCTGCTTCTGCACCCGCTGCTGGTTGGCGGACTCGCCGATTTCGACGTGTTCCGTCGGCACGTAGCGGATTTCCCGCAGCAGGGACGAAGAAATATTTTTCGCATTGCATCGCTGCTCGACCGCCGCGCCGGTCATCATATTTTCCGCCGTCTGGAAGATATCCATATCTGACGGTTTGGTCTTGTAGGTATAAAGAGACATTTTGCCGGCGCCGGAGATAATATCCTTGTCTATGACGGCATAAGCATTGATTCCGCCGGCGCGCAAGTCCGCTTTACCCTGTTTCTGCGCCGCATTGGGGTCATTGGCATTTTCTATCGCCCGAAACAGAATTTGCCGGTCGGAATTTTTTTTACTGTACTCGGCAAATCGTCCCTCGATATCCCCGGCCAGCCCGCCGGACAAGTCCGTTACTCCCACGATAAACGGCGCCCGCGCCCCGGGCGGCTGCGTGACTAACTTGCTCGAAAAGTACATAATCCCGCCCATAATCAGCGGGGCAAACAGTGTGCTGATGACAAATGTCTTGGTCTTCAGCATCTCGATGAATTCACACCGGGCGATAACGAGGATATTACGCATTGTCCGCCCCCACCAGTTGAATGAAAATTTCATGCAGGGAATGCGTTTTTATCTCGAACCGCCTGATTCGCACCTTGCCCGCCAGCGCCGCGAGCAATTCCTGCGGGTCGCCGCCCTGTTTCAGCGTGATTTCCATTTGATTCTGTCGTGGCCGGACTCCGGCAGCCATCGGCAGCGTCCCAAGAATCCCGGCGTCGCCGTCCAGCTCCACCAGCACCGAATCGGAATGATTGCGGCTGCGGATATCACTGAGCCGGCCGTCTAAAATATTTTTCCCCTTGTTAATCAGCAGTATCGAATCGCACAGCGTCTCGGCCTCGTGCATGATATGCGTGGAAAAGAGAATGGTCTTGCCCGCGTCGCGCATTTCGAGAATGATATTTTTCATCATCTCGTAATTCAGCGGGTCCAGCCCCGCGAACGGCTCGTCAAGAATCACCAGTGACGGCGCGTTGATGACCGTCACGGCAAATTGCAGTTTCTGGTGCATCCCCCGCGAGAGGTCTTCGACTTTTTTATCCGCCCACTTGCCCAGTTCGATGCGTTCGAGCCACTGGGAGACATTGCGGGAAATTTCATTGGCCGGGACACCTTTGAGCGACGCGAAATAAGTCAGCGTTTTGCGAACCGTCATTTTGCGATACAGGCCGCGCTCCTCCGGCATATACCCGACGTGATTGCGGGTTTGTTTTTCAGTGCCGTTTTCAAACAGGGTAATCGAGCCGCTGTCGGGGCGAAGGATGTTGACAACCATTCGCAGAGTGGTGGTCTTGCCGGCCCCATTGGGACCGAGGAAGCCATAAATACTCCCGACCGGGACTTTGACGCTCAGGCCTTCCACGGCATGGACTTGTCCGAATGATTTGCATACGTTGTTCAGTTCGAGGGCGTACATATTAACTAAATTCCGAATAATAACGAATTTGCCCGCATTGTATCAGGCATTAAGGATATGTCAATGCGACACCTCCGAAGGCACAAGAAGTGGGCTTCGTCAGGAATGATTTAGAAATCAGGCCGATGTTTTTCAACGGCACGGTTGGCCTGGTTGATTAAAAGGCAATCTATAACGCCCTGCAATCGCTTGGCGGCGGCCGGCGCCAGTTTGCCGCTGTCCCGGAGTTTGGCGATGGCGTTAAACGCCTTGCAGCCGTAAAAATCGGTGTTTTCTATGCTCTCAATTTCGATAACGCCGATGGTGTCGTCTTTGGTATGTTCCACATACAGCGCATAGATAAAACAAATTTCCGTCCGCGGACACTGCAATAACTTATTCATTTCTGCATCTTTCTGTTTTTGTCTGAATTTGTCGCTTTTAACCCCTCATCGTAATTTGTATCATTCTACATTACACCAAAAACGCGAAAGCGTCAAGGATAGAATTTGAAAAAAGGTTTCGGCTGATCTTGTCCTTCTTGTGTCAGGTGTTGAGGGGAGGTCAATGAACATTTCCGAAGACCTGAAAACCGCGAATCTGATGAAAATTATCTCCAAAAAAGATCGGCGAACGACCGCCCTTACGAAGACAGCCATTCGCCGTATCCATTGCTGAAACCAGATGCTTTTACTTCTTGCACGTGCACTCGTCAGATTTCTTTCCGCAACCGCTGCATTTGCCTTTTTCAATAGGCTTTCCGCATTTCTTACATGGGGTACATCCACAGCTCTGGCACATTTTGCACCTTCCTTTCTTTTCCGCGCGTCCATCGTATCTTTTTTAACGGTTTACTCTTTTTTAGTATTAATTTTCGAGGTTTCCCGTTGCGTATCATGATAACTATACGACCACTTTTTGCCGGCGTTCGACGGATTTTAGCCTCTATATTATATGTAACCCAAACGGCACAGGCAATAAGGATTTTGCTTATCTTTAAAAGCGGATTTCGCCTTTTTTGGCGCCAAACAGACGAAATGTCTCGGGCGGGGTCGATTAAAAAATCCAGCTTCTATTTTGACTGCCGGTGACAAATCCCGTATAATACCAACCAATGATTCGCTCAGGGGTGGTTTGCCGGGCGGTAAAACCGGCGAACCTGAGAAAGACCCTTTGAACCTGATCAGGCAAGCCGTAAGGCGTACCTGCGGAGGGAAGCGAGAGACAACCTTTGTCATCCACAAAGAATCGCTTCCCATTTCCAGTGCGATTCTTTTTTTATAACCACAAACAGAATATGGGATTGAAAATGAAAATTACACAAGCAGTACAACTGGAACTGGCAAGACAAAACAAGCTGACCGACATTATCCGGCAGGCGGCGACGAATGAAAATGTTGACGCCGAACTGTTGCGAACAGAAATAGCGGCCGGGCGGGCGGTTGTTCCTGCCAATACGATTCACCTTGCCCACGGCCTCAAACCCTGCGCCATCGGCCGATGCGTCTCGACCAAAATTAACGCCAATATCGGCCTCTCGGCCGTGCGGTCGTCCTTAGATGATGAAATCGAAAAAATGCACGTCGCGCTGGATGCCGGCGCGGATGCGATTATGGATTTAAGCACCGGCGGCGACCTCGACGCCATTCGTCAGCGCCTGTTAAGCGAATGTCCCGTGCCGTTCGGTACCGTGCCGATTTATGAAGTCATCATCGGCCGGTCGGTCGAGGAGATTGACCACGACGCGATTTTAAAAATCATCGAAAAGCAGGCACAGCAGGGCGTGGACTTTTTCACCATTCATGCCGGCCTGCTTAAAGAACATCTCGAATTAGTCAAGCCGCGCGTCATGGGAATTGTCAGCCGGGGCGGCGCGTTATTAGCCCGCTGGATGATATATCATAACCGACAAAATCCGCTCTATGAATTATTCGACGACATCTGCGCGATTATGTCGCAATACGACGTCTGCTTTTCGCTCGGCGACGGCCTGCGTCCAGGCTGCGGCGCCGATGCGACGGATGCGGCACAGCTTGCGGAGTTGAAGACGCTCGGCGAATTGACGCAGCGGGCATGGGACAAGGGCCTGCAGGTGATGGTCGAAGGGCCGGGCCACGTGCCGTTCAACCAGATTCAATATAATATGGAGATTCAGCAAAAAATCTGTCACGGCGCGCCGTTTTATGTCCTGGGGCCGCTGGTGACGGATATCGCGCCCGGCTACGACCATATCACCAGCGCCATCGGCGGAACCGCCGCCGCATACTGGGGCGCATCATTTTTATGCTATGTCACACCGCGCGAGCATCTGGGTTTGCCCGATGCCGAAGACGTCCGGCAGGGCGTCATCGCCTCCAAAATCGCCGCCCACGCCGGAGATGTTGCGCGAGGATTCGGCAATGCAGCGGCGTGCGATAAGGAACTGAGCATCGCCCGCGCCAATCTGGACTGGAAAAAACATCTCGAATTATCCATCGACCCGGCCACGGCAAAAAATATGTACGAAGAAGCCTGCCGGCAAAGTGCGCTCGGCGAGGGGCGGCACAACCAGGACTTCTGCACGATGTGCGGCAAGGAATGGTGCAGTGTACGGATCAGTAAGGAGTTACGGCGATAATTATTGAAGAGTTGTGTTCAGGAGGTTTAACGAAATGATGAAAAGCAGTGTTATGGTGTTAATCATCGTGTTTTTCGTAGGGCTTGCTCCCTGTCAATGTCAGACAGCAGGCGCCTCTGCCGCTTCCCGTCGTCCTGTAGAATGGGTTAAACCTGTTATCGACACCGTACACTCGCGATGGATATTTTTTTCGTCGGCGTGCCGTCCCTTCGGCATGGTCAATCTCAGTCCGGATACGACAACCAAAGGCGACTGGGGATCGGGGTATCTCTACACGGATAAAACCATTCGTTGTTTCAGTCATATCCACGACTGGCAGCTGGCCGGGCTGGCCGTGATGCCCGTCAGCGGGAATTGCAGCGGTCATTTAGGAATGGATAGCTATCAGTCCGATTTTTCCCACGACGATGAAGTGGTTCAAGCGGGCTATCACAAAGTCGTACTGAATAAATATGGGATTACCGCTGAATTGACTTCCACGACAAGGGTTGGATTTCATCGCTACCGGTTTAGTCCCGGACAGGTCGGGCGGGTGTTGATCGATACCGCTTCTCCATTAATGGATTGCTCAATGATCGCCTCGGAAGTGAAATTTCATCCTGACAAAAAGGAGCTGGAAGGATTTGTCACGCTGAGCAAAACTATGCGTCGTCCAAAACCGGTGACTGTTTATTTTGTTATTCAATTCAACCGTCCGTTTGATGCCTGTGGCGGCTGGAAAGACGGCAAACTCCTTGCCGGTCAGCCGGCCGAAATCATCGGCCCCAATGCCGGCGAATTTGTCGAATTCAAGCCTTCGGACGAACCGGTTCTGATGAAAGTGGCGATTTCCTATACCAGGATCGAAGGCGCCCGCAAAAACCTCAATGCGGAATTAGCGCATTGGGATTTTGACCGGGTGCGAAGAGAATCCGCCGATGAATGGAATTCGTGGCTCGGACGAATTGAAGTCCAGGGCGGTACAGATGATCAGAAGACTAAGTTTTATACGGATCTGTGGCATGCGCTGCTGGGACGCCGTATGGTCAGCGATGTGGATGGCAGTTACATCGACAATACCGGTTCTTCGCCGATGATTCGCAGGGTTACGCCGACGGCATCCGGCGACCTGTTTCCACACTATGGTTTTGACGCATGGTGGGGATCGCATTGGAATCTGAATATTCTGTGGCCGATGGCCTGGCCGGAAGTGATGGATGGTTTCTGCACAACCATGGTGGATATGTATCGAAATGGCGGACTTATTCCCCGCGGGCCATCCGGCGGCAATTATACGTTTGTGATGATTGGCGACCCGGCCGTCTCTTTCTTTGCGGCAGCCTGCCATTTGGGCATTCGTTCCTGGGATATCCAAAAGGCGTATGAAGGTTTGCGTAAAAATGCTTTCCCGGGAGGCATTCGCGATCACGCTGGCTATGAACACGATGCCAAGGCATCTGCAGGCGGGATGAGTTATTATGTCCAGCGGGGCTATGTGCCCGAAGGAATACCAGGCAAGGGCATGCACCGGGACGGAGCATCCATGACACTCGAGTATGCGTACCAGGACTGGTGCCTGGCTCAACTGGCGCTGTCTCTGGGAAAAACTCAGGATGCCGAGTTATTCACGAAGCGTTCACAAAACTATCGCCATCTCTGGAATCCCGAATCTTCATGGATGCACCCTCGGACACTGGACGGAGATTGGATAGCCGATTTTTCCCCGATTGGCAGCGGGAGCAGCACGAGGGGTTTTACGGAGGCTAATTCCGCTATTTATACGTATTTTGTACCGCAGGACCCCCAGGGCTTAATTGCATTATTCGGCGGGGCGGACCCTTTTATTCGGCGCCTTGACACCCAGTTTTCGAAAGCCCGTCCGTTTCGTTTTATTGTGCCGCACGGTAAGCATGCCGAAGGCTGGACGGATTATGAAAATCAACCCAGCCTGGGCATGGCTTACTGGTTTAGCTATGCCGGTTCGCCGTGGCTTACCCAGCAGTGGGTGCGTTGCATTCATGATGCGGCATTCAGCGATGTGTCGCCCATGGCCGGCTATAACGGCGATGAAGACCAGGGACAAATGGGAGCTTACAGCGCCTTGGCCTCCATGGGGCTTTTTGCTCTTGACGGCTGTGCGTCAGCCGATCCGCACTATGAAATAACCTGTCCGATTTTCGATACGATAACGATTCATCTTAATCCGAAGTATCATCCCGGAAAAACTTTCGTTATTAAAACAAAAAATAACGCCAAAGAGAATCTGTATATCCAGTCGGCCAAACTCAACGGCAAAGACCTGAATACTTTTCAATTCCCCTGCCGGGCGCTGACTGCCGGCGGTACACTGGAGATTGTCGCCGGTCCCGACCCCAACAAGCAATGGGGTGTTTCTGGAAAGTAAAGATGGCAGGCTCAGGCAAAGCTGAGATGTTAAACAATTCGACAAATTTTTGTCGAGGAGATATACTGTTTTCATGCCGAGCATTAAAACGCTGATATGGAAGACCGTAGTTCGTCCGATGCGGACGACATTCGCCACGTCGCTGGGTTCCAAAACCTGCGCGACCAGCGTCATTATTTCCGTCCATTGCAACGACGGCTCCGTCGGCGTCGGCGAAATACCCACCAGTTTTGTCCTGCCCAATGAAACCGTTAAGGCCATTGAAACAGTTCTTGCAGAAATAAAACCGCTGCTTTGCGGCAGACCAATTGATGATTACCCGGCGTCGATTCAGCGATTGCGAAAACGCCGCCCCGATTTTCACATGACGATATCCGGGCTGGAAGTCGCATTGTTTCGCGCCGCTCTGGCCTGTCAGAATAAAAATGAATGGGCCTATTGGGCCGGCGGGAGCAAAACCATCGAAACCGATATCACGATTCCATTTGTGCCGAACCTCAAAATAATCGAGCCGTGGATAAGAAAATCCATCCGCAAAGAATTCCGCATCTATAAAGTCAAAGTCAGCGGTGATGTCGACAGCGACCTCAAATTCTGCCGGGCAGTGCATAAAATTCTAACTGAATCAATACTGGGCGGCGCAGTCACTCAATGGGTGCCCTGCCCACGCTTGCGTGGGCTGGACAAATCCGGTCATGACAGAGTGCCGTTTGTTATTCGCATCGACGGCAATCAGGGCTTTACAGCCAAATCCGCGATGAGCCTTCTGGGGAAACTGGCCGGGGATTCAATCGCGGTGGAATTATTCGAACAGCCGCTCAAACGCGACGACTATAAAGGAATGAAAATGCTGTATAAAAATTCACCCGTGCCGATTATCGCCGACGAGACGGTTTTCTGCGCCGATGACTGCAAACGGGTCATCAGCGATAAACTCGCTCACGGCGTCAATATCAAAATCGCCAAAAGCGGCATCAGCGAATCATTGAAAATTTTACAGCTTGCCAAACGCGCCAAACTCAAATTGATGATTGGCTGTATGACGGAAACGTTTGTCGGCCTTTCCGCTGGCGTTTATCTGGCCGCCGGCACCGGCGCATTCGACTATATCGATCTGGACTCTATCCATTTTCTGCACCATCGCGGACGATACAAGGATATCGCCATTGACGGACGATTTTATCACATCGGGAAGAGAAAATGACCCGCCATCCCGTTTATATTATTATCGTTCTGCTGCTGATCGAAGGCGCGATTCTGTCGCTGGCCGACGGTGCTGTCGGCAAAAAGCTGTTTAAGTTTTTGCCGTCGATGTTCTGGATTTATTTTCTTCCGATGCTGGCCAATACGACCGGCGTTTTGCCCGCCGAAAGCCCGCTTTACTCGGAAATCACGCGATGGGTCCTGCCCGCAGCGCTGATTGTACTGCTGCTGTCGGCGGATATTCGCGGCATCCTTCGTCTGGGGCCGACCGCGCTGGGAATGATGACCGCCGGCGTCGCGGGTATTGTCATCGGCGCTCCAATTGTCACATTATTGTATCGGGCGTGGCTGCCCCCGGAAGCATGGAAAGGAATTGGCGCACTGAGCGCATCCTGGATCGGCGGCTCGGCCAATATGATTGCCGTCCGGGAAGCCATCGGCACGCCGGACAATGTTTTTCTCCCCGCTGTCATCGTCGATACTATCATCCCTTATTTTTGGATGGGCCTGCTGATTGCCGCCTCTGCGTATCAGTCATCCTTCGACCGCTGGAACAAATCGAACCTCCGCCTCCTCGATGACCTGGCCCGTCGCACGGCGGCGAATCATACAAAACACAAATGGACAATCTCCGGCGTATGCCTGATTGCGGCACTGGCTATCGGCGGCTCATTCGTCACGGTACGCATCGGCCGGTTTTTGCCGACGGTCAAAAATGGATTTGGCGCGAACGCCTGGGTGGTGATTCTGGCGACGCTGCTGGGCGTCATACTTTCCTTTACCCCGGCCAGAAAACTTGAATCCCGCGGCTCCAATAGTATCGGCTTTGCGCTGCTTTATTTTGTACTCGCCTCAATTGGCGCAAAGACGAATCTGTCGCATATCCGTGCCGTGCCGATTTTGCTTGCCGCCGGTGCAACATGGATTGTCATTCACGCGATTTTTCTTTTGATTGCCGCCCGGCTGCTGCGCGCCCCGCTGTCGCTGGCGGCCTCGGCCAGTCAGGCCGGTATCGGCGGCCCCGCCTCCGCGCCGGTCGTCGCCGGTATTTACCGCCCCCAACTCGCCCCTGTCGGCCTGCTGCTGGCGGTGCTGGGTAACATCCTCGGCACCTTCCTTGGCCTTTTCGCCGCCCGCCTGTGCCAATGGGTCTGGTAAATGAATCTAAATATGTTTTTTATTGAAAAAATTGGGTTTTATGCCACAATGGTAACGTAGCTCAAGCGTCTCGCTTGAGATTAAACAGCTTTCCCGACGATAGTCGGGAGTCGAATAGATTGGATCCGAAGCGGGGACGCTTCGGCTGTGTTTTATGATTCTGACGCTGCACCGATACATTTTCAGAGAGTTATTAAAAATCTTCGTGCTGTCAACAGTCGCGATGTCGCTGATTCTCAGCCTCGGCTTCCTGCTCAAGCCCATTCAGAATTACGGCATCAGCCCGGGGCAGATATTCCATCTTCTCGGGTATCTCCTGCCGATTACGCTGACGTTTGTACTCCCGATGGGGGCGTTATTTGCCGCCTCGATGGTCTATGGCCGATTTGCTGCCGACCGGGAGCTGGATGCCTGCCGGGCCAGCGGCATCAGCCTCTGGACGCTGGTCTATCCGGCACTGTGCCTGGCCATTCTCGTGGCGATGGCAAACCTGATTTTAAGTTTTCATGTCGCTCCGTCCTTTGTTCAACGCAGCGAGAAAAGCGTCAAGGCAAACGCCGAGCAGATACTCTTCCGCAATCTTCAGCGAAAAGGGTATTACACCCTGCCTAAGTCCACCTATAAAATTTACGCAGAAAAAGCCGACCCCCAGAGAAAACTGCTGGAGGGCGTGATTATCGTTGATACCAAAAATGATAATATTCAGCGGATGATTACCGCCGGCAGCGCCAAAGTGGATATTCAGGCAAATGCCGATTACAACCAGGCGACCATCACAGCCCTCGATACCTACCGCGTGGACGACCTGGCGCCGGTATATATGGAAGAACTGGTGGTGTCAAGCCAGTTTGAGTCGCTGTTGTCGGACAGTATCAAATTTCAGAAACTCGACCGGCTCAAAAGCATCCGCGCCGACAAAATGAAATTTTTCCCAGTTCGCCAGCTTGCCCAGCAGGCCTGCGCCCAATTGACCATCGAAGCGGCGGGGGAATATTTCAACCATGTGATTAGCGCTTCCGACAAGCCGATTCAACTGGAGGATGCCGAAGGCATACGAACGTATCTGATCCGGGCCAAAGGCTGCCGCATGGTCGAAACAAAAGATTATACGCTCGAATTTCTGCCGCCGATTCAACTGACGGAATTGGATAAAATCCGCAACGAAGTGATCTGCAAATACGAAAGCCAACAGGGGATATGCCGACTGCCGGACGACGCTATTGGCGCCAGACTCGAAATCGACCTCGAAAGCCCCGCCTGGGACCGTCGTGAAGGTATTCACGGCGTTGCGCTGCGAAAGTTTATCAACAATGTACTTGTCCCTGAACCCATACGAAGCAAACTGGCCGATAAACCTCTCCTGCAGACGCTGCAGCAGGTCGGCGAGGACTCGATATTGGTGTCACGGCCCAGTGCAAAATTGATGAATTACCGGAAAAGCCTAATGATAAAGCTGGCGAGTGTCAATGATGAAATCGACGCCGAACTCCATTCACGTCTCGTGCTGGGCCTGGGGTGCGTGTCGCTGATTCTGACGGGGACGGCGCTGGGCATTTATCTTCGCGGAGGCCATTTGCTCAGCGCGTTCGGAGCCAGCGCCATCCCGGCCGGCCTGTTGATTGTATTTATTATGGCGGGCAAACAAATCACAAAAAACCCGTCCACTTCCGCCGCGATGGGCGTGACCGTGATGTGGATTGGCTTTGTGACGCTGGCGGCCCTGACGCTGTTTTTGTATCGACGATTGCTGAAAACCTGAGGAAAAACCCGTGAAAATTCTCGACCGTTATGTCGTAAAACAATTTCTCATCGGATATGCCATCGCCCTGCTGGTGATGCTCGGGATGTTTATTACGGTGGATTTATTTTTGAATCTGGATGAATTTGCCGAACACGCCAACCTCGGCGCCGGGGCGGTCTTGTGGAATATCGCAAGCTACTACGGCGCCCACATCGTTTTGTGGTTCCGCGACCTGGCGGGAGTCATTACCGTCGTTGCCGCGGTTTTTTCACTGGCGCGAATGACCAAAAACAACGAACTCATTGCCGTGATGGCCTCGGGGATGAGCCTCAAACGGTTTATCGCTCCGATTATTGTTCTGGCGGCACTGCTGACCGGCCTGCAGGTGCTCGATCAGGAAATCCTGATTCCCCGCCTGGTACAGCAGCTTACACGCGGACACGACGACATGCCCGGAACAAAACAGTATGACCTGTGGTTTGCGGCGGATTCCAACGGCAACCTCATCAGCACGTTCCGTTTTAATGAACAGACGCAAAGGATGGAAAATGCGTTTTTCATCCTGCGCAAAGACATTACAGGCACAGATCGGAAAGCGGTCATTGGACGCATCAAAGCCGGACAGGCGGTCTATGATTTTACCCGAAAAGGCTGGCTGCTGATCGACGGACAAATGATGCGGGTACCCCAATCCAAAGACACAGCGCTGGTCGGGCCGCAAACTGTACCGGCGGATTTTTTCGCCAGCGATTTAACGCCTCAGCAGATCCCCATGCGTCGTCAGGAAGGATACAAATCACTGCTTAGCTCGGCGCAATTGCTCCACATGGCCAACAGCAAGGGAACGCGCCAAAGCGACCTGGCCGAACTGTACCTCCAGAAACATTCCCGCGTCACCGACCCCATTTTGAATCTGATCATGCTGCTGGTAACGCTGCCGGTGCTGGTCTGCCGGGACCCGCGGAATATGAAAACCGCGATTATGATTAGTTTTGCCGCCTCCACAGGCTGCTTCGCGCTGACATTTATCTGCAAAATGTTCGCCACCGAAGTCTTCTTTAACCAGGTTCGTCCCGAACTGTGGGCCTGGGCCCCGATTTTCCTGTTTGTCCCCATCGCGTTTATCCAATTGGACTCAATGAAAACGTGATCCATCGGAAAAACAGGCATTTTTCAATTTGTTAAATCACCCAAGGTCACATAATAAGCCTCTTTTTTTTAACCGCCTTGACATTTGAAATCGTTTAAAAATAAAAAAGTATTTTCCAAATCCCCCAAAACTCCCATTTTGATATTGCCGATGATTATAACGGTTGTTAACTCTTTACCATATTAAATGGAGTTCTTGCTATGGAAAGTATGGCGGTAGAACAGCGGAAAGACGTCAGGTCGGAATTGTCCTGGCCTGTAAGTGTCTGGCTTCCGGAGGCAAACCGGTTTTTTACGGGAAGAAGTATCAACATCAGCCGGGGCGGTGCGTATGTGACGGTTCCGATGGCCACGCCGGTCAGGCCGGGCCACGAGGTGGAGGTCAACTTCCCCCGTACGATGTCGCTGGCTAAACAAAAGGGACAATATGCCCGCATCAAGATGGGCAAAGTGATTCGCGTGGAGCGTTCCGCGATGCTCAGCAACGGCACGATTGGAATCGCGATACAGTTTTTGTCCTGAACCGGCACAACTGACAGGAGAGGAAAAGCAAACTAAAACGCCGGGCGCATCATTCGCCTCCGGCGTTTTTTTATTGCGCGGTGACAAGCGAAAGTTATCCACAATTGGGTTCGTTTCGTTTTTTTGGGTTGTTTTTTGACCTCCATTTCTGCGATTTTGATATTGATAACGCCTATTTGGTCGTGAAAAAATTGGGTTCGTTCTGCGAAAATGTCTGAAAGACATTTTCGAAATCAAAAATCAAAGTGCAAAAATCAAAATTAAGGAGTCGGCAGGGCCGACGGCTGAAATAAGCGGATTCCTCACCCGCAAGGGGTTCGGAATGACGGGCAAGATGCGGAGTTTTGCTGCGCGAGTTC